>ENA-UOXV01000231-UOXV01000231.1-marine-metagenome-genome-assembly--contig:-NODE-231-length-76067-cov-8.335487_pt1 | contig 76067 bp, 79 predicted proteins | sample MGYA00238165_ERZ766961 | MGnify/ENA primary metagenome ERZ766961 (study PRJEB28924, sample SAMN03173240) | marine metagenome | biome: Marine; feature: Water; material: Subsurface seawater | place: North...
TGACGATGCTGGCATCGGGCAACGCCGAAACCGCATCACCGAAATGTTCCGCCGTGTCGCGGGGACCTAATCTGAATACCCCCGATGGCCGCGTGAAGAAATCTTCGATGACCAGGGCTTCGTAGGATTGGTCGAGGATTTCCGTCCCCGCCGGGTTGGTGATTTTAATGACGCCGTCGTTGGTATCTTCGTGCCGCAAATACGTGACCGTGGTTGCGCCATCGCGCTCCACCAGGCCCGCGCCGGATGCGCCATCGATACTGATGGTCGCCGACGGTGTCTTGATGGCGAACGCGCCATCCAATGCCGAAATGCCGCCCCCCGCAAACGAGAACGTGCCCTGCTGAACAACGAACGTGGCATGCGCGGTCGCACTTTCTGGATCGAACACCAAATCTTCAAAGATCGCGCGACCACTGCCGCCGAGCGAAAACGTGCCTTCGTCGGCGAACAAGAATCCGGCACTGCCTTCGGGGGATGTTTCGACCCGGTCGCCACGTCCAATCAGCACGCCCGGTTCGCCATCAACACGACTGCCGTCGGCGCGCACGATGGTGACTTCACCCTCGGCAGCTTCGATCCGACCGATGGGGGCCGTGACGGGTATTTCTGGCGTCAGCGGCGCGCTGTCATTACCTGCCAATGCGGCAACCACATCAGCGCTGACGTGCGCCCCCGCTTCGCTGGCAATCGGCGGCGGAGACTTGAGATCAAAGTAGCCCGAGACCACCATGCGCGAACCATCCGGAATCTCGATCAGCAGGTCATTGTCGTGGCGCGCATAAATTGCTTCGGACAGCAACCCGCCGCCCGGAATGACAACGGGGCCATCGGTCGGCACGTCAATGATGGTCGGGACACCTCGTACAGGGTCCAAAGGCACCGTTTCTACATCAAATCGCTTGGCCATGGGGCGGAATCTACCGTTAATCTGTCTAGATACAGTAGATTAAACGATCCAAAACACCATGAATAGGGTTAAGTGGTATATGTGGCGGATAATTGCTCACTTATACATAGATTTAAAAGTACGAGCGAACGCCCACCAAAGGTGTCATCCCGGCGAACGCCGGGACCCAGAACGTGTTAAAAATGGGTCCCGGATCAAGTCCGGGATGACAATTTTTTTACCGCTCAGCCCCACGTCGTCCTGGAATCTTTTAGACTGTCCTGAATCTTGTTCGACTTGAAAGTTTTTTGTTGGTTTAATAAAGATCCTGGCCTTTCGCTACGCTACAGCCGGGACGACTGGGATCAATCCCGCGGCTTACTCAGCATCCGGCCCATGTGGCGGCCACCGACGACGTGCACATGCAGGTGCGGGACTTCTTGAAAGCCGTTTGTGCCGATGTTCGATAGAATACGGTATCCATCATCCGCGATACCGCACATCCGCGCCACGGTGCCAACACCACGGACGAAGCCAACAATTTCCGCATCCGTCGCGTTGGCGTGGAAATCATCAAAACTGACATAGGGACCCTTGGGGATCACGAGAACATGGGTTGGGGCCTGCGGCGAAATATCGTTGAACGCCAAACAATGATCGTCTTCAAAGACTTTATCGCAGGGGATTTCACCACGGAGAATTTTGGCAAAGATGTTCTGATCGTCGTAACTCATATCAAATCCCTTTTGTCGCTCATCGCTTAATTTGGTCGGCTGTTCTTCTCATCGATGCCAGAAATACCCTCGCGCTTGGCCAGCTCGGCATAGACGTCTTCGGGTTTCACATCCATCGCGGCCCACATCACCAGCAAGTGATACAGCAGGTCGGCGCTTTCAGCCGTGACGGCATCCTTGCCTTCGGACAATGCGGCAATGGTGACCTCGGCCGCTTCTTCAGACAGTTTCTTGCCGATCTTGGGCGGGCCACCTGCCAGCAGTTTGGCAGTATAAGACGACGATGCATCCGCACCGCGGCGGCTTTCAATCACGTCGAATAATTTCGCCAGCACATCAGATGTTGATTGATCAGACATTTCAGGTTTCCCGAATGGCGACGCCCGCCGCCTTCATATGTTCTTTGGCTTCGTGGATCGTATAGGTCCCGAAGTGAAAAATCGAGGCCGCGAGGACAGCGGATGCATGACCCTCGGTAACACCTTCGACCAGATGGTCCAGTTCGCCCACACCGCCCGATGCGATTACCGGAATGCCAACGGCGTCCGCAACCGCGCGCGTCAGCGGCAAATTAAAACCTACCTTGGTGCCATCCCGATCCATCGATGTCAGCAGAATTTCCCCAGCACCCAGGTCTTCCATTTTCTTGGCCCACGCGACGGCGTCGATGCCCGTTTCTTTGCGCCCACCGTGGGTGAAAATTTCAAACGTATCGGGTCCCGTTGCCTTCGCATCAATCGCAACGACAATGCACTGGGTGCCAAATTTCTCGGCGGCTTCGCGGACGAATTCTGGGTTGTGCACGGCGGCCGTGTTGATCGAAACCTTGTCCGCACCCGCCAATAATAATTTTCGAATGTCTTCGGTGGTGCGCACGCCGCCGCCGACGGTCAGTGGCATAAAGCATTGTTCAGCGGTCCGCGCCACCACATCAAAAATCGTTTCGCGGTTCTCGTGACTGGCGGTGATATCCAAAAAGCATAATTCGTCTGCGCCCGCCGCATCATAGACACGGGCCTGTTCGACCGGATCACCAGCATCAACCAGATCGACAAAGTTCACGCCCTTAACGACACGACCGTTGTCAACATCAAGACATGGGATGATGCGGACCTTGAGGCTCATGCCGCAGCACTCCCTTGCAATAGTGCAACGGCAGCAGCCAGATCAATCCGCCCGTCATACACAGCTCGGCCCGAAATCACACCTTCAAACGTATCGCCCGCTTGGTCTTTGATCTGATGCAAATCGTCCATTGACGATACGCCGCCCGATAAAATCACGGGAATATCGACGGCGTTGGCGAGCGAGATCGTCGCGTCCAGGTTCGGGCCTTGCATCGCGCCATCACGCCCGATGTCGGTAAAGATCAGTGCAGACGCACCCGCGTCTTCGAATTGTTTCGCGAGGTCCTCGGTTTTAAGTTCCGTCACATCGGCCCAACCTTCGACGGCAACAAAGCCATCGCGCGCATCGATGCCCAATGCCACCTGACCGGGGAAAGCCTTGCATGCGTCACGTACCAATTGTGGATCACGGACGGCAACGGTCCCTAAAATCACACGGCTGAGACCACGCTCTAGCCAGCCTTCGATGGTTTCCATATTTCGGATGCCGCCGCCCAGCTGCACCTTCATATCGACGCGGTCGAGGACACCTGTAACGGCATCGGCATTGGCAGGTTTTCCGGCGAACGCGCCATCCAGATCAACCATGTGCAACCACGTGCAACCCGCATCGGCAAAGGCTTGTGCCTGTGCTGCCGGGTCATCGTTAAAGACAGTCGCTTGATCCATATCGCCGTGCACCAGGCGCACGCAATTGCCGCCCTTTAAATCAATCGCTGGAAAGAAAATCATGGCTTCCACCGCAAAAAGTTGGTGATGATCCGAAGGCCTGCGTGTTGGCTTTTTTCCGGATGAAATTGTGTACCGACCATATTGTCACGACCGACCGCCGCGGTGATTTCACTACCATAATGCACTGAGGCCAAGCGCTGCATCGGGTTGGTGGGCACCAAGTGATACGAGTGCACGAAGTAGACATGCATGCCCGATGCGATGCCCTGCAAAAACGGATGTGGGTTTTCAGGGATCACCAATTCGTTCCAGCCCATATGCGGAATTTTTAAGTTCGGGTCATCGGGGCGAATACGATCGACGTCGCCGGGGATCCAATCGAAACCATCCGTGGCACCATGCTCTAGCCCGCGCGATGCCATCAACTGCATACCGACGCAGATGCCAAAGAACGGCTTACCGGCATCTTCGACATGTTCGCGGATCGCCTCGGCCATGCCATCGACCGCAAGAAGTCCGCGTTTGCAATCAGCAAACGCACCGACGCCCGGCAGCACAACGCGGTCCGCTTTGCGTACTTCGTCAGGATCACTGGTGACGAGAATTGTTTCGGGGAGTTCTGCTTCGGCGACTGCGCGCTCAAACGACTTGGCGGCAGAGCGCAAATTACCCGATCCGTAATCGACGATGGCGACGGTCATGGATAAATTCCACCGCCTGAAATATCGGCGCGCTCAAGAAAACGTCGCAACGCATCGTCTTTGTTTTTACCCGTAACGACACCTGCTTCGGTGAAGCCGCGTTGATCCAGCTGCCAGCGGCGAATGTCATTGCCGATGAAACCGACCTCAAGCGAAATGGCGATTGTCACCAAAGCCTGCACGGTTTCGTTAACGCCAAGCGCTTCAACGACGGTTCCAGCCAACATGACGACAGCAAAAATCGCCAGCGCAGGCCACCACATACGTGTCGCCAACGCCCACAGGAACGTGAACAGAAACGCCGGCCAAGAGAAGCCCTCTTTAACCAAAACCAGATCGCGCTCGGCATCACGACCGTGATCACGAAGAAATACTGAATAAAGACGCATTAACTTATACCCCCCTCACCTAGCCTCTCCCCCCAAAGGTGGGAGAGGGATGAGATCGAGAAATGTTTCGTCAGGGTTCCTCTCCCTCATGGAATGGGGGAGAGGACAGGTGAGGGGGTTGCCCTCAATCAAAGCACACCCTTAGTCGACGGCACTTCGTCGGCTTTGCGTGGATCAATTTCAATCGCCTGGCGCAACGCCCGCGCGATCCCCTTGTAGCACGATTCAACAATATGGTGGTTGTTCTCGCCGTACAGGTTTTCGACATGGAGCGTAATGCCCGCCGCCTGGGCAAATGCCTGGAACCATTCTTTGAACAATTCAGTGTCCATATCGCCAAGCTTTGGCTTGGTGAACTCAACCCGCCATATCAGGTAAGGACGGTTTGAGATATCCAACGCCACACGGCTGAGGGTTTCATCCATCGGGATATAGGCCGAGCCATAGCGTGTGATGCCCTTGCGGTCACCCAAAGCCATCGCAAAGGCTTCACCGATGGCGATGCCGGTGTCTTCGGTGGTGTGATGGAAGTCGATATGCAGGTCACCCTCTGCCTTTACGGTCAGGTCGATCAGGCTGTGGCGCGATAGCTGCTCCAACATGTGATCAAGAAAGCCAATCCCGGTCGAAACGTCATATTGTCCGGTGCCATCAAGGTCGAGGCTGACCGAAATTTGCGTTTCTTTTGTGTTTCTCTCAACAGAGGCGGTGCGCATAACGGAACTCCTTTGAAATGCGGGCTTCTTCTAACAGGTCAGATGCGAATTCGCCAGCCCTGAGGCCGCGTAAAAATGAATCCGCCTTGACCGCTTAGACAGATCAGACCACATAACTATGAAGAAAGATTAACAAGGAAAAACCATGGCTTCCGATACTTCTCCCGTGATTTGGCACGGCACGACCATTTTATCTGTCCGCAAGAACGGCACTGTTGTGATTGCCGGTGACGGTCAAGTCAGCTTGGGTGATACCGTGATCAAGTCGAATGCCCGTAAAGTACGTCGCTTGGCTGGCGACAATGTGATCGCCGGTTTTGCGGGTGCCACCGCCGATGCTTTTACGCTGTTTGAGCGCCTGGAAGGCAAGCTGGAACAGTATCCCAACCAACTTATGCGGGCTGCGGTTGAACTGGCCAAGGACTGGCGAACCGACCGTTATTTGCGTCGTCTCGAAGCCATGATGGCCGTCGCAGACAAAGACGTATCGTTGATTCTAACCGGGACCGGCGATGTGTTAGAGCCCGCAGATGGCCTGATCGGCATTGGATCGGGTGGGAACTACGCGCTATCTGCTGCCCGTGCCCTTTATGATATCGAAGATATGGACGCCGAGGCGATTGCCACCAAATCGATGGCTGTCGCGGCTGATATCTGCGTTTACACCAACACCAGCGTTTTGATTGAAAAAATATGACGAGTTTTACCCCCCGCGAGATCGTTTCTGAGCTCGACCGTTTCATCGTTGGCCAGAATGATGCCAAAAAAGCCGTGGCGATTGCGCTTCGAAACCGTTGGCGGCGCCAGCAGCTTGAAGGGTTGATGCACGAAGAGGTCTTGCCCAAAAATATCCTGATGATCGGCCCAACGGGCGTAGGTAAAACCGAAATCGCACGGCGCTTGGCCAAACTGGTGCAGGCCCCGTTCATTAAGATTGAAGCCACCAAATTCACCGAAGTCGGTTACGTTGGCCGCGATGTTGAGCAGATCATCCGAGACTTACTTGAAGTTGCGATCCATATGGCGCGTGATGATATGCGTCAAAAGGTTGAGGCAAAAGCCGAACTGAACGCCGAAAACCGAGTGCTCGACGCGCTGGTTGGCGACAGTGCGTCCAAGGAAACCCGCGATAAGTTCCGGACCATGCTGCGCAATGGCGAGCTTGGCGATAAAGAGATTGAGGTTGAGTTGGCCGACACCAGCGGCGGCGGCATGCCTACCATGGAAATCCCCGGCATGCCCGGCGCGCAAATGGGCATGGTCAATATTGGCGATATGCTGGGTAAAGCCTTTGGTCAGCAGACCAAAAAGAAAAAGATCTCTGTCGATGAATCCTATCATTTGCTGCTTCAAGAAGAAGCCGACAAGCTTTTGGACCAGGATGACGTATTGAAAACCGCCATCGATAACGTGGAAAACAACGGCATCGTTTTCTTGGACGAGATCGACAAAATCACGGCGCGTTCCGATCATGGCGGTGCCGATGTCAGCCGCGAAGGCGTACAACGCGACTTGCTGCCGTTGATTGAGGGGACCACCGTTGCCACCAAACATGGCCAAGTTAAAACAGACCACATTCTGTTTATTGCGTCCGGTGCGTTTCACGTTGCCAAACCTTCTGACATGTTACCGGAACTTCAAGGGCGTTTACCGATCCGGGTGAACCTGGATGCGCTGACCCGTGATGATTTCGTGCGTATTCTAACAGAACCCGAAGCCAGTTTGGTGAAGCAATATACCGCGTTAATGGCCGTCGAAGAAGTAACGCTCGACTTCGCCGATGACGCCATTAGTGAAATTGCCGACTTGGCCGCTGAGATCAACCAAGGGGTTGAGAACATCGGTGCGCGGCGCTTGCATACCGTGATGGAAAAGCTGGTCGAGGACATCAGCTTTACGGCGTCTGAACGTAGCGGTGAAGAGATCACCATCGATGCGGCCTACGTGAAAAAAGAAGTCACAGACCTGGCCCGGAACGCGGATATTTCCAAGTTTATTCTTTAGCGGATTAGCCCCTCACTTGTCCTCTCCCCTATTTCATGAGGGAGAGGGACCCTGTATTTCCATGACTCGTTCTAATCCCTCTCCCCGTTTGGGGGGAGAGGTTAGGTGAGGGGGTTCATCAAGAACACGATGAAATAGTTACGGTCCGGGCAGACTTAATATCAAAAATATTCTCTGTCATTCCCGCGCAGGCGGGAATCCATTTTGCATCTCGTATAGACCCCCGCCTGCGCGGGGGTGACGGCTAAGGTAAAAATTTACCGAAATATGGCACCCATTGTTTTTCCATGATGACAAGTGAAGTAAATCGTCGTCCCAGAAGCCAACAGGCTGTCCGGGATCTTGTTTCTACAAAAATAGATTTAATGTCTGGATAGAACATCCCGGTCTTCCGCTTCGCTTCATCCCGGACGACGTGGCGAAATGAGTTAATGCGTCGGCCCTGAAGGCTGCGATCCGACGCGGAGCTTCACTTCGGCGATCATCCAATCCAGGGTTTCTTCGTCCATTTCGGTGACGTGATGGGCCAGCAGATTGGCGAGCTCGGTCGCCTTTGGGTTGAGACCCGATGTGTCGACTGTGACTTTGGGGTGCGAGAGATCCGCCAATTGGCTGATTTCCTCAGACTCATCCCACATCAATCCAAAATAACCACAAATTTGCGCAACCAACCCCGAACTGGGGCGGCCGCGATGGCCGTGCTCCAACGCAGAAAAATACGCTGATGATACGCCCAAATCTGCGGCCATCTGTTTTAAGGTGATGCCGCGCACGTTGCGATGTTCGCGAATGCGTTTGCCGAATGGTGTCATGCAATCAGGTTAGCCTCGAAAAACTTAATAAATGGTCTCTGTGAGGGGATTCAGCGATTATCGTTGACGCTTAATCCGGATATATAACGCGCCATCGCCGCCATCCTTGACCGCTGCATAGGAAAACACGGTGACCCAATCACGGATTGGCGATTGGTTAAGCCATCTGGGCACCGCTTCTTTGAGGACACCAACTTGGCCCGTACCGCGTTTACCCTTGCCAGTAATCACCAAGACGGTGCGATGCCCATCGTAAAAACTCCGCTCCAAGAAAGTCTCCAGGGCCCGATGTGCGGTCGACTGGACATGACCGTGCAAATCCAATCGGGCATCAATCCCCAACTGACCACGTTTCAAGCGTCGCGCAGTGCGCTTATCCATCATATTGGTCTGCCCAGGAGCGAGAGTAGGCGGCAAGACTGGGCGCGGTGTGATGATTTCATTTGGCGGTAAAGTCGCCCTCATACGGGGGGAGCGTTTTTTAGAAGTCTCTGAAGGATCCGATAGCTGTTCTAATGCCGCCACAAACGTCGCATCATCTATAGTTGAGCGCGTGATGTCCTTGGTCACGTGCGTCCATAGGTCTTTTTCAGCTTTGGATAAGGCCCGCTGACCCGGTGGCTTTTTGGCCGCCATGATTACGCCTCGGGCGACGTTGTATCGGCGGTTTCAATCATGATGATGTGGAGGCGCTGCGGCCCATGGGCACCCAACAACAGAGTTTGTTCGATGTCTGCCGTCCGCGACGGGCCCGTGATCCAGTTCACGGTGCGGGGCAGTTTACCGGGTGTGCCCTGATCAGCCGCCGTTTGGCGGATGCGGTCCCACAATGCCTCGTAATCACCGGCTATATCATCGGCGCGCACGACCACGATATGATCCAGGGGTAAAAAGTTAAGGGATGTTGGACTTTCTGGCCCGGATGTCATCACCAACGTCCCCGTTTCGGCGACCCCACCAATAGCATGGCTGACGGATACAGGATCGTCACCATCCGCCCGACCATCATTGACCATCAAAGATGTCGACGCCGTCCAATCCAAGCTTTTGAGGCGGGGATCGGGTGCAATCTTAATTTGTGCTGGCAATTGGTGCTGCCGCAGGTATGCGCTGACGATAGCGGGAATGTCATCGTAAGAACTTACAGATACGATTGATGCGTTGACCTTCTCGGCTTCTTTGCGAAAAAGCGTTACCTGTTGATCTTGTGGTATGGTGCCGCGTTTCGGAATAAGGTTCTTTGAGTGCCCTTGTAGTCGTGTTCGAATAGCCTCTTTCGCTTTAAGATCATCTGGCCGATCTAACCGTTTGTTTAGTTTCTCAAGAATGGCGTTTCGCTGACTCATTTGATCACGCCTCGACGCATAAGCTCACCGCTTTGATCTCCACGGGCGCCATTATGGTATTGGTTGATAAATGTATCACCCGCAGGTGCCGCCAAATCGCGTTTTGACGTCCAACCCCCCGCCAATGGCAGGGATTTGAAACGACCGCGTCCCCCAAATTGCCCCAGGATTGCGATCCCGAAGTTCATCATAGGTCGATATAGCGCTGGACGCTTCGCTAACCACGCCCACGCAGAGAGCGACCAGCGCGCTTTGGCCGATCCGAGCTCAGATTTGTATTGCCGTTCTCGCCATTTTCGCAGCATGCGCGGCAAAGGGATGCGCATGGGACACACCGTCTCGCATTTTCCACACAGGGTCGATGCGTTGGGTAAATGCTGCGCTTCTTCCATACCGATCAAATTCGGGATCAATACGGCACCCATCGGCCCTGAATAAACCCAGCCATAGGCATGACCACCGACAGACTTATATATAGGACAGTGATTGAGGCAAGATCCGCACCGGATACAGCGTAGCATTTCGTGAAATTCACTGCCGATCATGTCCGTTCGGCCATTATCTAACAGCACGACATGGTATTCCTCGGGGCCGTCCAGGTCTTCGGGGCGCTTCGGGCCCGTGCAAAATGTGGTGTAGACCGAGATTTCCTGTCCGGTGGCTGAGCGGGCCAGCACGCGTAAAATCGTCGATGCATCTTCTAACGTCGGCACGATTTTTTCGATACTGGCCAGGACAATATGCACCCGGGGCAGGTTATTGGTGAGGTCCGCATTGCCTTCGTTGGTCACCAATACGTTGGTGCCTGTTTCGGCAATCAGCATGTTGGCCCCGGTCAGTCCGACGTCCGCATGGATAAACTTATCGCGCAGCTTGGCGCGGGCTTCTTCTAGCAGGGCACGCGGCTCGTCCAAATCCCGCGATGCATCCAAATCCTGGTGAGCTTCGCGAAAGGTATCCGCAACTTGTTCTTTTGATAAGTGAATGGCGGGCGCGATGATGTGACTGGGGGGTTCCTTGCGAAGTTGAATAATATATTCGCCCAAATCGGTTTCAATCGCTTCGATGCCGTAGTCTTCGAGATACCTATTCACAGCGATTTCCTCGCTGATCATGGATTTGCTTTTCGTGACCGTCTTGGCATCGGCTTTGCGGCAAATATCCAAGATAGTTTCGCGGGCATCCTGCGCGGTCGAGCACCAGTGCACGTAACCGCCCATTTCAATCACTTTGGCTTCGTAGGTTTCCAGATAAAGGTCGAGGTTTTCCAAAACATGGTCTTTGATGTCGCGGGCCAGGTCGCGCAGATCATCGAATTCCGGCAAGCGTGCCGCGGCCTCGGCGCGTTTTTTAGGAAAGCCATGCGTGAGCTTGCCCAAAGCCGCCTGCAGCGGATCATTTGCGATGGCACCACGAGCGTTATTTTTGAATTCTGGGGACATGGACTCCATGTGCGTGCCTTATGCCTTGTCCAACGGTTCGCCAATGGCCGGGGCGTCGGACATATCGGCCAAAACCTCGGCAGTGTGACGGACTTTGATATCCAAACCGCGGCGCTGAATGCGCCCAGCGATATTCATCAGACATCCCAGATCTCCTGCCAATAATGTATCCGCGCCCGTGGCGATCACGTCATTGATTTTGGTATCGACCATTTTTTCGGAAATATCAGGGTACTTCACACAAAACAGGCCGCCAAATCCACAGCATGTTTCTGTTTCTTCGCCCTCGGTGATCGTCACGCCATCGATAGATGTCAGCAACGCACGGGGTTGTTCCTTCACACACATTTCACGAAGCCCCGAACAGGAATCATGATAGGTGATGGAGCCATCAAACGAAGCCGGGACCGAGGTGACGTTCATGATATCGGTCAAAAAAGAGATCAGCTCATAGGTTTTCGCCGACAACGCCTCGGCGCGTGCCAACCAGGCCGGATCGTCAACAAACACTTCTGTATAATGATGTTTGATCATCCCACCACACGATCCAGACGGCACGACCACATAGTCAAATTCTTCGAAGTTTTCGATCACGCCCCGCGCGATATCCGCCGTATCGGGGACATCCCCTGAATTAAAAGTGGGCTGGCCACAGCAGGTCTGCGCCTTGGGGACAAAAACCTGACAGCCTGCATCTTCGAGAAGCTTAACCGACGCAAATCCCACAACGGGACGCATCAAATCAACCAGACAAGTTGCGAATAATCCGACCGTCGGACCCGCAGCAGGGGAGGGTGTTTGTGTCATAATTCAACAATGAAACGGCGGAGCGATGATGACAAGTTTAAGATATCAAAAGGCAGATCAGGTATCGGGATTAAAGACCCGGTTCGCGGGCAAAATCAGATAATACTGACCGCGGGATTTCATCACCCCGGCGCGCTCGGCAGCCTCGGCGCCAAAGCCCCAAAATACATCGCCACGGACAGGACCCTTGATCGCACTGCCGGTATCCTGCGCAACCATCAAACGACGAAGCGGTAATTTTTCGTCCAGGGGATCCGTGGTGTTCAGCCAGATCGGCACACCGTAGGGAATAAATTTGCGATCAACCGCCATGCTGCGGCCCGGCGTCAACGGCACACCTTGTGCGCCCAAAGGACCATCACCGTCGACCACCCGAAAGAACACGAACGACTCATTCTTGTTCATCAGTCGACGACCGTCTTCGGGGTTCGCACGCAACCAATCCATGATCGCAGGTGCCGTCACATCCTTAAGTGGCATGACTCCTGTTTTGACGAGTTCCTTGCCGATGGATGTATAGGGACGTCCATTGCGCCCGGCATAGCCCACCCGAACGGTCGAACCATCAGCCATCCTGACCCGGCCCGAGCCCTGTACATGCAAAAAGAACAGCGTCACCGGATCGTTGACCCAGAGGATTTCTAGTCCGCGGCCTTTGATCGCACCGTTATTGATTTCAGCGCGGGTGTTATAGGGAATAAGTCTGTTCCCCTGAACCCGGCCGGCGATCTGCTTACCCTTAAATTCATCGCGGTAATCGCCTAAGTTGGCCGAGATCAAATCATTTGGTCGCGAATAAATCGGCGTTGTAAATTTGCCTTCCGGGCCCCACCGACCTTCTAGCTCTGGCTCATAGTATCCTGTGAACAGGCCCGTCGTATTTTGGTTGTTGCTGGCCAGGTAAGGGACAAACCGTGATTGAAAGAAGAAGTTTACCTCGACCTTATTGCCGGGGCGGATTTTCTTTGCGTCCGCGCAGATATCGACCCAGTCCGAAATTTTCCCCATACGTTGGTCAGGGCCCATATCCGCATCGAGGGGTTTCTTGGACAACGCCTCACAGGATTTTAAGAACGCCGGCAAAATCAGCGAATGGTCTGCGGCGGTCCAACCTGGGACATCGACAAACTTCATTTGTTTCAGCATCAGCTCAGAATCTGATGCAGGCACCTTGGGCGGTTCATCAATGGGCGGTAGGTAAGAGCAAGATGCCAGTACCAGCAACGCGCCGATGCCAGCCAATGGTTTTAACAGGCGAGAAGAAAAAGACTGCCCAACAAATATCACGCCAGACAACCCTTTAGTTATTGCTTTCGGTTCCGACCAACGTCCAGTTCGGGTCAGACGAACGGACATCACGAGAGAAGGTCCAGAAATCGGTGACATCGATAACTTCATTCGGATTGCCATCGATGACATTGCCCTCGGCATCGCGTAGCGCGCTGATTTGCTCGGACGTGAATTTCACCGTGACGAGTGCATTATTGCCATCCATAGAAGCCTCAACCACCTTGGCGACACGAATGCCGACCAATGTGTCTTCTAAAACTTCCCCCGCACGTTCACGTTCGGACATGGCTTCTTCGAAATTGCTATAAACATCTGGGCTTAAAAGACCCTTGAGTGTTTTACGATCCCCTTGTGCGAAGGCATTGAGCACCATTTCAAATGCACCCTTGGCACCCTCGGCAAAGATACTTGGATCGAAACTAGGATCGGCAATACGGATTTGTGTCAGGCCCCCAGCGATAGGATCGCTGTCGTCAATGTCGGCCATGACCGTCTCAATATCGTCTTTCGAGCGATCGGGAAGTTGCACGACGTTATCTTCGTCAAACGTATCCTTGTCGTTTTCGTGCTCGTCGCGGACTTGGCCTGGGAACTTGCCCTCGTGGCCATCGCGTCGACCAAGGACACGGCGTAGCCGTAAAACCAGAAAACCAGCAATCATTGCCAGGATGATAATATCGAAAAACTGAAAATCGCCGCCCATGATATCCTTGACCCTTGAGGTCGCGCCCGTGTCTAGACCCAGATGCCGACCGGAAACACTTGGCCCACAACCTATCGATTTGGCACTGTTACGTCCAGAACATCGGCACAATTATTGTGTTCGGAGGATTCCGACCCACTTAATGATAAATAGGTCTGAAACACAGTTGGAACAAGGCAAGCATGGGAATCCTTTTACTCATCGCATTCATTGCGGTCCCAGTTATAGAAATCGCCGTATTTATCGAAGTGGGGGGCCTCCTCGGATTGTGGCCCACCATTGCTATTGTGATTCTCACAGCGATCATCGGCTCGGCATTGTTGCGCCAGCAGGGCATTTCGATTTTGTTCCGCATTCAAGAAAACCTGCAGGCCAATAAACTGCCGGTTCGAGAGCTGTTCGACGGTGTATGCCTGGTGCTGGCAGGCGCGTTTCTGCTGACGCCAGGGTTCGTGACAGATAGTGTGGGATTTGCGCTGTTCGTGCCGCCAATCCGTCAAGCCATCGCCGGATGGATCGGACAGAAAATCATCGCGCGCGCGGACGTCCGTTTTCACACCCATCCGCAGTCAGGTCCCCAGGCAGGCCCTCATACTGGTCCTCATACTGGCCCTCATACTGGCCCACGTCCAGGATATCCGGGTGGGGACGGTGTTATCGACGGTGAATATGAAGATGTGACCGAAGACCCAAAGCCCACCGAAGCCCCCCCGGATCGACGGCTGGGGGATAAGACGGATAAGCCCTCAAATCACTAACCCACTACGTCTTCCCGGGCGAGCTTGCGAGACCCGGGATCTTTTATCCATGCGGTAATTCTGACCCCGCTGATGCAAGATCCCGGATCAAGTCCGGGACGACGATTTTAATTGCGGCAAGAATTACATCTTATGCGTTCCATCTGATGTATTTGCCCGCACTGAATAGACGTGTTACCAGAAGCGCAATGAATTCTGAGGAGGGTCACATGGCCGATACCGACGCAACCGCAGGTGCGGGAAACGAAGAACAACAACCGCTGACGATCAACACACAGTACACAAAAGATCTGTCGTTTGAAGTCCCAGGCGCACCGATGGTGTTCGCCGCCATGCAAAACGCCCAGCCCGATATTAACATCAACATCGAAGTTAATGCGCGGCCCCTGCAAGAAAACATGTACGAAGTTGAAATCGCTGTAAACGCCGGTTGCGACATCGATGGTGACGTTGGTTTCATTTTGGAATTTGTCTATGCGGGCCTGTTTACGATCAACGTACCTGAAGAGCACTTGCAAGCGATCCTGTTGATCGAATGCCCACGTCTGTTGTTCCCATTTGCGCGGAACATCATTGCCGACACAACACGTGACGGCGGTTTCCCACCCGTGATGTTGGGCCAGGTCGATTTTGTCGGCATGTATCAACGTCAGATGGAAGCAGCGGGTGCGACCAGCGGCTAAGCCAACGCTTAATCCGCTTATTACCGGATGGCGGGCTTAGTCTCGCAGCCAAATCGGGTCTTTGAGCTTTTCCAAAAATGCCGCATGGCGGGCTTCTTCGTCAGCGGGAATGGTGTGTGGACGTGGCGCGCGGCGACCGGCCGAGTCGTCATCGCTCGTGAACGATCCATTTTCACCGATCGACGTCACACCTGCATCGGCGGCCAAATCCATACCATGTTGACGGCCCCCTAACAGTTCCAAATATACATCGGCCAATAGCTGCGCATCCAACAATGCGCCGTGCAGTTCACGCCCCGATAGGTCAATCCCGAAGCGCCGACACAGCGCATCCAACGACGCCTGCGCACCTGGGAATTTTTTCCGCGCCATGGATACCGTATCGACCGCACGATACATCGGAATGGCTTCGATATTCATGCGTTCCAGCTCTGCGTTGATGAAACCCATATCAAACGATGCATTGTGAATGACCAACGTGGCATCACCGACGAATGCAACAAACGCGTCCGAGATTTCAGCAAACACGGGATGATCTTTAAGGAACGTCTCGCTCAAACCATGGACACGCTCGGCCTCCGCAGGCATATCGCGTTCAGGATTAACGTACTGATGATAAACCTCACCGGTGGGCACGTGGTTGAACAACTCAACACAGCCGATTTCAACAATCCGGTCGCCATTTTTTGGATTAAGGCCCGTGGTTTCCGTATCCAGAACAATTTCGCGCATGTGTCCGTACCTATTTGTGACGTATTCCGTGTCCAAATGGCGGCCATTTTTGCCCCCGTTTAGACCGGGCCAGTGTGACAATTTCACGAATGGTGCGCAAGCTGTGCGCACGGCCCAAACCGGAATAAACCACAAAATCTGCCTTTGTTTTCTTGATTTGGTCCGATATCTGGGTTTTTAGAATATTCTGAAACTTTTCCTCGGTCATCCCGGGGCGCGCCATGACACGACGTTTTTGTTCGCGAAAGGGGGCACTGACGACAACCACCGCATCGCAGCGACGCTGGCCATTGGTTTCGAACAACAAGGGCACATCCAAAACAACAGCGCGCGTGCCCAACCGACCATGATGCGCCAAAAAAGCGCGTTCTCGTTCACGCACCAATGGATGCAAGATAGCTTCTAGTTTTTTAAGGGCGGGGCCATCTCCGAACACCTTCGCCCCCAGCTTTTGACGATCAATGACACCGTTCAGAACCACACCGGGGAATGCCTGATCGATTTCAGCGACAGCAGCGCCACCTTTGGCCATGACCGCGTGTACGGCCGCATCTGAATCATGCACGGGCACACGAAAGCGTCTGAAGTCAGCCGCCGCCGTCGATTTTCCCATCCCGATAGAACCGGTCAGGCCAAGAATAAACACGGGTTAAGTTGCCAGTCCTGCAAGCACGTGGGCGCGAAGCTCAGGCGTCACCTCGGGACGGATGCCGAACCACGCTTCGAACCCGGGCACGGCCTGATGCAGCAACATGCCCAACCCATCAACGACCTGACATCCGTGTGCTGCGGCATCTTTCAACAATGGCGTTTCCAACGGCGCATAAACAATGTCGGTCACCAAGGTCGATGGTGATGCGTGGTCTAAATTCACATCGAGCGCAGGCTTACCCGTCATGCCCAGCGATGTTGTGTTCACGATCAATCCTGCATCCACCACAGTATCACTGCGATCATCCCAGGGAATTACTGTGATCGCCCCGTCCATATCGTCGGCGATGACTTGGGCTTTTTCAGCCGTCCGATTGGTGATCATCACACGGGGTACACCCGCATCGATCAACGACCAGATGACACCCCGCGCGGCACCGCCAGCACCCAATACAAGGGCGGGCGCCGATGATGGGTCCCAATCGGGCGCGCCTGCTTTAAGGTTCGCAAGAAATCCATACCCATCCGTGTTGTCGCCAAAGATCGAGCCATCATCGCGGCACACCAATGTGTTCACAGCGCCAATGGCGCGGGCGGCGGGGCTGAGTTCATCAGCAGCGTTAAAAGCAGCAATTTTGTGCGGCACGGTAACGTTCGCGCCGCGCAATCCCAGTTTGGATAAACCCGCAATCGCCATTTCAATATGATCAGGGGATACAGGCATTGGAATATACGCGCCATCCACCCCATGATGGTCCAACCAAAAACCATGCAAGCGCGGCGACAAAGAATGTGCGATAGGCCATCCAATGACCCCGGCAATTTTGGCTGCACCTGATATCATGTTTCTAAACCTCCGCGCCGTCGCACTTCATTTAATAAGGGCAATAGCGGCAATCCCAAGATGGTAAAATAGTTTCCCACAATATCATCAAACAGTTGAATGCCACGACTTTCCAGTCGATACGCGCCCACCGATGACAAAATACTGTCGCCTTCTGACTTCAAATAATCATCTAAGAACGCATCAGATATGTCGCGAACAGTCAGTGTCGCACGATCAACGTAACGCCATGGTTTTGCATTTGATTGCAAGAGTGTCATGGCCGATATCAGCGTATGGGGTCGCCCGCGAAAGCGCATCAGGTGCGAGCGCGCCTCGGCAATATCTGCGGGCTTGTAATATATATCGCCATCACTGACTAAAATCTGATCACACCCCAACACCAGTGTATCCGCGTTATCATCAAAGACCCGTTCGGCCTTTGCGTGCGCCAAACTCAGTGCAATGTCTTCTGGTGACAGATGACCTGACAAACCCTGCTGTTTGATTGCGTTTTCATCAACATCGGCATCGACCCAATTAAAGGGGATACCGGCATTTTCTAAGATCTGACGGCGTGAAAAACTCTTTGAAGCCAGAACCAATCGCGGGGTTGGTGAAACCACCCGTTATTCTTCCCGGCGGCGCGCCAACAACTGCATGATGGTTGCCGCTGTTTCTTCAATCGAGCGGCGCGCTACATTAATTGTCGGCCACTCATTTGCGGTATAGAGCCTGCGGGCGGCGTTTACTTCTTCTTTAACCGCTTCTTCGTCGACGTATTCCGTATCTGGATCTTGGTCCAAGAAAATCAAACGTTGGCGCCGAATTTCAATCAGGCGTTTTGGATCATTCGTAAGGCCAACAATCAGTGGGCCATCTTCGACAAATAGCTCATCTGACAGCGGACACCCTGGCACAATGGGAATGTTCGCGGCTTTGATGCCTCGGTTTGCCAGATAAATGCATGTTGGTGTCTTTGATGTCCGCGATACCCCCACCAAAATCACGTCCGCATCCATCAGGTCGCCACCAAGCTGCCCATCATCATGGCTGAGCGCGTAATGCATCGCCTCAATCCGGTGAAAGTATTCAGCGTCCATCACGTGCTGCTGGCCGGGACGGGCATGACTTTTCGCATTTAAGTATGCACCCAATGCGGCAACAACTGGATCGAGAACCGGCACACATGGCACTTGAAGCTGACGACATTCATCTTCTAACACTTGGCGCAATTCTGGATTGACCAGAGTACACATCACAAAGCCAGGTTCATCACGGATATCATCCATGATACCGCGAATTTGATCCGCCGTTCTGATCATTGGCCAAAGGTGTTCTTCGACCTCTAAGTCGTCGAACTGAACCATACATGCGCGTGCCAAAAGTGTTACCGTTTCACCCGTTGAGTCCGAGACCAGGTGGAGATGAAATTCCTGCATAAAATCAAATATTTCCTGTCTTTTTAGACCTTATAAACCAGGGGATGAATGTGTGGATAACTTTTAGCTAGTCGATTTAGCTGATTTGTACCCCTGTCGGGCCGAATGAATACATCGCTTATGCGCCTGTGGAAAAATGCTGCATTGCAGTCTAACCCTATGGATAACCCAAAATACCGCAGAATTATTGGGTTTTTAGTGATTCTAAGAAAGCCTTCGATCACACTGAAATCATTGAATAATTTTTTAACACTTTCTTAATAAGATGCTTTTTTCCTAAATTTTTATCATCTGAAGCTTGCGCGAACATCCTGTGGATGAGACATAATCCCCAGGTTTCTATGGACCATCTACTACTACAATAATCTATATATATACTTAGTTAATATAGAGTGACCTTGAACGAACGATCCCAGGCATAAGAGAAAGACAAACAGAGGGCAGTAACTTTTATGGCGGACTCAACGTCAAAGAAATCGTTTTTACGTGTGTTTGATGGCGAGGCTGTATCGCCTCCCCCGATCTGGATGATGCGCCAAGCAGGACGGTATCTGCCAGAGTATCGCGCTATCCGTGCGAATATACCTTCGTTCCTGGAATTCTGCTATTCCCCTGATGCGGCGTCCGAAGTCACGTTGCAACCGTTGCGCCGATATAACTTTGATGCTGCGATCGTGTTCGCGGATATTTTGGTTATCCCCGATGCACTGGGACAAGAAGTCGCGTTCAAAGAGGGTGAAGGCCCGGTACTGGAACCGATCCGGACTTTGGAAGAAATGAGTATCCTGGATGTGGACCGCGTCGAAGAGGCGTTAACGCCTGTTTATGAAACGCTGAAGATCCTATCCAGGGAGATTCCTGAGACCACTAGCCTCATAGGCTTCGCAGGAGCGCCGTGGACGGTCGCCCTCTACATGGTCGAGGGGCGTGGTAAGACCGAAGGCGAGCGTGCACGTGACTGGGCTTACAGCGCACCACAGGAGTTCCATAAGCTTATCGATATCCTGGTGGAAGCCACATCGCGGTATTTAATTCAACAGGTCAAAGCGGGCGCAGAAGTGCTCCAGCTGTTTGATAGTTGGGCAGGTGCATTGTCAGTTGAACAATTCCGCGAACTGGTGATCGAACCGAACCGCCGCATCGTAGAAAAAGTGCGTGCAGCGTGCCCAGGCACACCGATTATTGGTTTCCCACGGAATGGAGGGGTTCTTATCCCTGAGTTTGTTGAAAAAACAGGGGTTGACGGTGTGTCCCTCGATCATTCTGTTCCCTTGGATTGGGCTGTCGATAATATTTCGGACAATTGCGTGTTGCAGGGCAACCTGGACAATCGATTGCTGGTCGTTGGTGGTGACGCCATGAACCGGGGGATCGATACCATTCTCGAACAAACGAAATCTCGACCTTTTGCGTTTAATCTGGGTCATGGCATCGTACCGCAAACACCGCCTGAACATGTCGGTCAAGCCATGGATCGTATCCGGGGCTTGAGTTCTTAATTGATGCGTGTTGCGGTCATCCTTTTTAACTTAGGCGGGCCGGATAAGCTTGAGTCCGTTCAACCGTTTTTGTTCAATCTGTTTCAAGATCCGGCCATCATCAGTGTGCCGCAGCCGTTTCGCTGGATGTTGGCCAAACTGATTTCATCGCGTCGCGCCCCCATCGCACAAGAAATCTATGAACATATCGGTGGAAAGTCGCCGCTGCTGGAACTGACCACCGAACAAGCAAATGCCCTAGAGGCTGAATGCAGCGATATTGGTGACGTTAAAGCGTTTATCTGTATGCGGTATTGGCATCCGATGAGCCCTGAAACTGTGGCCAATGTGAAGGCCTATAATCCAGATAAGATTATCCTATTACCCTTATATCCCCAGTTTTCGACGACAACGTCGGGCTCTTCGATCAAGGATTGGCTGAAACAGGCGCGCAAAGCAGGTTTGACCGCACCGACGGTTGAAATTTGTTGCTATCCTCGTGAGTCAGGATGGATTTCATCACAAGCAAAGTTGGTTGCTGAGACCTACGCAAAATCGATTGCGAGTCAGAAATCGGGTGATCCAAAACCACGGGTTTTGTTCTCGGCGCATGGACTGCCGAAAAAAATCATCGAAAAAGGCGACCCCTATCAATGGCAGGTTGAACAGACCTCGGCCGCCGTCGCAGAGATGTTAGACATCGATGGGCTGGATTGGTTGGTCTGTTATCAAAGCCGCGTCGGTCCGCTTGAATGGATCGGCCCATCCACCGAAGATGAAATTGAGCGCGCCGGCAAAGAAGGCGTGCCATTGATCGTGGTGCCGATCGCATTTGTGTCCGAGCATTCTGAGACGCTTGTGGAGCTTGATATTGAATATGGCGAGCTGGCCGAAGAAGCAGGCGTGCCAGCGTACCATCGGGTGCCCGCTGTTGGCACACACCCTGATTTTATTTCGGCGATTGGCAGTTTGGTGAAACGCGCGTTTCAACATGATGGCGCCAAAAACGGAACCTGTATTTCTGGTGAAGGCGGGCGGCTTTGTCCAAGTACGCACACCGAGTGCCCTTGGACGGATAAGGCCGCTTAGAAGTTGGCTTTTTGATGCCTAGCTTTTTTAATTTTAACTGAGGACGAAGACTATGGACGGTTCAGCATATTTTTGGCTGAAAGGTTTTCACATCATTGCCGTGATCGCATGGATGGCAGGATTATTATATCTGCCGCGTCTGTTCGTTTACCACGCCGATGCCGAGCCCGGGTCCGAGTTTTCCGAAAAACTAAAAATCATGGAACGTCGATTGCTCAAGGCGATTATGAACCCCGCCATGCTGGTATCGCTTGTGTTGGGCGGTGCGTTGCTGGCATACCCGCACATCAGCTTTTCAGATGGCTGGCTGCACGTTAAATTGGCCTGCATCGTTGGGCTGATGATCATGCATATGCTGATGGGAAAGTGGCGCAAAGATTTCGAAGCCGACAAGAACGAGCGCAGTCACAAGTTTTATCGCATCGCTAACGAAGTGCCGACGGTCCTGATGATCATCATCGTACTCATGGCTGTAGTGAAACCGTTTTAACAAAGCCATCAAAAGGTTACAGAAAAGCCATTTGACACGTTACCAGACTTCACGTAATCAAAGTTCATCTTGCCGGACAACGTCTGGACCAATCGATAGATAGATCAAGCGGACGATACCAAGTCGTCCACTGGGCCAACGGCCCCCAGGCTTACCGCCGACCTCATCCCCTTTCTTAACCGAACCGAAATTAGGCACATGAACCTTAAGGACCTTAAAGAAAAATCCCCAGCAGACCTGTTGGCCTACGCTGAGGAATTAGAAATCGAGAACGCGAGTTCGCTCCGCAAACAAGACATGATGTTTGCGATTTTGAAACAACTCGCCGAAGACGACATCTCGATCTATGGCGATGGTGTTTTGGAAGTGTTGCAGGATGGATTTGGATTTCTGCGCAGCCCCGAGGCAAACTATCTGCCGGGCCCCGATGATATTTACGTTAGCCCCAGTCAGATCCGCCGCTTCTCGCTTCGGACTGGGGACACGGTTGAGGGCGAAATTCGCTCTCCCAAAGAAGGCGAGCGTTACTTTGCCCTTTTGAAAATCAATCAGGTCAATTTCGAAGACCCGGGTGCTGTACGTCACCGGATCAACTTTGATAACTTAACGCCGCTGTACCCTGAAGAACGCTTAGGGATGGAAATCGACGATCCCGAACACAAAGACCCAACCCACCGGGTTTTGGATTTGGTTAGCCCGCTTGGCAAAGGCCAGCGTGGATTGATCGTCGCACCGCCACGGACAGGTAAAACGGTCATGCTGCAAAACATGGCGAACTCCATCGCCCGGAACCATCCGGAATGTTATCTGATCGTGTTGCTGATCGATGAACGCCCGGAAGAAGTTACCGACATGGCGCGCACGGTGCGCGGCGAAGTCATCTCATCGACGTTTGATGAGCCAGCGACCCGCCACGTTCAAGTCACCGAAATGGTCCTTGAAAAAGCCAAGCGTCTGGTCGAACACAAACGCGACGTTGTGATTTTGTTGGATTCCATCACCCGCCTGGCCCGTGCCTATAACACTGTTGTGCCGTCGTCGGGTAAGGTCCTGACCGGTGGTGTGGATGCCAACGCCTTGCAACGTCCGAAACGTTTCTTTGGTGCCGCACGGAACATCGAAGAAGGCGGCTCGCTGACCATCATCGCGACGGCACTGATCGATACCGGATCGCGCATGGACGAAGTGATCTTTGAAGAATTCAAGGGTACGGGTAACTCAGAAATTATCCTGGATCGTAAGCTTTCCGATAAGCGGACCTGGCCAACTATCGACATCACCAAGTCGGGCACGCGGAAAGAAGAACTCCTCGTCGACAAGGGCACGCTCTCGAAAATGTGGGTGCTGCGCCGGATCCTCATGCCGATGGGTGTTACCGATGGCATGGAATTCCTGCTCGACAAAATCAAGCATTCCAAGAACAACGACGATTTCTTTGATTCAATGAATCAGTAAAATATTCGGAACATTCAATTTCGTTGTCCCGGGCACGCTTGCGTGACCCGGGATCTTTTTTGCGTGCGCAACAGTCTTAATTAAAAAAAGCCGCCTCACCTAACCTCTCTCCCTAAAAGGGGAGAGGGATAATAAGATCGAGTCACGGGTATGCAGGGTCCTCTCCCCTGCGATAGCGGGGGAGAGGACAGGTGAGAGGGTCTCTGCGCCTAAAGCGTAAAGACGGTTGAGCCCGTGGTTTTACGGGCTTCAAGGTCAGCGTGTGCGCTGGCGGCATCTGCCATCTCATACGTCTGTCCGATGTTGATTTTCACATCACCCGATGTCACGGCATCAAACAAATGCTTGGTGCCATCCAACACGAGTTCACGCGTCGCCGTGTGCGTGCCCAAAGTTGGGCGGGTCACATAAAGCGAGCCTTTGGGGGCCAAGATACCCAGATCAACCGGATCAACTTTGCCTGATGCATTGCCGTAGGTGACCATGGTGCCGAACGGCTTCAGGCTGTTGAGTGAATCTTCGAACGTCGCTTTGCCGATGCTGTCATAAGCAACCGCAACACCCTCGCCGTCGGTCAGTTCTTTGACCCGAGAGGCAATGTCTTCGTCGCGGTACAGGATCGGATGATCGCAGCCGTTGGCCATCGCGAGCTCTGCTTTTTCTTGCGAGCCGACACAGCCGATGACATTGGCGCCGAGTTTCTTGGCCCACTGACATAGGATCTGGCCCACACCGCCCGCGGCGGCATAAACCAAAATGTTGTCGCCGGGCTGCACCTTGTAGGTTCGGAATAACAGGTACTGTGCGGTCATGCCTTTGAGCATCATCGCAGCCGCTGTTTGATCGCTGATGCTGTCGGGCAGCTTCACAACTTTAAGCGTCGGCATCACGCGGGCTTCAGTATAGGCACCGGGAACCATCGGATAGGCAACGCGATCGCCGGGTGCGAATTCGGTGACACCCTCGCCCACGGCCTCAACGACGCCAGCGGCTTCCTGTCCAATGATGGCTGGGAATTCAACAGGATACAGGCCGGAACGGAAATAGACATCGATGTAGTTAAGACCGACGGCGGTTTGCTTGATGCGGATCTGGCCTGGGCCTGGATCGCCGACTTCGACGTCTTCCCATTTCATTACTTCCGGGCCGCCGGCTTCGTACACGCGTATTGCTTTTGTCATTGGATGGTCTCCCCTGGGTGAGCTGAAATTATCTGTGGTTATAGATGCATATGATGGGTGGTGTTTTAAAGAGCTAGTTCATTGTTCACGCTTTAATCACCTAGTCCTGATGGTCACAAATGATGAAATGTAGCTTCATCATCAACATGTCTTCCCGGAAGCCTTGAGGCTGTCCGGGATCTTGTTTAACTACTTGAAACCTTTTGTTTTGATAAAAGATCCCGGCTCAAGGCCGGGACGACGAATTTAGTGAACACTCAGAGCATCACCCCTTCAAGCTTGAGCAGCTGATATTTCGTCTCCGCCCCGCCCGCAAAGGAAAATCCGGTGAGTGCGTTTTTGGCACCGACCACACGATGACAGGGTTGCACGATCGGAATGGGATTGGCACCGCAGGCCCCGCCGATGGCGCGCGCGACGCTGCCTGTTAAGTCGGCAAGTTCGCCATACGTCATGGTGGTCCCGTAAGGTATCCGGTTCATGGTTTCCCAAATTTCCTTTTGGCGGGGTGTGCCATCAGGTGCAAGCGGTAGGTCGAACTTGGCCATTTTGCCATCGAAATATGCGTCCAATTGTGTGCGGGTTTCGATCAGCAAAGGGTCGGTGCCGGCCTCTCCGGATGCGCGTCCGGATTCGATAACGATGATGGCGTCGTTTTCGACAAACACGGTCAATGGGCCAATGGGCGATGGGAATGAAATATGCTGGGGTTGGTCACTCATCAGCTTTCTCCCGATTGTTCTAATACATCTGCCAAGGCAACTGGTGTCGTGATCGGTAAGCCGCAAACCGGGCCAACACAAATATAAGCTGCAGGCGCCCCATTCACCAAGCCCTTACCTGCGGCCGCGTGATTTGTGGGCAGTGGTGTTGAGGGGTCAACAGAAGTGACGATGCTCAATCGATTAGGCGTTGCTAGTGCAATGGATTTCAAGTCCTGCGTCATGGGGTGGTCATTCGCTCCGACGATAACGATCTGGGTGCCGTGTGCCAGTAGTTCCCACGCGATCATCAATGTAGGATGATAAAGGTTATTCTTGGCGTCTTCGGGGACGAAGATCGCGAAAACCGCTTCGGCACGGGTCCGATAAACATCGTCGCCGGTGATCAAAAACAGCCGGGCCAGAACCTCGGCGATGGTGCCATTCCCGGCGGGGACAGCGTTATCCATGATGGGCTTGGGTTGTGCGATCAGGCCTTCGGTATCCGTGGCGGCCATGAAGTAGCCACCGTCTTGGGTGTCCCGGTAATGCGTTTCAACAATTTCCACCCATGATATGGCGTCATCTAAGTAATTTGTTTCTGATGTCGCTTCGTGCATCAACAATGCTGCACGGGCCAAATTGGCATAATCTTCGAGGACCGCCGGGTGTTTGAGCTTGCCCGCACACAATGAATGCCGCAGCCGACCATCGTTCGCGATCATGTGATCTTTGACCCAGGAAAAGATATTACGTGCGAGGTCTAGCCAATCAGGTCGATCCAACGCAACGCCCGCGCGGGCCAGGGCGGCGATGATCATGCCGTTCCAATCGGCCAGGACTTTGTCGTCGCGGCTGGGGCGAATGCGGGGTGCGCGGGTATCGAACAGCTTTGCTCGAAGGGGCGCCATTTCCGCTTCAACATCGTCATCCCAGGCCATCGATCCTGATCGGTTGAGGATTGTTTTACCTTCCCAGTTTCCACCCGACTGAACATCGTAGACAGTGCAGAATGCCGCAGCATCTTGCCCCAGAACCGTATCTATTTCGGCCTTGTCCCAGACATAAAACTTCCCCTCTTCGCCCTCGCTGTCGGCATCGAGTGCGCTGGCAAAACCGAACCGCCCCTCGGCATCGACCTCGGCCGTCATCTCGCGCAGCAGCCAATCAATGGTCTCTTCGATGCGTTTGGCATACAGCGGGTTTTTAGTTGTCATCTAGACATCGCTGAGCAGTTCCAACAACAGCCCGTTGTCGTACAGCATTTTTTCGAAATGTGGTGCCAGCCATTTTTCGTCGGTCGAATATCGCGCGAAACCGCCCCCTAAATGATCGTAAATCCCGCCCTGGCAGATGTGGTCGAGGGTCAGGACAACGGCCTTTTTGAACATCACTGAATTTGAGCGCAGATAGGCATGCCACAAGAACCGAAAAAACATGGGTTGAGGAAATTTGGGTGCACCCTGGGTACCGCCGCGAAACGGATCAACCTGGCGCACGGCCAGTGCTGCGACCTCGTCCAACGTCTGTAACGTGATTGCTCCGCCCCCTTTGGGGTTGAGTGCATCGCCAAGGCCGTCTTTGATGGCGTCGACGTTCTTGGTGACCTGATCGGGATTGCGGGAAAATGTCTCGGATAACGATGTCAGGACCTGGGTAAACCCGGGCCGTCCATATCGCGGTGTGTTTGGGAAATAGGTGCCACCCCAGAACGGCGCGCCGTCTGGGGTTAAAAACATAGTCAGCGGCCAGCCGCCCTGCTCTCCCAATAACTGCAGCGCGGTTTGATAAATGCTATCGACGTCCGGGCGTTCTTCACGGTCGACTTTGACGTTGATGAAGCGATCATTCATCACAGCGGCAATCTCGGGGTCTTCGAAACTTTCGTGGGCCATGACGTGACACCAATGACACGCGGCATACCCGACGCTGAGCAAAATGGGTTTGTTCTCAGCCTTGGCCGCGGCAAAGGCTTCATCCCCCCAGGCGTACCAGTGGACGGGGTTATCTTCGTGCTGTTTGAGGTAAGGCGACGTTTCGGCGCCGAGACGATTGTGGCCCATCATGATGACGACCTGATTCTGCGATACCCATCTGATGTGCGGCACATTGCCAGAAAACCTTTACATGCTTAACGTTGGCTCAACCTGCACACATTACAATACATTTGCAGAATAGGATGTGTGGTATCACGCATCAACCAAGGGAGGAACGACAATGAAGGTCACGATTGATATCGATTGCACCCCAGAGGAAGCTCGCGCATTCATGGGCCTGCCGGATGTAAAGCAGATGCAGGAAGCCATGATGAAAGAAGTCGAAGAACGTATGCGTGCGAACTTGCAGTCGATGGACCCTGAAACCATTTTCAAGACCTGGCTGCCCGCCGGGGTGCAAAGCTTTGAGCAGATGCAAAAAATGTTTTGGTCGCAAATGACCGGTGGCGAAAAAGATAAAAAAGATAAAAAGGACGACTAACGAATGAGCGATGTTGCCAAAGATGGGGTGAATGATCCGCCGCCCTTTTTCAAAAGCCATGTTTTCATGTGCATGAATGAACGCCCCGAGGGACACGAACGTGGATGCTGTGCCAGCAAAGGTGCTGTGAAGCTGCGCAATTACATGAAGGCCAAGACCAAGGAACTGGGGATCGACCAAACCCGGATCAACCAATCGGGATGCCTGGACCGGTGCGAGCTGGGCCCGACCATGGTGATCTACCCCGAAGGTGTTTGGTATTCGTGCAAGACCGCCGAAGACATCGACGAGATTATTTCAGAGCATCTTCAAAACGGGCGCCGGGTTGAGCGGTTGATGCTGCGTCCCGAGGATGGTTGATCACACCGATACGATATTCGCGCTGGCCAGTGCGCCCGGCCGGTCCGGTGTCGCGGTTATTCGCTTGTCGGGCCCGAAAGCGGGTTCTGCACTCTTAGGACTCGCGCCTGATCTTAAATCGCTCCCGACGCCCCGTCGTGCGACGCGGGTGTTTCTTTTTGAGCCACATTCCGCCGTCGCAGGCCGTTCCGCGTCCGAATCAAATGAGTCTCATTTCGAGTCCGAATCAAACAGTAGCCACAACAACACCCCCTTTAGGGCATCAGGTCGTAACGAATCCGAATCGAGTCTTGTCCCGGCGGGACTGATCGATGATGGCCTCGCGATCTGGTTTCCCACCCCTGCCAGCTTTACGGGTGAAGACGTGGTGGAACTGCACGTTCACGGCGGTGCGTCGGTGTTGGAAGCGGTGACCGCGTCTTTGATGACGATGCCGGGTGTGCGCACCGCAGAACCTGGGGAGTATTCCCGCCGCGCGTTCGAAAATGGCAAGCTGGACCTGACCGCTGCCGAGGCGATTGCGGATCTGGTGGACGCGGAAACCACCGCCCAGCGCCGCCAAGCGCTCGCGCAAATGGGTGGCGCGTTGGCTGATTTGTATGATGGCTGGCGATCCCAACTGGTCGGTGCGTTGGCGTACCTTGAGGCCTGCATCGACTTTGCCGAAGAAGATATTCCCGATGATTTGATGGCCCGCAGCGCCGCTACGCTGACGGCTTTGCGCGACAGCATTGAACACCATTTGCAGGACAATGGCATTGGCGAGCGTATCCGTGACGGGTTTCGGATTGCCCTGACCGGCGCTCCGAATGTGGGTAAATCCAGTTTGATGAATGCTTTGGCCAAGCGCGATGTTGCCATCGTTTCCGATATTGCGGGCACCACCCGCGATGTGTTGGAAGTCCCCATGGACCTGGGCGGATACGCGGCAACGCTGATCGACACGGCGGGTCTGCGTGATACGGATGATGTGATTGAAATCGAAGGTGTGCGCCGCGCCCGTGCGGCAGCTGACGCTGCGGACATTCGGGTGCACCTGCTGGATGCCATGGATATGGATGCGGCATCGGTTCGGCCTGATGGTGCGTTGGTTGTGGTCAACAAGATCGACAAGATTGCCAACCGTGCGGATGTGGTTGAGGGGGTTGATGCCCTGCCCCTGTCAGCAAAGACGGGCGTGGGCCTTGATGATTTCGTGCGCACGCTGACAGATCGCGTGCATCAATTGGCGACCACAAGGGTGAGTGATTCGCCGCCCCTGACCCGGGCACGCCACCGCGCCGCGCTCGAAGATTGTGTGACAGCCCTGGACCGGGCACGCGAGGGTGCGGCCAGCAGCCAAGACATGGAAATGATCGCCGAAGATATGCGCGTTGCAGCCCAGGCGCTGGGACGTATCACGGGCCGGATCGATGTCGAAGACCTTTTGGATAAAATCTTCAAAGATTTCTGCATTGGGAAGTAAATGAGCGCCCATTGTTTCACGTGAAACATGGACGTTTGAGTTATTGAAATTGGTTATGGATATAAACGATGTTTCACGTGAAACATGCACGGCGATTGATTGACTCGGATCACGCGCAACCGTATGGTCCGCGCCATGTTTAAAGCCGATGTCATTGTTGTAGGTGGGGGTCACGCGGGTGCAGAAGCCGCCGCGGCATCTGCGCGCATGGGCGCCAAAACAATCTTGATCACCCATCGTGTTGAAACCATCGGCGAGATGTCCTGCAACCCGGCCATCGGCGGCCTCGCCAAGGGCCAATTGGTCCGCGAAGTTGACGCGCTGGATGGCATCATGGGGCGCGCCATTGATGTATCGGGTATTCAGTTTCGGATGCTCAACCGATCCAAGGGCCCTGCCGTTCGCGGTCCCCGCGCACAGGCCGACCGAAAGCTTTATCGCAACGCCATTCAAACGATGCTGGCCGAAATCGATAACCTGGAAATCGTAGCAGACCCTGTTGAGGATTTGCTGCTAGACGATACGGGCAAGCGAGTTATCGGTGTGCGCACAGGCAGCGGTCGAGATATCCATGCCGCCGCAACGATCATCACCACGGGCACATTCCTGCGCGGCCTCATCCATATTGGGGATCAGCGCATTCCAGCGGGACGCGTTGGCGATAAGCCATCTGTCGGGCTGGCCTATACGTTCAAGCGATTGGGTTTTCCGCTGGGACGTTTAAAGACAGGCACCCCGCCCCGTCTGGATGGGAATACCATCGCGTGGGGTGGTTTGGATTCGCAGCCTGCGGACAATCCGCCCATCCCGTTTTCGTATTTGACCGATACCATCAAGGTCCCGCAGATCGAATGCCACATCACGTTTACCAATGCGGCGACGCACAAGATCATTCAGGACAATTTGCATAAGTCGGCGATGTATTCTGGACAGATCGAAGGGACAGGTCCGCGCTACTGCCCCTCGGTCGAAGATAAAATTGTCCGGTTCGCGGACAAGGAGCGACATCAGATATTCCTAGAGCCCGAGGGTCTGGATGATCCGACGGTGTATCCCAATGGGATTTCGACGTCTCTGCCCAAAGACGTGCAGCTGGAAATACTGAAAACCATTCCGGGTCTTGAATCCGCAACCATGCTGCAGCCTGGCTACGCCATCGAATATGATTACGTTGATCCGCGCGCATTGAAATGCACACTGGAAACCCATGCCGTTGATGGATTGTATTTGGCGGGACAGATCAACGGCACCACGGGCTATGAAGAAGCCGCCGCACAGGGTTTGATGGCGGGCATAAATGCGGCCCTCCAAGCGAGTGGTTCTGAGGAGACGTTTGAGCTAGACCGTGCCGAAGCGTACATCGGTGTGATGATTGATGATCTGGTGACGTTGGGCACGAGCGAGCCTTATCGGATGTTCACATCACGCGCCGAATATCGTTTGTTGCTCCGTGCTGATAACGCAGACCTTCGTCTGACACAGCGTGGCCTGGATATCGGATCAGTGGGGACGGCACGTGCCAACGCTTTTAACACAAAAGTTGCTGAATTGAACCGGGTCAAAGCCCTGCTGCTGGACATCAATGCCAGCCCGAATGAGCTGAAAGCCCATGGGCTGGATATCAATCTGGACGGTGTTCGGCGTAACGGCATTGATTTGCTGGCCTATCAAAATATTGATTTCGACCGCTTGGCTGATATCTGGACGGACCTGGCCGGAACACGCGCCGACGTGGTTGAGCAGTTGGAGATTGACGCGACCTATGCTGGATACCTCGACCGTCAGGACGCCGATATCAAAGCGCTCCGCCGGGATGAGGCGCTTCGCCTGCCTGAGGATATCGATTACAATGGGATCTCTAGCCTCTCCAACGAAGTGCGCGACAAGTTAATGACCGTGCGGCCCGAAACCATTGGTCAGGCTGCGCGTATTTCTGGCGTAACCCCGGCAGCCATCACTGCGTTGCTGGGACATGTCAAAAAACGCGACACACGGCTATCCGCCTGAGCTTATTGTTTCACGTGAAACATCAAAACCTATGACCGACATCTCCCCCCTTTCCAAAGATGAATTTGCACATGCGCTCGGTGGGGTTCCGGATGATGTTCTGACGCGGTTGGAAACGTATCTCTCGGTCCTTAAAAAATGGCAAAAGGCAATTAATCTGGTTGGGCCAAAAACCCTGAACGATCCTTGGCGTCGCCATTTGTTGGATTGCGCCCAGGTCGCTCAGGATATACGTGCCACAGATAAAGTCGTCGATCTCGGCAGTGGTGCGGGTCTGCCTGGCCTTATCATTGCGATCATGACGGGGGCCGACGTTCACTTGGTCGAAAGCGATCAACGAAAGTCGACATTTTTGCGTGAAGCAGCCCGCGCCACGGATACGTCAGTTACAGTCCACGCAGAACGCGCCGAAGAGATTCCCCCGCTTGATGCTGACGTGGTGACGGCCCGGGCATTGGCGCCACTGCCCCGACTGTTGCCCTGGGTCCACAGACATCTCAAAAAAGGTGGAAAATCTTATCTTTTAAAGGGTTCAGACGTGGATCAGGAATTGACCCTGGCAGCCAAAGAATGGACAATGGTAACTTCACGAAAACCAAGTGTTTCTGACCCATCTGGGACAGTACTTCACGTTTCTGCATTGGCGCCCATAGATGTCCGCTGAAACCCTGCTAAAGCCACGTCGCACCCGTATTATCGCGATTGCCAATCAAAAAGGCGGTGTCGGTAAGACCACGACAGCGATTAATCTTGCGACGGCCTTGGCCGCCATTGACCAGCGTGTGTTGGTTGTCGATCTGGATCCGCAAGGTAACGCGTCGACCGGATTGGGGATTGAGCATTCGCAGCGCGGCAAGAACACCTATCATGTCCTTATCCGCGAAATTCCCCTACACGAAGCCGTTGTCGAAACGTCTATCCCGGGTTTGGATATCGTGCCATCGGGTATTGATCTGTCCGGTGCCGAAATCGAATTGGTCGATGTTGACCGACGTGAATTCTGCCTGCGCGAAGCCATCATGCTCGCCGCCCCAGAATATGATTACGTACTCATCGATTGCCCACCTGCCCTGGGTTTGCTGACGATCAATGCCTTGGTCGCAGCACAGGCGGTGTTGGTGCCATTGCAATGTGAATTTTTTGCCCTCGAGGGTGTGTCGTTGTTGGTTCGAACCATTGAGCGGGTCAAGGCGATGTATAACCCTGGCCTCGAAATCCAAGGTATTGTGCTGACTATGTTTGATCGTCGGAACAACCTGTCGGGGGCCGTGGCCGACGATGTGCGCGCGTTCTTTGGCGACAAAGTGTACGATACGGTCATTCCCCGAAATGTACGTGTTTCCGAAGCACCATCTTATGGACGTCCGGTGATTGTGTACGATATGGAATGTGCAGGCTCTAAAGCCTATCTCAGTCTGGCGGGAGAAGTCATTCACCGCGAACGTCGGATGACAGCGTGATGGCGGAAAAGAAAAAACTCGGGCGGGGATTGTCTGCCCTACTCGGCGACGCGGGTGCGGATTACGCATCGCTCGATCAAGTCCGAACGGCCAAGCCCGTCGCAATAGAACTATTGCATCCTGGCCGATATCAACCCCGCCATTATATGAATCCAGACGCGGTCGAAGCGCTCGCAGATTCCATTCGCGCCAAAGGAATCCTGCAACCGTTATTGGTGCGGCGTCATCCCGAAGACCCCAATGCGTTTGAAATTATCGCTGGTGAACGTCGCTGGCGCGCCGCGCAATTGGCAAAGCTGCACGAAGTCCCCGTCATCATCAAAGATTTTGATGATAAGACCACCCTCGAAGTGGCCGTCATTGAAAACGTCCAGCGTGAAGATTTATCAGCCATCGAAGAAGCGGACGCTTATCAACGGCTAATGGACGAATTTGATCATACCCAAGAAGACGTTTCTGCACTGGTTGGCAAAAGCCGCAGCCATGTCGCGAACACCCTTCGGTTGCTCAGCCTTGATTCAAAAATTCGAAAACTGATCGAAGAGGGTTTGCTCAGCGCTGGCCATGCCCGCACCTTGATCGGTGTCGAAAATGGCTACCGGATCGCCCAGCAGATTATCGAAAAAAATCTAAGCGTGCGCGAAGCCGAAATGATGGCGCGTCAAAAAACCGAAGCAAAAACGCACAAGGTAAAATCCGCGCCAAAACCAAAAGATGTCGACACCGTTTCCTTGGAACGGGATCTGACCAATACGCTTGGGTTGGGTGTGACAATTGATGGTAAGGGTGAAAAAGGCGCGCTGAAAATCGCCTACGAAAACCTGGATCAGCTGGATATGTTGATTGAACGTCTTCGCGCGACCCCGGCGATTGAAGTTGAAACACCGACCACAACCGAGGCTCCTGCCCGTGTCGATGAACGGCCAAAACTGTCCGTCAGTCTGAAACCTAAATCTGTCGGCTAAATATAATAGAGTTTTGAGAGAGGACGGCTCTTCATGACGAGGAACCGCCCCCTACTCATCGAACAATAGCGGCTAAATGACCCGTTTCATCTCGATGTAGTCGCCCTTCACTTTTAGAATCACTGTAATATCTTCCTTGCCACGGTTGCGCCAAAACCAGCCGTGGTTTCCGTCAAACGCGGCTTCTAAGGTCCCATTGTCTCCAGGCACACCTCGGCCCTTCTCGTAGCTGATGGAATTTCCACCGCCATCACCATGAAGATCAAAGTTGGCTCTTCCTCCGCCTGCAACTGCCCACATGAACTGGACAGTGGCCCCTTTATTCATCACGAGTTTCACCTCTGTGCCCTGTCCTGGCGTTAGCGAGATTGAAATTTCGTCTTTCCATTCAGGTGCTGTCAATTGCGCAGCTGCTGGACTGATAAAAAGGAACGCGATCGCTGCGTCGAAGAGGCTCGACTGCTGATCAGGGTTTGATTTTGTTGATGGTTGAGATGGAGCCTGATTTTGCAGGTCTCTTAAACGATCTGCTTCAGCTTCTAGTTCGAGTTGTTTTTTAATCTCACCCATTTCACCAAGACCCAATGCGCCGCCGATGCCCGTCGGATCAATGGCGTACTCTGCGGGCAGGATAACGGTTGCCAATATCGCAATCGCAGAAACAAAGGCGATGATAGATGAGCGAATGAGTTGCCGTGTTGTCGGCAATTCAGCACGTGTTGGAATATCTTCGTTGTACATAATTATTATCCTTTTTGTGTTAGGAGATGGCATAGCCGGTTAGATGAAACCCAACCAGTGTGAAACCAGCCGCCATCATGATGACGTTGGCAGTATAAGCGTGACGCAAAAAACTAGAATGATGACGCCACCAACCCATCAATACGAGGATTGCGCCAAGCGCCAATAATTGTCCGATTTCGACACCTACATTGAATGCCAATAAATTAGGGACAAGGCCGTCTTTGGCGATGTCATACTCAATGATTTTTGATGCCAAGCCGAAGCCATGGCAAAGGCCAAAAATCAACGTCGCCAGCTTTGTATTAGGCTGTACACCAAACCAACGCTGGTAAGCGCCGATGTTATCGAGGGCTTTGTAGACAATTGAGAGACCGATGATGGCGTCAATAATGAAACTATTGATTCCAAAATCAAATATCACGCCGATAAGCATTGTGGTTGAGTGGCCTATCGCAAAGATCGTCACATAGATTGCTATGTGTTTCATTTGGTAAAGAAAGAAAATCACTCCGAACAAGAACAAGATATGATCATATCCTGTCATCATGTGTTTTGCGCCCAGGTACGTGAAGGGTACCAAAAGGACCCCATAAACCTCTTGGATGTAGCCCTTATCTCCGTCGGCGACCGCGTGGGCCAAAACGGGATCTGATAGCAATAATAGAATCGTAACTGTGATTCCGGTAAAGAGTAGGTAACGACTCGTCGCATTCAGCGACCAGGCGTCACCCTTAAGTGATGTCTGTGACATTTATACTTTCCGTTTTTGATTAATTAAAAGAAGCCCTTATCGGGCAACATACTGCCTTGGCGGCAGGATCAAAAACGTGGTGGGCGATCTATATTAAAAGATAATCGATCAACTTGCGAAGTCGCAGAAATTGGTCGCCAGTTCGAGGATGCATAAAGAGATGTCTGGCTAGGGATACGCATCATTCCCGGTACGTCATGAGAATGATCAGCCGGATTGTGGTCATGCGTATGAGTTACAGTTTGACCCTTGGGGGCTTCGATGTCGTGACTATGACCGTGCTCATGCGAATGATCAGTTGTCGCAAAATCTTCTAATGCAGCGAAGTAACTGACTTCAGTCGTTTTTGCATGCGCAAGGGTACCTGAAGTCGTTGCCAGTAGCATCAACGAAGCGAGCAATGTCCGATAGATTTTGAAGCCGCCCAAACGCATGATGTTGATGACCATCCTTTTTCTTCAACACAAAAATCTATGAAATTGATTAGACTTTCGGCAAGCTCTTTATCTATTAGCACGGTAAAGGAAAGAAAATATCTTTGTTATGTGAGCTTGCTTAAGGAGAAACCGAGGCACCCGCCCCGAAACTATCTGTTATGTCGTCGCGCCACTTGTGTGATTTGCGTCAGCGCACGTTCGCACAGCGCCACGTCAATCGATAACCCCGATTTACAATCGCGCTCGGCCTCCAACAGCAAAGTCAGCGCCCGATTGATATGCGGTACCGGCCAGGATGTGGCTTGGCGCGAAAATGCTGTCGCTTGTTTGAAGAAAACGGGCGGTCGAAGTCGCTTCATCGCATCTTCGACACGAGTCCCAGAAGTTATTTCAGCCTGAACCGTCAACAGTCGATCAAAATGCCGCTGCACCGCGCGTAAGATCGCAACAGCGTTGAGATCTTCGGCCCGGGCGCGCGCCAACATCCCCAACATGACAGGAAGATTGCCGCCGCCGACAGCCATGGCAAGGTCGCCCAACACGCTGGATTTTACATCACCAATGATGGCATCAATATCCGCAATGGATATCGGATCTTCCGTTTTACCCTTATATAACAATAACTTATCAAGTTCTTGGCGGACGGCAAAACGATCAGCGCCCAGCCTGGACGACAATAACGCCATCGCATCACGGTCAATCGAAAGCCCGGCTTGGCCAATGTGTTGGCGCACAACGGCGTCCAAAGATTGGCCTTCGTCGGCGTAACAGCCGATCGCTGCCGCGTCATCGCGCTTTTCAAACAACTGACGCAGTTTTGATCTGGGTGCCAACTCCCCCGCTTCGAAGACGGCGGGTTTCAGCCCAGCGCCATCGCCCAGCCAGGATTCGATAACCCCCGCGCAAGCATCGGTGACATCACGGACCCGCACGACGGGATCGCCATCGCTCATCAACGAAAGTGACCGCGAAGCATCAGATAGGATGGCGCCATCTTTTTTTAAAGCGTCGCCATAAATCTCGGAGATGGCAAAACTATCGTCTTCGCCTGCCTGACGTTTGGTAAAGGATTGCCCGCGTTCGCGCACCAACCCGGCATCGGGGCCATATAAAAGAATAGCCCGGACAGCCGTATCGGGTTTTTGTAAAAATGTATCGGCGCGGCCTGCGCTAATTTTCATGGCTACTTTTGAGGGCTCTGTGATTCTGCATCACCACGAATAAATTCAGTGGCGAGCCGTAAGCGAAGTTGTTGCGCGAGATCGATCAACGCGCGTTCACGGGCACTCTTTTCTGCGCTGAGTGTCTGGAATTCAGAATTAAAAATGTTGTAGCCGCTGGTGGATTTTACTGTTCCCCTTGCAACGATGGTGCCATCAGTCCTGGATATTAAGGTATAAACCGCGGTCATCGTTAGATTGGCGCGTGTTGCGTCCGAGCTTTGGCGGACCGCTAAATTGGCTTTGCTCTCATTAAGCTTTGTATTCAGATCGTATTCCACCACGCGTGCGCGACCAGAAGGATGTAGCAATTCGATCATTTTATTGCGGAAAAACTGCCCTTCGCGGTCTTCAATCAGGCCGATTTCGATTTTACGAAAAACATCAAAGGCGAAGAGTTGCTCGCTTGCCGAACCTGTGCCTGAAGGCGCGTACAAAGGCCGGAATCCGCATGATGCGGTCAACAGAGCGGCGGCTAAGATGATCCCCAATCTAAACGACAATGTTCACAATCCTATTTGGCACCACGATGACTTTGCGGATTTCTTTATCGCCGATGAAGCTTGATACATTCTCAAGCGCCAGCGCCTGTTCTTTAACCGCATCCTCGGCTGCATCTTTTGCCACGTCAATGGTGCCGCGAACTTTGCCATTTACCTGGACGGCGATGGTGATGGAATCTTCGATCAGTAATGCGGGGTCAGCCTTGGGCCAGGCGGCATCGGCGACCAGGCCATTTTGCCCCACGGTGTTCCACAACTCTTCGGCCAAGTGTGGCATCATCGGCGCAATCAATTGAACAATATTCTTGGCAGCAAACTTAAACGCCCATGCCGTTCCGGCATCCGACGTGTCGCTACCTTCGACGGCGTTGCTTAACTCACGGATGCGCGCAACGGCCTTATTGAAATGAAAGGCTTCGATATCTTTAGTGACGGCAGCGATGGTTTTGTGCGTCAGGCGCTCAATGCCATCCCCAGCTTTGCCTAAATCAGCGGGGCGATTGCCGTTGGTTTCCCAATCGGCCATTTCGGCACCATCGATCATGCGCCACAGACGATTGACGTAACGCCATGCACCATCAACACCGGAATCCGTCCAATCCAGATCGCGGTCAGGGGGGCTATCGGATAACATAAACAGCCGTGCCGTATCCGCACCGTAGGTCTGGATAATTTCTTCGGGGTCTATGACGTTGCGTTTGGATTTGCTCATTTTTTCCGAACGGCCGCGCGTCACAGGCTTACCGTCAGCGTCGGTGAAGTTGCCCGCGTCGTCGGGGCGGACGTCGGTCGGAAACATCCATTGACCATCCGCGTTCTTAAACGTTTCGTGGCAAATCATGCCTTGGGTCTGCAGACCTGCGAATGGCTCCTTGATACCGACGTAGCCACAATCTTTGAGCGCCCGGGTAAAGAACCGCGAATACAATAAATGCAGCACCGCGTGTTCGATCCCACCGATGTATTGATCTACGGGCATCCAATAATCGACGGCTGTGCGGTCCAGCGCGGTCTCTGCATCGGGGCAACAATAGCGTGCGAAATACCATGACGATTCAAAGAACGTGTCGAAGGTATCGGTCTCTCGGGTTGCGGCCTTTCCACACGTTGGGCAGTCGACGTTTTTCCATGTCGGATGTGCGACCAGTGGATTGCCGATGGTTTCCATATCGACATCTTCGGGAAGCTCAACGGGCAGCTGTTCGCTTGGGACAGGCACGGCACAACAATCATCGCAATGGATGATTGGAATCGGGCATCCCCAATATCGCTGCCGGGAAACACCCCAATCGCGGAGACGGAAGTTAACTTGCTTCTTGCCGATGCCGCGTTCTTCGAAGTGTGCAATCGCCGTTGATTTGGCGGCGTCAATTTCCAATCCATTCAGGAACTCTGAATTGATCATCAGGCCGTCGCCGGTAAACGCCTCGTTGCCGACCTCAAACGTTTTTGCATCCTGGTCCTTGGGGCAGACCACTGGAATGACAGGCAATCCGTACTTTCGGGCAAAATCCAAGTCGCGTTGGTCGTGTGCGGGGCAGCCGAAAATGGCGCCCGTGCCGTAATCCATCAATACAAAGTTGGCGACGTAAATCGGTAAGGTCTCGCCATCGATGACGGGATGCACACACGTAAGACCTGTATCAAACCCCAGCTTTTCTGCGGTTTCAATGGCGGCTTCGGATGTGCCCATGGCGTTGCATGTGGCGATGAATTTCTGCAGTTCCGGGTTATCCGCGCTCAGCTCAACCGCCAACGGATGGTTCGCAGAAATCGCCATGAACGATGCACCGAACATGGTGTCGGGGCGTGTTGTGTAGACTTCCAGCGGCTCGTCCCGATCAACAATTTGGAATGAAACGTGGGCCCCTTCGGAGCGGCCGATCCAATTGTGCTGCATGATGCGCACGCGTTCCGGCCAGCGATCTAATTCTTCGAGAGACTGCAAAAGATCTTCGGCGTAGTTTGTGATTTTCAAAAACCACTGAGCCAGTTGACGTTTTTCAACCTCGGCACCGGAGCGCCAACCCTTGCCATCGATGACCTGTTCGTTCGCCAATACGGTGTTTTCAACCGGGTCCCAATTGACCCAGGATTCCTTGCGGTACACCAGATCGTTGGCCAGGAAATCCAAAAACATTTGTTGTTCGTGGCGATAGTAGGATGGATCGCAGGTCGCGAGTTCGCGGCGCCAATCGTATGACAGTCCCATGGATTTAAGCTGAAGACGCATGGTTGCGATATTTTCGTGCGTCCATTTCGCGGGGTGGACGTTATTTTCCTTGGCGGCGTTTTCTGCGGGCAGACCAAACGCGTCCCACCCCATTGGGTGCATCACGTTGTAGCCTTGGGCTTTGCGAAAACGGGCCACCATGTCGCCCAACGTATAGTTCCGAACGTGCCCCATATGAATTCGACCCGACGGGTACGGAAACATTTCCAGGACGTAGTATTTTTCCCGCGTGGAATCGACTTCGACCTCAAAGGTCCCTTGTTCTTCCCAGACCGCTTGCCATTTTGCTTCGGTCTCTTTGACGTTGTATCGCGACATTGGTCTTATTCCACTACAAGCCTCGCCACATCCCGTGGCGGAAGGAAAGGCGTTCCACCGGATGGCGGACCGACACAGTTTCTAACCGCCGGGGGACGTTAAATCCAGCCGTACTTACTGATTGTTGACGAGTGTTTGGTGACGAAGGATTCGTGCTTTGGTCAGAATTGAATCTTCAACCTTTGGCGCGGTGCCATCTGGGACTTCGGTGTCCGTCCAGGTGCCTTGCGCATCACGGACTTGGCGGAACACGGATACTTTGACACCGTCAGCGCGCAACGTGCGCCCCAGGATATAGACATTCAGCTTAAACCGTTCGCTGGGCGATTCAGGGGGGCTAAACCAATCGGTGATAATGACCCCGCCAAATGCGTCAGCGGTGTTGATGGGCATGAATGAGATGGTTTCCAGCGAAGCCCGCCACAAAAAGCTGTTTACCCCGAGCGAACCACCGGAATCATTGTTTTTGGAGGTGCCCAGGAAGTTGCCCATGCCGCCTTCACCAAAAACCGTTTTGCGGGTTTCGTAATTGGTATCCGCCGGGTCATCCTCGTTCACGTTATCGAACGGGGTATACGCACAGCCCGTAAGGGCGAGCGTCGCGACAAGCAGACTAGCTAAAATTGGAAACTTCATAAGAACGTGGCCCAACATCTTAAAAGTTTGTCGTGATCATGTCGAAGAACGCGACAAAATGCCCAGAGAATCTAATGCGAATCTAATGCGAATAATTCTATCTTCTTTTCTGATACACTATTTGCAGCGGAATCGCCACCCCTAGCAGTGATTTTCGATGCACTCCCAATACCTTAGCCAAGTGTATTTGGGGCTTTGAAAATGCTGATTCCAGCACCCCCATAGAAACCCAAATCAATGGCACGGGCCATCGATTTCTGATCAATTCCACCCAACGCAATTGTCGGGAGCTCAATGTGACGGCAGATGGTGGCGCCGCGCCAGAATCCCAGCGTTCTTCCACCAGGATGGCTTTTTGTCGCGCGAAGTGGCGAGAGCAATACGGCGTCCGCACCGAACTTCGTTGCACGTTGGGCGGATGCCAAATCATGGGCCGACGTGGTCACCAAGCTGGGGCTTAATCGCCAAAAGTCTTTGCGTCGCCAATGGCTGCGGCGGGCTTCGGGGATGTGCACACCGTCGCCGATCAAACGGGTCGGTGGCGTATCATAAGAAACCAAAAGCATGACATCATGATGCCGACAAAGGTCTGATACTGCGTGCGCGCGATAGTCCCGGTCAGCAATGGATTTTGATCGAATAATCACCGCACTGCCCTCGGGCAATGACGGGATAATAGGTGCCGGATCCACCAGGCGGTCATCGTCGGTCATTACGATAATGCGCGGCAATTCGATTGTGTGATCGGTTTGCATCCCAAGGAGCCTTGCCAAAACAGGTGCCTGCATCGTACTCATTTGTTCACTATGACCGAGCATGTTGATCCCGCAAGAAATCTGTCGTCCATCAAAGACGAAATTGCCGAAATTGCCACGGGTTGCGATCGCGACCCGGCTGATGTGCATTTGGTCGCGGTTTCGAAAGTCCATAGCGAGGATCGTATCGTGCCCGTGTTGGACGCTGGCCATCGATTATTTGGTGAGAACCGGATCCAAGAAGCCGAAGGCAAGTGGCCCGCGCTTCGCGAACGGTATGACGATATTCATTTGCATCTGATCGGCCCGCTGCAGTCGAACAAGGTTAAGAACGCCGTGGCGACATTTGATGTGATCGAAACCGTGGACCGGCCCAAAATCGCCAAGGCCTTGGCGAATGAATTCGACCGCGTCGACAAACGCCTGCCCTGCTTCATTCAGGTGAATACGGGCGAAGAATCTCAAAAAGCAGGCATTCTGCCGATGGACGTGGATGCCTTCGTCAAAACGTGCGTTGATGATTATGCCCTGAATATCTTGGGTTTGATGTGTATTCCCCCCGTAGACGAAGAACCCGCATTACACTTCGCATTGCTGGCAGAAATGGCCAAACGCAACGGTTTGGCGGCGAAAAGCATGGGGATGAGTGCGGATTACGGTACCGCGATTACACTGGGTGCGACCCATGTGCGTGTCGGGACGGCGATATTCGGGACGCGTCCCAAGCCATAGTGATCTAAACTTTTGGCGGTTGAATAACGATCTGGCTGTCCGTCGACACTGATTTCAAAATTGCTAAAAGATCTGGTTTGGCGAGCGCCACGCATCCTTCGGTGGGTGCAAAATCAGGCTTGGCAATGTGAATGAACACGGCGCTTCCTTCCCCTGGAATGGGGGGATTGTCGTTGTGGCTGATTTCAATGACCACGTCATACAGCCCGTCATCGCGCCACATTTTTTCATGACTGGCATCAAACGGCAGCGTCACCATCCGATTGTACGCCGGGTCTGCCGGATCATCACACCACCCATCGCGGGGCGTGAGGGCTTGCGCTGGCAATCTGGTTTCGGGCGCAGATTGCCGATCTGGGCGGTAATACACCTGTTTTAAATAATACGTGCCAATCGGCGTGCCACCGTCACCCTCGCGCTTATCGTCCCGAAAGCCACCGCGACCGATGGCGCAGGTATAGGCGCGGTCACCGGCACGTAGAATACCATCTGATGTAACAATAAGGTTCATGTGTTGACTTTAGATGCAGAAACCGCCGACTAGCAATGATTTAGGCGCGATCAAGGGCCAAATTTAATGCTGATTCATAGGCCGATGAGGCGTTTAAGGCGGCTCGGAAGCTTTGAATAGGCGTGTTACTTGCCATGTGATCGTATGATGCGTTCATGAACGACTGTGCATCTGGCACGTCTTGGCTGGGTTTATTCTCGGTCAGTTTTGCGGTTTCGCGTTTGATCCCCTGTTGCTCTCGGGCCCAGGCGACTTCTTTTGCGGCCCAGGCACTGACGGGGTCGATTTGTTCGTATTCACGCGGCGCATCGGTACCGGTGTCGCCGCCTCCCGCCGTGTTGAAAGCCGCCATACCTGCGATTTCAGTTTCATTATCGGCGCTATCATCCGGAAAAAGGGCGCTGACAAAATGTTCGCCAATGTCTTTGCCGGTGCCTTGTTCAATAACAACATTCATGATCGAACTGGCCAGGCCAATAGGGCCAAAAAACAACGTTGATCCCAGCATTCGAGACCCAGCATCGAGCGTATCATCGCTGGCTTCGCGGTACATGGTTGAAACCACGGGGATATGTTGCAGGGGATTGACGATGTCGACCAGGTCGCCAAACGAAAAGCCGTCTTCACCGAAAAAACTGAACTCACCTTCAGCCGGATCGACCTCGTCCGTTGGGGGTGCCAATGCCAATTCTGTCGGCGGCGTTGCTGGTCGTCCTGTAGTCGCCGCTGCGATCAGCGCGTTATACGGACTTTGACCGTTTGTTGATGTAATCATGCTGCTTCAACCCTGTTTTCCCATTTCTAGAATAGCAAAGGCCGTGCCACATTTTTAATGATGTGTAATCAATGAGTTAAGGTTATGGAGGTCGGGATCATTGTTGCATGGGGCAGCAACTGCCGGGAACAATCGCCCTATCCGAACTGATGGCCGGACCGGGATGCCTTGGTGTGCAGGTAAAATTCATTGTGTTCGTTTGATGGGAACGCATGGACCACCCGCTCAACAATATTGACCCCGCTGCGTTCCAGTGCGGCGACTTTATCGGGATTGTTGGTCATCAGGCGCACTTGGCTGATACCCAGCAAGCCGAGCATCTTGGCGGCGGGCATATAGACCCGCTCGTCAGCATCAAAACCCAGCTGTTCGTTGGCGTCCATGGTATCGAACCCGGCATCTTGCAGCTGATAGGCCCGAAGCTTATTGATCAGGCCGATGCCCCGGCCTTCTTGGGCCAGATACAACAACACGCCGGAGCCTGACTTTTTGATTTCGTTCATGGCCCCTTGTAACTGATCGCCGCAATCACAGCGCAGGCTGCCCAGCAAATCCCCGGTGAAGCATTCGGAATGCAGTCGCACCAGCACGGGTTCGGAATCATCGGGATTGCCGATCACAATTGCGAGATGTTCGCGTCCGCCGTCTGCCGGGCGAAATGCGACGATTTTAGTATCGTCGGCCCCTTCAAGCGGCACGCGGGCCTCGCCAACGCGTTGCAGACTGCGAACTGCAGCGCGTTCAAACTGAAAAACATCGGCGGTGTCCACGGATAGCAAATCGCGCCGATTGGCCCATGCGTGAATGTCATCGGCATCGACGATCGGCACGACAACGGCGGCGGGTAACAGCCGTGCAAGTTTAGATAAAGTGACCGCGGCGGATGCACAGTCATGACCGGGCTCATTGCGGACAGTGACCACCAGACGCGAGCGGTAATCGTCGGATAAAGTAGCTTCCAGCAAGGGGTTGGCGATGGCACTGATTTCTTCAGCACTCAATCCGTCAAGTCCGGAAATCATCGCAATCTTGCCTGCGGTATCGGCCAATCCCAGCACCGATGCGCGCCGGGCGGTAATGCCTAAGATCGGCTCTTGGCCGCTGGCTTCGGTCATCAGTGAAAGAGCATCTTCGCTCATCGCCTCGGCGGCAATCGCCAGTACGGCATGGCCACCGCCCCCGCGTACGACGACACAGCGCCCGCGGCGCAACTCGGCCATCGCGCGTTCTACGGCCAAAACAGTGAACGGCACACGTGTGGCGGGAAGCTCACGAACTGACTGAAAATCCTTTGGTGTATCGACCATTACTTAAGCTATCATCTTTTCCGATGGGTGCGTCTACTATATAAGGCAAAACTGCATATATCATTGCCATAAGAATATATGGGGGTTGAAGCGTGTTCCATCCCCGCTGGCAAGGAAAAGCTTCGTTTGAGAAGGATTATTGAATGAGCAACGGCAAGCGCCTTTTGGTCGTAGATGACGATCAGGATTTGGTTGAAATGCTGAGCGAGCAATTGAAACTCCATGAAGAGTTTCTGGTCACGACTGCATTGTCAGCTGCCGAAGGCTTGGATATCACCAAGCAGGGCAATTTCGATATCATTCTGTTGGACGTGGGCTTGCCGGATATGGATGGCCGAGACGTGTGCCGTCTGATGCGGCGCAACGGTGTTCGTTCACCGATCATCATGTTTACGGGTGCCGATACGGACGCGGACACCATTTTAGGTTTGGACGCAGGGGCAAACGACTATGTTACGAAGCCATTTAAACTGGGCGTCCTATTGGCGCGATTGCGCGCACACATGCGTCAACATGAACGTGGTGACGATGCAGTATTTACAATTGGTCCTTACACGTTCCAGCCTGCCAACAAACTCCTCGTCCGAGAAGCCGACCAACAAAAAGTCAGACTGACCGACAAAGAAACCGCGATCCTGAAATACCTCTATCGGGCTGGTGACAAACCGGTGGCGCGCGAGAAATTATTGGACGAGGTTTGGGGCTATAACGCCGCAGTGACGACGCATACACTGGAAACCCATGTGTATCGGTTGCGGCAAAAAATCGAAGCTGACCCGTCGAGTGCCGTGTTATTGGTGACCGAACCGGGTGGCTACAAGCTGGTCCCTTAACGCTGGTTGTCCAACGCCTTTAAATCAACATTGAACTGACTTTCTGGAATTGGAAAGTCGAACCGGGCGTTGATCAATGTGACGTGCGTTGCGGTGCCTTGGGCATCGATGATCGACCATTGCCGTAATACCATCGGGTCTTCGGCGAACACCAACGTTAGTTCTCCTGCCAATGGGTCTTTGCGTTGAACCATCGAAATGCGGGCCGCTTTTGCCGCCCGCTCGAAACCGGTGATGACCAGATCGTCACTTTTAAAATCAAAATTATCACGCAGCAAAAACGCCGCAGGCGTGTCATCCACCGGGATATGATTAACCTGATCCAGTTCGGTATCGATGTAGCTCAGGTATTCGCCGTTGGCGACAATCAGAATGGGGGTTGGCGGCGCATACTCTATCCGCAGACTTTTGGGCCGCAATAAAAGCAACGTGCCCTTGGCAATGTCACCCGTCGACGAAATCTGTACGAAATCTGATTGGATGGATTTAATGCCATTCAAATACGCTCCCAGCTTTGTCAAATGGGTGGAAATTTCGGGCGTGATCTCCATACCTTCGACGGCGTGGCCGGGAGCCGGGATCATGACGGCGACGCAAAGCGCCAATATGCTTAAGGCTTTTCTCATGCTTGCGGTTCTAGGGGGATAATGTGGCAAGGTAAAGGCGGTTTGGGCTTTGTTGAGAAACCCCCTCACCTAACATCTCCCCCTGAAAGGGGGAGAGGGATGAGATCGAGATCTGCCGCACAGAGCCCCTCTCCTCCCATGCAATGGGGGAGAGGACAGGTGAGGGGGATTGTTAAATCGTCATTCCCGCGAAGGCGAGAATCCAACGAATGCAGAAATGGGCCCCCGCCTGCGCGGGGGTGACGATTTAGAAATATGGAACACACTTAAAACACACCACGACTCCCAAAAAGAAAACCCCGGGTCACCTAACGGTGCCCGGGGCAATGCGGTCAGATTTTAAGTCCGACCTAAATCAAGAATGATCACCGACCAAGACTTCGCGGCGACCGACGCGGTTGGCAGCGCTGACGACGCCTTCGCGTTCCATGGTCTCTACAATGCGTGCCGCGCGGTTATAGCCGATCTGGAAATGACGCTGGATAAAGCTGGTTGAGGCTTTGCCTTCGCGCGACACCAGCGCGACCGCTTGGTCATAGTGCTCATCATATTCGCTGTTCCCGCCGCCAGGCGCTTCGCCCAACATCGGCTCGCCGGTGTCTTCGGTGACAGATTCAATGTAGTCCGGTGTTGCTTGGGCTTTGAGGTGACCCACGACGCGTTCGACTTCTTCGTCCGATACGAACGGTCCATGGACACGAGAAATCCGACCGCCACCTGCCATATATAGCATATCGCCCATGCCGAGCAGTTGTTCCGCACCCTGTTCACCCAGGATCGTACGGCTGTCAATTTTCGATGTGACTTGGAAACTGATCCGCGATGGGAAGTTCGCTTTGATCGTCCCCGTGATCACGTCAACGGATGGACGCTGTGTTGCCATCATCAAATGGATACCCGCGGCCCGTGCCATTTGCGCCAAACGCTGGATCGCGGCTTCGACGTCCTTGCCAGCAACCAACATCAGGTCGGCCATCTCATCGACAACGACGACGATGTACGGCAACGCATCCATCGGCAACGGCTGATCTTCAAAGACGGGTTTGCCTTCGCTGCAGAAACCGGTTTGCACGGTGCGGGTCAGCTCTTCGCCCTTGGACCGGGCTTCTTTTAGGCGCGCGTTGTAGCCGGAAATATTCCGCACACCCATCTGGCTCATATTGCGGTAGCGGTCTTCCATTTCGCGGACGACCCATTTCAGTGCGACGACCGCTTTGGTCGGATCGGTCACGACGGGCGTCAACAAATGCGGAATATCTTGATAGACCGACAGCTCCAACATTTTGGGATCGATCATGATGAATTTGCACTGATCCGGCGACAGGTTATAGAGCAACGACAGGATCATCGTGTTCATGGCAACGGACTTACCAGAACCCGTGGTACCCGCGATCAACAGGTGTGGCATCTTGGCCAGATCAACAGTGACGGGACCGCCGCCAATGTCTTTGCCGAGTGCCAGTGGCAGCTCTGCCTTGGTCTTTTCAAAATCGTTGGATGCCAAAAGCTCGCGCAAGTGCACGGTCTCGCGCCCCGCGTTTGGCATTTCAATCCCGATGACGTTGCGACCAGGGACCACGGCGACACGAACCGATACCGCACTCATTGAGCGCGCGATGTCATCGGACAATCCGATCACACGCGATGTCTTGGTGCCGGGCGCGGGCTCTAGTTCATACAATGTGACAACGGGGCCGGGGCGGACTTTTACGATCTCGCCTTTGACGCCGTATTCTTCGAGCACCGTTGATAAGTAACGCGCATTTTGTTGCAGCGCTTCACGGCTTTCACGGGTCTCGCCCTTGGTCTCAACGGGCAGGTCAAGGATATCCAACGGCGGAATGTCGTAGTCGCTGGAATCACCCAGCGGTAAACTTTGTTGGCTGCGTGCGATGGCTTTTTTGCCGGTCTTAGCCTGTTTTTTACGTGGCTCAACCTTGGGTGCCACGGCGGCGGGCCCGGCGCGAACGGATGAACTGTTGCGCAGATCGATCTCAAACCCGTCATCATCGAAATCATCATCGTCACGGATGGCAAAGGCTTCATCATCATTATCAATGTTGGTGTCGGATTTCCGACGGGCGATGGCGCCGCGTGCGCGATCAATCAGATCGGCAGAATGTTCACGTGCCGAATTTGCGGCCTGGATACCCCGGCGTGCCAGGCTAATGCCTTGCAGTGATGCAGCCCATGTTGCCTTGGCGGCACTCAACCAGTCGCGTGGTCTCATACCCAGCGCAATGACTGTTGATGATGCTGTCAGCAGGGCAAAGACCCACGGAATGATCATTTCAGTTTGCTGAATACCAAGCTTACCACCCCACGAAACGAGCTCTTTGTAGGCAAGGACACCCGCCGCACCACCCAGGCCGACCGTCAACGGCCAACCCGCAGGGGCTTCGAGGGCACCTAAGGGGACGGTCGCCAAAATCATCGCCAATACCAGCCAGCCCAAGCGGCTTGCAGGATTATCAAGTTGTCCATGCGTCAAAATCACTGCAGCCCATACCGTCAACACAACGGGCGCCAGCAGTACGGCGTATCCGACCAGCTGTAAGGCCAAATCCGCGAACGTGGCACCGTAAACCCCCAATAAATTGATCGGGGTATTGTCAGTGGCACTGTTCAGCGAAGGATCGCCGGGCGCGTAAGTGAGGATTGCAGCACTCAATGCGACCGCGATGACCGCAAAGCTGATGCCGATGAACTGCCAGGCCCGCCGCTTTAAGATAACGACCACGGCTTCGGGCAAAAATGGGTCGGAAGATCGACCCTGAGATGATGAGCGCAGGATTGTCATACACTGGTGGTAAGCGCCGTTTATTGACAAGACGTTAACGCGCGCGTGGGGAGATGACATTCGGGAACGGATTGATGGTAAACGAAAATTAACCACTATTTATAGGGGGTTAGTGAATTTCGCTCATAATTTTGTTAATAGAGGTTACGCGAATCGACCTTTGGCCTTCCGGAGGCGGCGTGCGGAAGATCGTTATATAGCCATTCCCGCGCAGGCGGGAATCCAGCTATTGGTAGAAATGGCCTCCCTGCGCAGGGGTGAGGTACAAGTATTAATCACACGTGATCCCAGAAGCTGAACCTAAAACACATTGTCACCCCGGCGAAAGCCGGGCCCAAGATACAAGATTGCGATGGGTCCCGGGTCAAGCCCGGGATGACAAAGTTGTTTTGCTGCCTGCTTACTTAGGCTGTGGCACGTAACGCAGATAAGGCGTTTCGGTGCGCCATCCATCCGGATATTTTTCTTTGGCTGCTTCGTTTGATACAGCAGGCACGATGATCACATCGTCGCCGTCTTTCCAGTTCACGGGCGTTGCGACCTGATGGTTGGCCGTCAGTTGCAGTGAGTCGATCACCCGCAAGACTTCGTCGAAGTTCCGACCCGTTGCCATCGGATAGGTGATCATCAATTTGATCTGCTTATCAGGGCCGATCACATAGATGTTGCGGACCGTCATGTTATCCATTGCGGTTCGCCCGCTGGCTTCACCTGATGTATCTTCGGGCAGCATTCCATATAGCTTGGCGACAGCCAGGTCAGGGTCACCGATCATGGGATAGTTTACGGCCGCGCCCTGGGTTGCTTCGATATCTTTGGACCATTTGATGTGGTCTTCGACGGAATCAACACTCAGGCCGATAGCTTTCACGTTCCGCGCGTCCAGATCAGGTTTGATCTTGGCGACGTAGCCCAGTTCTGTTGTGCACACAGGCGTGAAATCTTTGGGGTGCGAAAACAAAATGCACCAGCTATCGCCGATCCAGTCGTGAAAGTTAATTGTGCCCTCGGTTGTTTCTGCGGTGAAGTCGGGGGCCACACTTCCGATACGTAAAGACATTGATGTTTCCTTTGTTTTTGGATGTTGGTGAAGGATAGCACGTTTTGATTTTTACGTAGGGTGTATTCGGTGGGGATGACGAGAGATATAAAAAACCATTGTCATTCCCGCACCCGCCTACGCGGGCACAGGCTGCAGCGGGAATCTAGTTATTGACAGAAATGGACCCCCGCCTTCGCGAGGGTGACGGGATGATTTTGTAATAATTGCAAGTTTGAACAGGCCCAAAACGGATGAAGCCGGGCGGAGGGAACCGCCCGGCTTCGAGGGGAGAACCGCTGATTTCGGTGAGAAATCAGAGGGTCTGGGAGCCCTTACCGAATTCAGGGTAGGCTTCCATCGCAAGCTCTGCGCGATCGAGACCAACCTGTTCGGCTTCTTCATCGACACGGATGCCGACAGTAACTTTAAGGATCATCCACACCACGGCGCTCGCGATAAACACGAAGGCCCCGATGGAAACGATACCAATCGCTTGTGTGGCGAAACTGGCATCACCGTTGGTGAGTGGCACGGCGAGCGTACCCCAGATACCAGCAACCAAGTGGACGGAGATCGCACCAACCACATCATCGATTTTCAGCTTGTCCAAGAGTGGGACAAAGATGACGACCAACACACCACCGACAGCACCGATACCGAGTGCAGCCAGCAAGGACGGTGTGTCCGGTGCCGCAGTAATCGATACCAAGCCTGCGAGAGCGCCGTTAAGGGCCATCGTCAGATCGACCTTTTTGAACATGACCTGGGTCATGATCATGGCAGCGATGACGCCACCAGCAGCCGCTGTGTTGGTGTTGATATAGATATTGGTGATTGCAATCGCGTCAGCACCGGTGCCCAAAGCCAACTGGGAACCACCGTTGAAGCCGAACCAGCCCATCCACAAGATGAATGTACCGATTGTCGCCAATGGCAGGTTTGCGCCCGGCATTGGATTGACCTTGCCGTCTTTTCCGTATTTGCCAAGACGTGGACCGAGGATGATGGCACCCGCGAGTGCTGCCCAACCACCGACCGAGTGCACGATTGTGGAACCGGCGAAGTCAGAGAAGCCCATTTCGGACAACCAACCACCGCCCCACTGCCATGCGCCTTGGATCGGATAAATGAAGCCGGTCAAGACAACGACGAAGATCAGGAAAGGCCAGAGCTTAATACGCTCAGCCAAGGTCCCAGATACAATCGATGCGGTTGCGGCAACAAAGACCATTTGGAAGAACCAATCGGATGCCGCTGAATAGCCACCGGCTTCGAATGGACCGTCTGCTTCACCTGCAGGCTGACCCCAAAGCGAGAAGCTACCCATGAATCCAGCATCGACACCGTCATACATCAGGTTATAGCCGACAATGAAGTACATGATGGCTGCGACCGAGAACAACGAGATGTTCTTGAGCAATTGCATGGTGGTGTTTTTGGAACGTACCAAGCCGGTTTCCAACATGGCAAAACCAGCGGCCATCCAGAACACGAGGACACCATGGAACATGAAGCTCAGTGTGTTGAAAATATATTGGACTTCGCCATCGACTTCAGCTTTTGCTGTCGATGTGAAGCCAGCGATCACGATTGCAACAACCGCGAATGGGAGAACTGTTTTGAGTGCTTTAATCATTGTATAGACCCCTCTTAAAGCGCTTCAGCGTCGGTTTCGCCGGTACGAATGCGAACCGCTTTGTCGAGTGCACAGACGAAGACTTTGCCGTCACCGATTTTACCGGTCATGGCTGTCTTTTGGATCGTCTCGACCACTTGTTCGACTAAGTCATCGACACATGCGATTTCGATTTTAACTTTAGGCAGGAAGTTCACTTGATATTCTGCCCCGCGATAGATTTCGGCTTGGCCTTTTTGCCGACCGAAACCTTTGACTTCGGATACAGTCATCCCTTCGATTCCGAGCGGTGTGAGCGCTTCGCGAACCTCTTCGAGTTTAAAGGGCTTAATGACCGCCATGATCATCTTCATGTCGTTCTCCTTGGGTTGTTGGTCTATCGGTGAGGTCGACGCTTTTACGTCTGATCCCACCCCCTGATTGACGTGCTTAGAAATATTTCCCTTATCGATTCCCTCGGGGCGTACGCCCACTGCCCCTACCTATTACAATCATCGTGCCAGAATCGGGTGAAGCGACTTAAACGTTTTAAATCACGGAGATAATGGATTATGCTGAATCAAAAGCTGATAAATGCGCCTCAATTAATGCATATTATTTAATCATGTCTGTTTAATGATTATAATTTAGGCATATATGAATTTATCATCTGACTGGACTTAGCGCATAAAAACGGCAACCTAATCGATATGAGCAATAAACCTTCAAACCTGCGGACCACCCATGCTGACATTTTGATTGTTGGCGGTGGTTTGGTGGGCGGTGTCGCCGCCCGCGCGCTGGGTAATGCCGGATTCTCGGTCGCCGTTGTTGATGGCGAAGATCCAAAAACCGCCACGGCTGCCGGATTTGATGGTCGGGCATCGGCCATTGCGGCAGCGTCCGAACGTCTGCTGGATGCGATTGGTGTATGGCCGCATTTGGCACCGGATGTTTGTCCGATCTTGGATATTCGCGTCGCCGACGGGCAGTCGCCGATGTTCTTGCATTACGATCATGACGATGTGGGCTTGGGCCCGTTGGGTTACTTGGCCGAAAACAGACATATCCGGCGCGCCGTGTTGGCGTCGTTGGCGGATGATTTAACAGGTTCTGGCAAAATCGACTTTCGCGCACCCATGCGGGTGAATGATTTGACGCGGTCTGCGACAGGTGTGACCGCGACCTTGTCGGATGGATCGGAAATCACGGGATCGTTGGCGATTGCGGCCGATGGTCGGGGGTCGCGCATTCGCGAAGCTGCCGGCATTAACACCACCAGCTGGCGCTATCCCCAAGAAGCCATCGTTTGCACGGTCGAACACGAATTCCCGCACGCCAATGTGGCCCACGAACATTTTCTGCCCGCTGGCCCATTTGCGATTTTACCACTGGGGGGTACGCCGGAAAAACCCGGTTGTCGTTCGTCCATTGTCTGGACTGAACGCGCTGAACACGCGCGCCAGTTTGTGGCCCTGGATGACGATTCATTCCTCACCGAACTCGCGCGCCGGTTTGGTGATTTCATGGGCGAGATCAAGGTCATTGGTCCCAGGTTCTGTCATCCGCTGGGATTGCAATTTGCGGAAACATCGATCACGGATCGCTTGGTGCTGATCGGCGATGCGGATCATGGGATGCATCCGATTGCAGGTCAGGGATTAAACATGGGTTACCGCGATGTGGCGGCACTGGTCGACACGTTGACCGAGGCCCGCACCGTTGGTTTGGATATCGGATCATCCGCCGTGTTGGAACGTTACAAGCGCTGGCGTCGATTTGATAATACGTTGATGCTGGCGGTAACCGATGGCCTCAACCGTTTATTCTCAAACGACATCGCACCCATCCGCATGGCGCGCGATATGGGCCTGGCGGCCGTCGATAAAATGCCGCCCCTCAAAAAAATGCTGATGCGCTCGGCGATGGGCATCATGGGTGATCTGCCCAGCTTGATGCGGCGCTGAGCCAGAATAGAACCCCCTCACCTAACCTCTCCCCCTTAGAGGGGGAGAGGGATTAGAAAGAGTAATTTGAATCCGAGAGTCCCTCTCCTCCCATGGAATGGGGGAGAGGACAGGTGAGGGGGATTATTTACGGATCGCGGCTGAGGCCTTGCGCTTCGAGGGCGGCGACATAGTCAGCCCAGATTTCGTCTTGGCGGGCGCCGAGGTCGTACAGGTAATCCCACGAAAAAATACCGGTGTCGTGCATGTCATCGAACTTGAGCTTCACGGCGTAATTGCCGACAGCTTCGACATCCATGATGCCGACGTGGCGGCGGCCGGGGATGGTTTTCTTTTGGCTGGGGCCGTGACCTTGGACTTCGGCGGACGGGCTTTCGACCCGTAACAGTTCCGCTGGCAGGGCCATCGTTTTGCCGTCTTCAAAATCAACCTCGAGGATTTTCTCCTCGCTTTTAAGGCGGATTTCGCTAGGGCGGTGCTGCTGATTAAAAGAGCTCATCAATTAATTGCCTGCGTTCGGTGCGGTATCAATTTCGCGCGCTTCGTCGGCGAGCATGATGGGAATGCCATCACGGATCGGATATGCCAATCCGGCCTTGTCGCTGATCAATTCCTGCGCGTCGCGGTCATACCGCAGCGTGGCCTTGGTCACGGGACAAACCAAAATTTCCAACAGCTTGGGGTCGACTTCAGTTGCGCTCATGATGGTTCCCTATATGTCTTTTATTGGCGCCCTTCGGGGGCGGGTGTGTCGCCTTCTTGGATGGCGAATTCAAATAGACTGTTCAATAGCTGGCCGCGCTCAAACGTATCGGGGCATTCCAATAGGGCCTGCTTATCGCGGGGATCAAGCGGACACGACATCGACAAAGACGTCACCAAAATGGTGTCAGGGGCTTCGTCGATGGAATCCATATCCGCCGAGATGCCCTTGTGATCAAAGTAGCGTTGCATCGCGTGCATCAGTTCTTCGCGGTTTTGCAGCACCGGAATAGACAGATCGTCACTGTCATCCAAATCTTCAAGGAATTCAGAATAGTCCGGCGTCACCCGGCGATAACCGTCAAACAAACCCAGCTCGTCAGCGACGCGAAAGCGCGTGATACCTTCGAGTGAGACGATGTATCGGTCATCGCCCGTTTCGGCAAATTCAACAATACGACCAACGCAGCCGATCTTGTATATCGCAGTACCATCGGCGATCTGGCGTTCGTCTGTTTCATCATACGGTTGGATCATGCCGATATAGCGACCGTTCGCCAGCGCGTCTTCGATCATGTTCAGATAACGCGGCTCAAAAATATTCAATGGCATCCGGCCATATGGCAACAACACGGCACCTGGCAGCGGAAAAATCGGCAGGATATCTGGCAGGCTTTCGGGTGTGGCGTAACGGGGGCGATCAATCATCAACGGAGCCTTATTCAAAGCGATCAGAATTTTACGAGAACAGAATGGACGACAAGCGGCGTCGACCACTGACCGTCAATTCGTGAGTAAACCCAAGCGCATTGAAAATCTTCACCAGTTGTTCGCGCGCCGCTTCGTCATTCCATGCTTTGTTGCGCACGATGATTTCCAACAATTGATCGATGGCTTCTTCGTTTTTGCGAGCCGCGTATAAGGCATTCGCCAAATCAAAGCGCGCCTGCAAATCTTTTGGGTCGGCGTCGACTTTGGCTTGTAGCTCGGTCCAATCGCCGGCGGCATCGGCTTCTTCTTCCATTTCCAAAGCGGAAATAGCCGCCGCGATGACGCTTTTTAATTTCCATTTTTCGGGGAGTTGCTCAACCAGTTCGCGGGCCTCGTCAACCTGACCCATGGCAGCCATAGAGCGCAGAATGCCTGCGACCGCGCGGTCGTTCTCGGGGCTTTGCGCTTGTGCTTCGCGGTAGATTTCAATCGCTACATCCGCGTCACCATCTGCCAAATCCTGGTCAGCCTGGTCCAACAATGTATCGATGCCGCCGCCCGCACCCTCGGTCAATTTATCGACAAAGGCTTTCAGTTGGCTTTCGGGCTGTGCCCCCATGAAACCATCGACGGGCTGGCCGTCTTTAAAGGCGTATACGGCGGGGATCGACTGGACCCGCATTTGCGCCGCCAATTCCTGGTTTTCATCGACGTTGATCTTGACCATTTTGACTGCACCGCCCGCTTCGCGGACCAGTCTTTCCAAAATCGGGCCGAGCTGTTTACACGGACCACACCACGGCGCCCAAAAATCGACAATCACCGGGACGTGGGATGAGACTTCGATCACGTCCTGCACGAACCGTTCGGTGTTAGAGTCTGAAATCAAATCTCCACCTGCACCGCCAATGGGTTTTGCGCCCATGCCAGCATCAGAACCGGGATCGACCACAATACCGGGTTGCGCTTGCGTAGCGACAGGCTGTGCCGCTTGTTGTCCTGGTGCGTCGTCTTGGGGTTGCATGCTGCCGTCGGGGTTCAGTTTGAATTCCATGATCTTATTCTCCGCGCGGGCGGGCCTCGTTTTATCTGTGTGCTATTGGGGTCGTGACGTGTGCCCCAAACCTTCATATCTGCCCTATAAATGGACGTCTGGACCCGAATCGGCAAGGCCTGAGCGCTGAAAGCATATTATAAGTCGATGAACATCGGCGTATGCTTGGTGCTCTCAAAAAATTGGATCAGTCCGGCGGGCGAGATCGACGTGGTTTGCGTGTTGACCAACGGATGGAAATTCAGGGTCTCGTAATCCATCAAACCCCTGTCCAAAACCATGGTGACGTCGCCGTCCGCATCATTAATGACACCAAATGGTGTGACGGACCCCGGCGACACGCCCAGATATTTTTGCAGGCGTTCCGCACTACCGAACGACAGGCTGCGGACGCCCAGGACACCCGCCAGGGATTTCAGATCGATGGTGCGGTCTTCGAGTGCGGTGACCAGGAACATGCGGCCCTTTTTATCGCGCAGAAACAGGTTCTTAGAATGCGCACCGACCATGCCGTGGCGGTGGGTCTTGGCCTCTTCGACCGTGTAGACCGCGCGGTGCGTCATGGTCGACGTTTCAATCCCTTGGTCATTTATATAGGCCAGCAAGTCTTCGGGGGTCATGGGTATCGTTATCCAAATGGGTCGGTGACGTGGGTCTGGATCGTAATTCTGTCGATTGAACAGAACAAGCTAAGGGATGGGCGATGGGTAGCCGTTTTTGTAGGGGTTTTTACGACAGCACAAACATTTTCAAATAAATGCTATTTCGCTGTTGAAATGCGCGTGCCGATGCGTATTATCCCGCACGCTTCCGGCTTGTCCGGATACCCTAGGCGCGGGCGTAGCTCAGGGGTAGAGCGCAACCTTGCCAAGGTTGAAGTCGTGAGTTCGAATCTCATCGCCCGCTCCATTCTTTTCCAATGACTTAGACGATATTACACACGGCCTCTTTGAGGCCACTGTGCCCAAATCGGCGCGCAAGCATCCCATCCGCCAGTTCAGCCTGACGCGGGTGGACCCAAAGATTGCCGGAGGCAGAGCGAGGTATCCAACTCGACGCTTTTTTCGGGTGGCGTGCCGTTCACCATATCGATGAGCATATGCGCGGCCCGGTTTCCCATCTCGCGGTGGGGGACGTGAACCGTTGTGAGTTCTGGCGACGCAATCGATGCCAATTCAATATCGTCAAACCCGGTTATGGATACATCGTCGGGAACGCGAAGGCCCATTTTCTTGGCACCTTGCAGGGCACCGATGGCCAGCACATCGTTGCCGCACATCACGACCGTCGGTGCATTTGGCCCGCTCATAAGTTCGCAAAAGGCCCGCGACCCATTTGCGATACCATAGGGGGTTTCTATGAGTTGCAGCGCGTCCGCTGCCAATCCGGCATCGGCGATGGCGTCGCAAATACCGATCACACGTTTACGGGCACGGTCATTGGATTTTTGGTCGGCAGATATGACGCCAATGGATCTGTGTCCCTGCGCGATGACGGCCTCCGCCAAACCCTTCATGGCGTGTCGGTTGTCGAACCCGATCGACAGCCGGGGCTGCGTCGGATCATAAACCCAGGCACACAGCACAGGAACCTCGCGGTTGGATAAGAACCGATAGATTTCATCGCTACGGTGATGACCGATTAAAAGCAATCCATCGGCCCCGCGGGCTGTCAGGGTGCGAATCTGTTCTTCTTCTAAGGCCTCTTGATAGGAAAAACTTGAAATGAATAACGTGATGCCTTTCTCACGAAGGGCTTCTTGGAATGCCTGAATCCCGCGCGCGAAGACAGCATTTTCCATGGTTGGAATGATCGCGCCAATCGTATTGGTGGACTTTGCCATCAATGCACGGGCGCCAAAGTTAGGAAAATAGCCCAAGTCACGCACCGCATCCATCACACGATCGCGGGTCTTTTTTTGAACCCGGTCCGGCGTATTCATGCACCGCGAAACGGTGGCCGTTGATACGCCCGCGCGTTGTGCCACGTCTTCCAAGGTCGGCACAGAGGGGTTCTTCAAGGGTCTCTCCAAAGATGTGTAAGTAAGATCACACTTACTCGTGTCAAAGCACAACAGCCTTCAAATCACACAATAGACGCGCCAGGAGCAACATGAAAAGTTTTTAATGTAAGCGCTTGCACTATAAAATGTAAGCGCTTACAATCAGTTTGAGTTCAAGTCGAGTGAATAGCGAGAGGGTCGAGATATGTACATGGGAATAGCGGTGGTTTCGTTCGCGGCATACTTTCTGAATGTCTTTTTGGGGGCTGTCACAAACAGTCCCATTCTAGGCGACATTCCTGAAATGCTGGTGCTCGTGGTTTCTACATTATTCTTTGTGATCGCGATCTTGAAGCGAGAGGCTGAAGCCAAAGCCGAAGTCTCTTAAAAAATACAAAATTGGGAGGAAAGATTTTGGAAAACGAATTAAAATCCGCGGAACGACGCAACTTTTTAAAATTGACGGGCACGGGTGCTTTCACAGCCGCCGTGGTCGCTGGTGCTGCTGGTACACTTTGGTCGTCTGAGGCCGTTGCCCAGACAGCGAAAGAAGAAAAAGACCGCCAAAAAGCCGCTGAACACACGATGACGATTGCCACGGCCTATGTATATGGCGCATCACGCAGCTATCCCATCATGCAGTTGGACCTCAAAGAAAACATTCAAAATGCGACCAATGGCAAAGTATACGTCAAGCTGGCACCTGGCGGTCAGTTGGGCGCCGGTGGTGCATTGGTTCAAAAAGTTCAGGGTGGAACAATCCAAGCAGCCCAGCACTCGCTGGCAAACTTTGCATCATTTGCGCCGGCAGCAGATCTTATCAATTTGCCATATTTCTGTGGTGCCAATCAGCGCTTCGTCAATCTTGTGCATTCCGATGCATGGAAGCAAGACGTCGAAGCTAAGGTTGAAGCCAAGGGTTTCAAAGCCTTGTTCTATATCGTCATCGATCCGCGCGTGGTCGCCATGCGCAAAGGTGGTGCAGGCCCCGTGTTGACGCCGAGCGATCTGTCGGGTGTTAAATTCCGCGTGCCGGGATCAAAAATGCTCCAGCAGTACTACAAAATGGTGGGTGCAAACCCAACGCCTGTGGCATGGGGTGAAACACCTTCAGCCATTAAACAAGGTGTTGCGGACGCACTTGATCCGTCCGTTGGTGCGCTCTTTGTGTTCGGCTTCAAGGATATCTTGAGCCATGTCACATTCACGCAAGCGGTGCCTGACAGTCAGGTATTTTCCTGTAATCTGGAGTGGTTCAATTCGATGCCAAAAGATGTCCAAGAAGGCATCGAAGTCGCGTCTGAAATCACCAGCCATCAGAACCTCGCAAAAGTTCCATCAGCGCGGAACTATGCCATGGCTGAGCTGCGTAAATCCGGTGTTGAATTCCATTCACTCTCTGACGCTCAGTTGGCGGAATGGAAAGCAGCGGGTGGTTATCAGCGCAAGGAATGGGATGAGTTTAAGGTCGAATTGGCCGGTTCCATGGCAGCCTTCGAGAAACTCGAAGCAGGCGTCGAAACGAAAAGCCGTTATTACGTTCATGATGCTTAAATAGCAGATGCCGCCAGCAAATATTTGCTGGCGGCTCACGCTTTTGAGGCCGTTTCAAATAAGCACTTCCGCGGAAATTTTCTATCTGCCGTCGGGAACGCTTTAGGCAAAAGTGAGCTAGCTGATGTCTCAATTTTTTTCCAAACTAGATAAAAACGCTGAACGTTGGGCGTTGTTATTTTTCTATGTGCTTTTGGTCGCAACGATGTTTGTTGAAGTCCTGAGGCGCGAAGTCTTTTCCTACTCTTCGATCTGGGGCGAAGAGGTGGTGCGGTATTCATTTATTTATCTTGCTTGGATTGGTGCAGCGTCAGCTGTCCGCGAGCGGGCCCATATTCGGATCGACGTACTGATGCATTACGTATCAGCACGCATGAAGGCGCTCCTTTATATCTTCGGTGACATTGTGATGTTCGTGGTCGCGCTGATCGCCCTTTATTGGTCCTTCGAGACAGTCCTTGTGTCTTATGAATTTGGATCTGTGAGCCATGGCCTTCGTGTTTCCATGGTGTGGTTCCTGGCCGCCGTTCCCATCGGAATTACATTGATGATTTGGCGCCTGATGCAGTCCCTGCGTCGCGACATTCACTCCCTTCGTACGGGCGAGCCCGTTTACGAAGGCGACAAACTTTTTGATTGAGGCTCCAAATGTTATTTTCAGCTCTTCAAGAACAAACAGTCGTCCTAGGATGGGATTTCTTCCTTCCCGTCATGGTTTTCGTTTTATTCTGTGCGCTTGCGGTTCCCATTTGGGCCTCAGTCGGCGCGGCAGCGATTGCGATGCTTTTAATGTCCGGTGCGCTTCCTTTGTCGTTGGTTGGGGAATCACTGTTTGATGGCATCGATGCCTTCGCATTGACCGCTGTTCCACTCTTTATTCTAACGGGGGATGTGCTTGTTCGTTCAGGACTCAGTCGAAAATTCCTGAACGTCGCCGAAGCACTGACATGTTGGACCAAGGGTGGATTTGGCTCTGCGACGGTTCTCGTTTGCGGTATGTTTTCCGCAATTTCGGGGTCTGATGCTGCGGGTGCTGCGGCCGTTGGTCGTATGACCATTGATCGCCTTGTTGAATCTGGATACCCGCGACCTTATGCCTGTGCATTGGTTGCAGCGGGTGCCTGTACCGGTGTTCTCATCCCGCCTTCTATTGCGTACATCATCATTGGGTTGGTTTTGGGTATTTCCGCATCGACGCTCTTTATCGCGGCGGTTATTCCGGGTGTTGCGATCTTGGTTGCCATCCTGATTACAAACCTCGTCATGAACAGGATCTATTCCTACGAAGGCGGCGGTCAAATGAGCATGGGCGAATGGGCCAGCAATTTGTGGGCTGCCATCTCTGATGGTTGGTATGCTTTCCTTGTCCCAGGCATCATTTTCTACGGCATTTTCTCGGGCCGTCTGACACCGACCGAAGCTGGCGCCACGGCCGTTATCGTGACGCTGATCTTGGGCTTTATTTTGAAGACGATTAAGTTTTCAGATTTCCCCGCAATGCTGATTAGTTCTGCAAAAGTGAATGGTGTTATCCTCCCCATTATCGCCTTCTCATTACCTCTTGCGCAGGCGTTGGCCATTATGGGTGTGCCGCAGGGTTTTGTTTCTTCCGTCTCATCGCTGACCGAAGACCCTTATATGCTGACGTTGATTATGATCGGTATTTTGATCGCGGCGGGTTGCGTTATGGAAACAACGCCAAACATTGTGATCATGGCGCCGATCCTGAAACCACTCGCTGACTCCATCGGCATGCATGAAATTCAATTCTGCATCATGATGATTACAGCGCTCGGCGTAGGCTTCATTACACCTCCACTAGGGTTAAACCTGTTCGTCGTATCGGGCATAACAGGCGAGTCGGTTCTGAGGATTGCGTCTCGTGTCGGACCCTTTGTATTCTTCATGCTCATCGTCACGTTGCTGATCGGGTTCTTCCCCGAAATCTCGTTGTCGATGCTACCTGATAACCTGAGATAGGAATATTCTATGCCGCGCAAATATCTAAAAAAGGCAACGTTAACATCAAAGTCTGATGCGTCGGATGTTCATGACCTCGTTCAGGAAATGCTAACCAAAATCGAAGCAGGGGGTGATGATACGGCTCTCGAATATGCTGCGAAGTTGGACAAGTACGACGGTCCGATCCTGCTCAGTAAGGATGAGATCGCCGCCGCCTCGGCAAAGGTACCGCAACGCCTAAAAGACGACATTGCCTTTGCCCACGATAATGTGCGTCGATTTGCCGAGGTCCAAAAAAGCACAATGCAAGACGTCGAGCTTGAGATTGTGCCCGGCCTGATTGCCGGTCAAAAGGCGATCCCGTGCCAATCTGCGGGCTGTTATGTTCCGGGTGGGCGTTACAGCCATATCGCCAGCGCGATCATGACCGTGACGACGGCCAAGGTTGCGGGTTGTGGGCACATCACAGCGTGCTCGCCGCCGCGCCCGGACGAAGGCATTGCACCTGCCATTATCTATACGGCTGATCTTTGTGGCGCAGACAAAATCCTCTCAATGGGGGGTGTCCAAGGTGTTGCCGCGATGACGTTTGGTCTCTTTGGATTGCCGAAATCAGATATCCTGGTGGGTCCGGGCAACCAATATGTGGCCGAGGCAAAACGCATTCTATTTGGCCGCGTTGGAATCGATATGATTGCGGGCCCGACAGATAGTCTCATCCTTGCCGACGAGACGGCCGACCCATTCATCGTCGCGACGGACTTGGTTGGACAAGCGGAGCACGGATACAATTCGCCGGTATGGCTTGTGACCGATAATGAGGCGCTGGCCGAAAAGGTGATGGAAATCGTTCCGGAATTGATTGCGGACCTGCCCAAATTGAACGGCGACAACGCAGCTGCTGCGTGGCGTGATTATGCCGAGGTGATTGTCTGTGATACTCGCGAAGAGATGGCCGCGACGTCCGATGAATACGCGCCCGAGCACCTCACGGTTCAGGCCAAGGATCTCGAATGGTGGCTCGACCGGCTGGAATGTTATGGCTCGCTTTTCCTTGGCGAAGAAACCACCGTGGCATTTGGTGATAAGGCATCTGGAACGAACCACGTTCTGCCCACATCACAATCGGCGAAGTACACAGGTGGTCTTTCGGTCCACAAGTATATGAAGATTGTCACCTGGCAGCGCGCAACCCGCGATGGCTCCAAGCCGGTTGCCGAAGCAACGGCCAGAATTTCAAGACTGGAAGGCATGGAAGGTCACGCGCGGAGTGCCGATGCGCGACTTTATAAATACTTCCCTGATGAAACCTTTGATTTAACGGCGGGTGAATAACGAAAAATAGCGCATGCGACTATTTAACTTAATCATCTCACATTATTAACGCCGGCCCCTATCGCAGAGGAAAGACTATGTACCAGAAAATAATCCTAGCTTTATCGCTTGAGCACGGCATCTCGGAACAAGCGATCAAGGTGGCGCGTACCATGAAAAATGAGGGTGGCGAGATTATCGCAATTCACGTTTACGAACCGCTTCAAGGTTCCGCTAGCGCGTATGTTTCTGAAGAAGCTGTCGCTGATTCGTTAAAACATGCCAAGGATGCTCTCGCCAAACGTGTTGCGGATAAACCCGATGTAAAATCCGAACTTATTAAAGGTCATTCGGGACGGGCCATAACGGACCATGCTGAAAAGGTTGGTGCCGATTGCATCATCATCGGATCTCACAAACCCGGACTTATGGATTTCTTGTTGGGTTCAACCGCCGCGCGGGTCGTGCGACATGCGAAGTGTTCGGTCCACGTTCTTCGTTAGCATTGGGACTGAACGTCAATACACGACAAAAAACCGTTAGTTAAGAAATTCGGTTATTTCATCCAAGAGCGCGAGACGTTGTTTTTTTAAGTCCTCAAGATGAAGATCGTCCATGGGTTCTATGTTGGTTTCGCCTCTATGAATCTCCCTGTTAATGGAATGGTATTGATCGCTCAATTTGGCGAAATGCGCATTCTCTAAACGTAGCGTGTGGATGCGATCCGTATGGTCTGGAAACTCGCTCGTGAGTTCGTGTGGTGTGTGGCTCAATTTAAGCTCCCTGCGGTCATTTAGTGATTTTAGTATTATCCAGTCACGCGACCCCAGGCACATTGATGTGAATCAATGGCGGTCGCATTGTACTGTCGATCCGCTCTTTCCAATATTACGATCTTTAACATTTGGCTTTTTGGGGAAATGCGCTCTTACTTGTGTCATGAGTAAACAAGTGCGGGTGTAACGGTTCGTGGCGATAGCTCATATATTGTGTGATCGAAGGATCGTGTCGGCGCTGATTTGGCTCGGTATTTTGTTCGGCGTTTTAACCAAGATATTCCAGGGTGATTTCACAAGCGGTACGGACGCGCGCTCTGTTGAAGTTATCCCTTTTTTCTTTCTCTTCATTTTTCCGGTTGTGCCTTACCTGATTTGTTTCCTCGTCCTACGAAAAGTTACGAACCCGGTTTTGGTTTTGCCCGCTGTGGTATTTTTGATCGGCATGGACGTGCTCACTTATATTGAGGCCTTCATCACCCCGACCTCCTCGACGGCGGGCCTTGGATTGATCATGGCGCCGTTTGTTAGCCTCATTCTCTTGCTCCCAATCGGATTTTTTCTGGGCTGGTTGTTGACGCGGTTCGGTCCCTTGAAAACGGAAAGCACCAAGATGGGAGAAACGCAGATATGATTTTTCGCTTATGCCACATGTGTGCCAGCGTGATCATCCCGTTTGCGTCATTGGCGGTGTTAGCACAGTAAATGCCAGCAGGCAGATCCTGTGGCACCTTTGTTAATCTCTTCATCTCGATTCACGTCGTCCCGGGCGACCCCGGACTTGATCCGGAGGGCCGGGACCTTGTTTCACTCATAAATAAGCATTGGTTGCTGAGAAGATCCCGGACAGCCTGACGGCTTTCGGGACGATGAACATTAATTCTCTATTTGTTATCCCGGCGTAAGCCGGGACCCAGGGCCTGGAAATGAGTTTCCTATGTCTTCGTCAGGACGACGGTTTATGTGTCCCAGCAGCCGACACATTTTCCCCGTAGTTCCACCACCGATTGATCGAGGGCAAAATTCGCGGTCCCGGCCAGTCCTTGAAGCTGGCTTGCCAACGCTTCATCTGCGATCTCAGCGACCGTGCCGCAGGTTTCGCAAATCATAAAAGCGACAGCATCGTGGGATTGTTCATGGGTATCACAGCTGGGGTGTTTACAGGCGACGAACGCATTTTGCGTTTCCAGTCGATGGACGATGCCGAATTCTAATAATTTTTCGAGCGCCCGGTACACCTGCAGTGGGGCGCGAAATCCCTGATCACGAAGCTCATCCAAAATCGTATAGGCACTGAGCGGACACGCCGCGCTGGTCAGTGCGCCGAAAACCAAGGCCTGATTTTTGGTCAATTTCGGCATGTGCCCATGATCGTCGCTGTGTTGCGTGCTCATGCCTTACTCCTCGCCCCACTCTTGATAAAAACCCGAACCAAGGGGGTTAAACTGAATAAAAACAGGACGGTCGCAGCGACCACAATTGATGGCCCCGATGGGGTATCCCAATGCAATGATCCCCCCAAACCGCCCAACACCGCCAAAACCCCGAACACGGCCGCCAACACCGCCATTTGTTCCGGCCCCTGGGCAAAGCGGCGTGCGGTGGCGGCGGGAATGATGAGCATCGCCGTAATCAACAGTACGCCGACGATCTTGATCGAAATAGCAATCACCGTGGCCATCAACAACATGAATATGACGTTGATCCGGTCTGGGTTCATGCCTTCGGCCTCGGCCAGTTCTGGATTAACGGTGGCGGCAAACAGTGGATGCCAGATCATCACCAACACGCCCAAAATAATGCCGCCGCCCGCATAGATGATGGCAATATCCATAACCGACACCGCCAGAATATCGCCGAATAAAAAACTCATCAGATCGACCCGGACCCAGGTCATAAACGCCAGCACAACCAGGCCCAGCGCCAATGCAGAATGCGCAAGCAAGCCCAGCAACGAGTCTGACGACAAGGTTGCACGCCGTTGCAGCATCAGCAGGGCCAGAGACACGCTGGCGGCGACGACAAACACGGCCAATGTCAGGTTCACATCAAATAACAAGGCAAACGCAACGCCCAGCAGGGCCGCATGGGACAGCGTATCACCGAAATAGGCCAGGCGTCGCCACACGATAAAACATCCCAAAGGTCCGGCGACCAACGCAACTCCAACCCCGGCGATGATGGCGCGGGTAAAGAAATCATCCAACATGGTGGGCCTCGTCTTTATTGGGCGGCGTCGCATCTTCAGTGTGATGGTGGTGACCATCTTCCGGATGGCAATGCTCGGTCACCGTGCCATCGGCGTGACGTACGGTGCCATCTGGCAGATGGGTATGGTCGTGATCGTGCTCGTACACCGCCAATGTGGTGGCCGCACGGGCCCCGAACAGGCGACGATATTCATCACTGGATGCGACGTCTGTCGGTGTGCCCTGGCAGCAAATATGGCCGTTCAGGCAGACAACCCGGTCGGTCGCGGCCATCACGACGTGCAGATCATGAGAAATCAGCAAGATTCCACATTGCAAATCATCGCGGATTTTCTGAATGAGATCGTAAAGGGCGATTTCACCAGCAAAATCAACCCCTTGTACAGGTTCATCCAAGACCAAAAGGTCGGGTTTGCGGGCCATGGCACGGGCCAGCATGACGCGTTGGAACTCGCCCCCCGACAGGTTTCGAACCTCGGCCTTGGCCAGATGCTCAACCCCTGTGGCGGTCATGGCACCCTCGGCGTCAGATTTGGTGATGCCCCCTGTTAAGTGCATGAAACGTGCAACGGTCAGGGGCAATGTCCAATCGATGGCGATCTTTTGCGGCACATACCCGATGGTCAGTTTTGGTCGGCGTGTCGCGGTGCCCTCAGTAGGGGCTAAAACACCCAGTGCCATCTTGGCCGTGGTCGATTTCCCAGAACCATTGGGGCCGATCAACGTCACAATCTCGCCAGATTGGACGCCAAAATCGACGCCACGCACCAGCCATTTGTCACCGCGCTCAACCCCCGCGTTATTCAGCGAGATAAGATAATCAAAAGGTTTATTCATAATAGTTTAAAAGCTTTTGTTAACGTAATTTATTAATAGCGTGCTTGACCGAACAACCAAGGCTCGATATATCCAAATGATGTAATGTAATATTATAACATTAACAGGATGATCGATACGATGAAAGCCTTAATGTGCGCCATTTCCGGTGTATTTGGACTGATGACACTGGTGTTTACGACAGATTTGCGGGCCGAACTTCGTGTGGTGGCCTCAATCAATCCCATTCACTCATTGGTTTCGGCAGTGATGGATGGTGTTGGGACGCCTGATCTGATCATGTCGGGCGCGGGATCGCCGCATTCCTATGCGCTGCGCCCGTCGCAGGCGCGGGCACTACAAAATGCAGATGTGATTTTTTGGGTTGGGTCCGAACTTGAACAATTTTTGACAAAAGCCATAACGACAACGGGCCAGAACGCTCGTTCTGTGGCGTTGATTGATAGTGAGGGCATGGCCCGCCGCCCTTTTAGAGAGCACCACAATGATCATGCCGACACAGAAAAAGAACATGATCACAAAAAGCATGACCACGAGGGCCATAAGCATGAGGAACATAAACACGAAGAACATGGACATGAGGGGCATAGGCATGATTCTGACACCACGGACCCGCATATCTGGTTAGATCCCATGAATGCCAAGGTGATGGTCAGTGCCATCGCCGATGCCTTGTCCAAAGCTGATCCATCTAACGCTGACCGATATCGCGACAATGCGGCACACCTATCGGATCGCCTTGATCAGCTTGCAGCGGACATTGCCGACCAAATTAAAGAGGTCAAAGACCAAAAATACATCGTGTTTCACGATGCCTATCAATACTTTGAAGCGCACTTTGGGATGCAATCTGCGGGATCGATTACGGTCAATCCCGACACCATGCCGGGGGCAGAGCATCTGCGGCATATTAAACAAAAAGTCGCAATCCTGGGCGCCACATGTGTATTTTCTGAACCCCAATTCAAACCCAAGCTGGTACAGCTAGTGGTTGAGGGCACCGCAGCAAAATCAAGTGTGCTCGATCCCTTGGGGGCCCATTTATCACCGGGACCGGAGCAGTATTTTCAGCTGATGCAGGATATGGCGTCGTCCATGGGGGGCTGTCTGTCCGCGCGATGACGTGCCCGCGTAAAACAAGCCTTCTGAATCGTTTTTCCCGCACACGGATGTGGTTTTCCGAGGGTGCCATTTTGGAAGCATTTTAAGGATACTCTGAAACAACAAATCACGTCGTAATCGATTTATAAGAGTGTCTAAAAAATGCCTGCAACGAACTTCTGCAAAACCTGTAATCTTCCTGGTATCGGTGAAAACTATACCCATGCCATTGTGTGGCCCGCACAGCGGCACATGATGAAGAAAATCGTGAACTTTATTCAAGATCAAGGGACTGCATTCGAAGCCGAAAAAGAAAATGGGTTCATTGTCATCGATACGGACCATTCAGATACGTTTGTTGCAGACCTCAGTGGCGCCTTAACAACAGTCGAAGCCAATGACACACGTGTCCTGTTGTGTAACTCAAAAACGCCCCCTCTTGGCGCATTCAAAGACGTCGTTAGCCTGTCGCATCTTGTTGATCGTATTAACAGTCGATGGCTGATATCGATGTTGGAAGAACAACGCTATGTTTCTTACGCGCAACCCATTGTCTCTGCTGATGGAAATTGGGACACGGTTGGTCATGAGTTTTTGCTGCGCGGTCACGATCCCGATGGGCAGTTGATCATGCCTGATACTTTATTTGGCGCGGCCAAAGATCCGCAGTTACTGTTTAATTTGGATCGGTCGGCACGTATCTGTGCGATTGAAACCGCCGCCAAGATGGGTGGTGACGGTGATGTGTTCGTTAATTTTTTGCCAGGTTCCGTTTATGATCCACAAGTTTGCCTGCGGACCACGGTTAAGGCAGCCGAAGAGCACGGCGTCGCCCACGAGAGAATCGTGATCGAAATTGTCGAAAGCCATCAAATCGATGATACCGAACACTTAAGAAACATTGTCGACTTCTATCGGTCCGTTGGTTTTCGTGTTGCCTTGGATGATTTCGGGACCGGCTTTAATAACTTGGACATGTATATCGCGCTCGATCCTGATTTCGTGAAATTGGATAAATCTCTGACCATGAACTTGACGGATGATGACCCCCGCCTGGGCATGGTCAAAGGCATTGTCCGGACGGCGCATTCATCCAAAATCAATGTCATTGCCGAAGGTATCGAAACCGCCAACAACGCACGCGTTGTGTCTGACTGTGGTGTTGACCGCATGCAGGGCTATTTCTTTGGACGCCCAGCCCCGGTTCAAGATCTCGCCGCATAAGTAACCGAACTTCAATAAATCTATGCGTTGATTGCATACTCTGACAGTTTCTCGATGTGGCCTCTGGCTGCTTTTGCGCGAGTAAAATTCGATGTATATAACGCCATGCGATTTTTTCTGATCCGTTTTTTAGCAATGCTTGCTGTGCTCGGTGCATTGACCCTATCGATGCCTGCATCGGCGGGGACGTGGAGGGTAAATGTCGAAAACGACCGCATCGCCAACACGGATCGGCATTATAGCAATGGTTTCCGTTTGGGCTGGGTGTCGGACAAGACCGATGGCTCTGACCTGCCAGAAGTCCGCGATGTTCTTAATTTTTTGTATCCGCTGGCAGATGTACGGGCCGGTCGTGTGGGGCTTGAGCTTGGTCACAATATATTTACACCCGGCGATACCGAAGCCCGACAACTTATTAGCAATGATCGCCCATATGCAGGGTGGTTGTATGGCGCCGCTTCTCTGTATGCCGAAACGGGTGAAGGATTTGATGATTATTTCACCGAAACCTTAGACAAAGTTGCCCTCGAAATCGGTGTTGTCGGCCCCGCGGCGCTTGGCGAAGAGGTTCAAAACGAATTTCACCGCGCAATCAGTGTGGCGACGTCCAACGGGTGGGATAATCAGCTTAAAAACGAACCGGGCATTAATTTCATCGCCGAACGCAAATGGCGTGCAGAGCCCTTTCGGTTCTGGGGATTAGAAGCGGACGCCATCCCGCATGTGGGGGCATCTCTTGGGAACGTTTATACGCATGTCAGTGGCGGGGCGATCGCGCGCTTCGGGCAACAATTATCGATCGACTATGGGCCACCGTTGATCCGTCCCAACCTGTCAGGCTACAGCGCGATTGAACACACCGAGGGTTTGGCCTGGTATGGCTTTGCCGGTGTCGATGGCCGTTGGTCGTTGCGCAATATCTTTTTAGATGGAAACACGTTCCAAGACAGCCACAGCATCGACAAGGAACCCTTGGTCGGAGATTTCGTTGCCGGCGTCGCAATTGTTTATGGACGTGCGCGGTTGTCATTCACACATGTTATGCGGACCAAGGAATTTAAAGGCCAGGATCAAGCAGATCGCTTTGGGTCAGTCAGCCTGTCCATTCGCTTCTAATTTCGCAAATCTGCGATTTCACCAACGGGTTGCTTCCCCAATCTTATTGAATGCGCTAGCCTCAACATGAACCCGCGGGGAGACGGGCAGGGAGGTTATCATGGCGACATCTGATCAAGTAAGCGATCAACTCATCAAGGCGGCTCAAAAAGCAGCTCAAAAATCACTCAAGGGGGCAAAGGCCAAGCAGCTCCAAACGGTCATTGCGGATTACTTTGGCCATGTGCCAGAGCAAGACGTCGAAGACTTGGGCGGGGCTGGCCTGATGCAACTGGCCGCGGGGCACATGGCCCTGGGTGAGACGCGCAAACCAAAACAAACAAAAATCCGCGCATTTAATCCGGACAAAAAACGCGATGGCTGGGTTTCCAACCACAGCGTCATTGAGATTGTTACCGATGATATGCCGTTTTTGGTGGACTCGGTGTCGTCCGAAATTACCCGGCGTGAACTCCCGATTAATTTGGTCATCCACCCGATCTTTAAGGTGCGCCGTTCCAAAAGCGGAAAAATGACAGGCATTCTTGAGCGCGGCGAGATGGACGTCGATGCGCGCGCTGAAAGCTACATGCATTTTGAGGTCACCCAACAACCGCAAAAAGTTTTGGACGAAATCGCCGCATCGCTTGCCGATGTGCTGAGTGATGTCCGGGCTTCGGTAGAAGACTGGCGTCCAATGCGCGAACGCATGGAAGTCGCCATCGAAGATCTGAGTGTGGAGCCCCGTGGCGTCCACCCCGAAGAAGCCTCAGAAGTGCGCGAATTGTTACGCTGGCTGCACGATAATCACTTCACGTTCCTGGGCTTTCGCGAATACAAAGTCAGCGGGACTGGCAAAAAAGCACGGGTCACCGTCGACCGATCATCCGGTTTGGGCGTGTTGCGTGATGCGTCTGTATCTGTGTTTGAATCATTTCAGTCCAAAGACACATTGTCGCCTGAAATTGCTGAATCGTTGACCGGTGGAAATCTTCTGTCAGTTACCAAAACGAACCAGCGATCCGTTGTCCATCGGTCTGTTCATATGGACGCCATCGGTATCAACAAACTGGATAGTAAAGGCAAAGTGATTGCCCACCGATTGTTTGTCGGTCTGTTCACATCTGTTGCTTATAACTTGTCACCACGGAATATTCCGCTGCTGCGTCGTCGCCTGCAAAAGGTTGTCGACCTGTCGGGTTACACACGTGATAGCCACGACGGCAAGGCGCTGCTGAATATCTTGGAAACCTATCCACGTGACGAGCTGTTCCAGATCGATGAAACGACTTTGCATAATATTGCGACGGGCATCTTGCATTTGCAGGAGCGCCAGCGGGTCGCCCTGTTCGTGCGACACGATGCCTTTGGTCGTTACTTGTCGTGCTTGGCGTTCGTGCCACGGGACAGATACAACACGGAACTTCGCCAAAGGATTCAGGAAATCTTGGCCGACGCCTTTGGTGGACAGCCGTCGGCATTCTTTACGCACTTAGGTGACTCTCCACTTGCCCGCGTGCACATGATTATCAAATTGCCGGCGCGCAAAATTCCTAAATACAATGTCGAAGAGATTGAGGCAAAGATCACTGCAGCTGCTCGCTCTTGGTCGGATACTCTGCTCGAAGCGTTGGTCAATCGTGACGGAGAAGCTGCAGGTCATGACATGCATGATCGGATCAAATCAGCGTTCGGCGCGGCCTATCAGGCGACATATAATTCGGATCAGGTGCTCGAAGATATCGACAAACTGGCCGCTGTTGATGCCAGTGGTGACATTGGACTGCACCTTTATCGGCATCCGGGCGCTGATGCTAATTCGGTGAACTTCAAACTTTATATCCCGAATGACAAAGTCGCGTTGTCAGATGCCTTGCCGCTTTTTGAACACATGGGCTTTAAGGTTATCGACGAAGCGGGGCCGCATACGGTCAAAATGGCGAACGGTGTTTATGACCGGATTGTTATTCACGATTTCGGCCTTCGCACGCGTGATGGGTCTGATATCGATCTGGAATCCGTTCGCGATAATTTCGAAGATGCCTTTGCCAAGGTCTGGCAGGGCCGTGCCGAAAGTGATGGGTTTAATGGACTTGTCGTGACGGCAGGCTTGAACTGGCGCGAAGTGGTTGTGCTGCGTGCGTATTGTAAATATTTGCGCCAAGTCGGGATCACGTTTTCGCAAGCTTACATGGAACAAACGATGGTCAAGCATCGGGTGTTCTCGCGACTGCTGGTCAGTATGTTCATGACGATCTTTACGCCAGGCCGGACCAAAAACAAAGTGTCACCGGGTAAAATGCGCACCGAATACATTGCCATGCTCGATGATGTTTCCAGCGCAGATGAAGATCGCATTCTTAGAAGATTCTTGAATGCATTAGATTCCACACTTCGCACCAACTTCTTTCAGATGGGCGAAGACGGAGAGCCGAAATCATATGTGTCATTTAAAATCGATTCAAAATCGATCGACGAAATGCCACTGCCACTGCCGTTCCGTGAAATCTGGGTTTATAGCCCCCGGGTCGAAGGTGTGCATTTGCGCTTTGGGTATGTCGCCCGTGGTGGCTTGCGCTGGTCTGATCGCCCAGAAGATTTCCGTACCGAGGTCTTAGGGCTGGTTAAAGCACAACAGGTGAAGAACGCGGTTATCGTCCCGGTTGGGTCCAAGGGCGGATTTGTCTGCAAACAACCACCGACCGATGGTGGCCGTGATGCGTTTTTAGACGAAGGCATCGCATGCTATAAAATCTTCCTGTCCGGCTTGTTGGACATCACCGATAACATCGTAGGTCAGAAAACCGTCAAACGTGCTAACGTCGTACGGCGTGATGACGATGATCCATACCTGGTGGTGGCGGCAGATAAGGGCACGGCGACGTTCTCTGATATCGCCAACGGTGTGTCGATGGAATACGGACATTGGCTGGGTGATGCGTTCGCATCTGGTGGTAGCCAAGGTTACGATCACAAGAAAATGGGTATCACCGCACGCGGCGGTTGGGAATCAGTAAAACGCCATTTCCGTGAAATGGGCATTGATTGCCAGTCCGAAGATTTCACCTGTGTCGGTGTCGGCGATATGTCTGGTGATGTGTTTGGAAACGGCATGTTGTTATCCAAGCACATTAAGTTGCTGGCGGCATTTAATCACATGCATATCTTTGTCGATCCCGATCCTGATCCGGCAAGCAGTTGGAAAGAGCGCAAGCGTTTGTTCGATATGGGTCGATCATCCTGGACCGACTACGACACCAAAAAAATGTCCAAGGGTGCGATGATTTTTGAGCGCAATGCGAAGTCCCTCAAACTGACATCGCAAATCAAAGCACTGTTTGGATTTGATAAAGATGTGGTCACGCCCAACGAGTTGTTGGGGGCGATCTTGCGCCATAACGCCGATCTGATGTGGTTCGGGGGCATTGGTACGTACATCAAGTCTGAAAATGAATCAGCTGCCGATGTGGGTGACCGCGCCAACGATGCAATTCGTATCAACGGCGAAGAAGTCCGCGCCAAAATGATTGGTGAAGGTGCCAACTTGGGCGTCACGCAATTGGGGCGTATTGAATTTGCTTCTCACGGTGGACGATTGAATTCGGATTCGATTGATAACTCTGCGGGTGTCGATTCATCAGATCACGAGGTCAACATCAAGATCTTGCTCGGCCAAGTGACCAGTGCTGGTCACCTGACAGAACCGGCGCGGAACAAACTGCTGGCGAAAATGACAGACGAGGTCGCGGGACTGGTGCTTGAGCATAACTACGATCAGACCCAGGCGATTTCGCTTATACAATCGCGTGGCATTCATATGGTCGAAAACCAGCATCGCCTGATTAAGAAGCTGGAACGTTTGGGCCTGTTGAACAGGGCGGTCGAATATTTGCCTGATGATGAAACAATCGCTGAGCGGATGACAGCGAAGCGCAGCTTTGTTCGTCCTGAAACAGCGGTCTTGGTCTCGTATGCCAAGCTGTGGACCTACGAAGAGATTCTGGACTCCGACGTGCCGGATGATCCGTACCTGTTCGATGATCTGGTGAATTACTTCCCGACGCCATTACGTAAAACGTATCGTGATGATATCGCCAATCACCGCCTGCGCCGCGAGATTATCGCGACCCGATTGACCAATAACATGATCAACCGGATGGGTGGTTCGTTCGTCAACGAAGTCGGCGAGAAAACCGCGAAAGGTGTGGCAGAAATTGCCCGCGCTTGGTACATCGCCCATAAGATTTTCGATATGTCATCATTGTGGACAGAAATCGAATCCCTCGACAACAAGGTTCCGGCGGAAACCCAAACATCTATGCTGATGGATACGCACCATCTGCTGGAATGGGTGACGTTGTGGTTCTTGCGGAACGGTGAACCTGGACTGAATATCGGCGACCATTGCCGGGCATTCCGCGATGGCATGCGCGAACTTGCGGGGAACTTATCGTCCACGCTGCCGTCGCATTATGTCGATGACATGAAACACCGCGGCAAACCATACACCGACCACGGTGTACCCGAAGCGCTGGCCCATCGCGTCGCGAACCTGGTCAACCTGTATTCGGGATGTGACATCGTACAGTTGGCGGAACGCCGCAAGTTGGATGTGTTGAATGTGGCGCGCGGCTACTTTGCCATCGGAACCCGGTTTCGTATGGGCCGTTTACGTGCGGCTGCGGATCACATGGAATCCGATACGCATTGGCAGCAACTGGCGATCGCAGCATTGATCGAAGAAGTCTACAGTAATCAATTGCGATTGACCGAGACCATCTTGGACAAAGCTAAAAAAGCCACACCGCCGAAAAAAGCGGTCGACGATTGGATCAAGGACAACCCTGGATTGGTGGAACCTACGGACTTGATGCTCGGCGAATTGTGGAACATCGAGGTCAATGACTTATCGATGATCGCAGTCGCCAGTCGTCAGCTTCGGGCCATGGTCGACGGGGCTTCAAAATAAATTGTTGGACGGCTGAATGACATTAACACTTTGGCCTAAGGCCGTTGTCTTTGATCTAGACGGGACCTTGATCGAAAGCTTGCCGGATATCCAACTGGCAACCAACCGCACGCTGGCGGACTTTGGGCTGGACCCACTTGACGATAAAACCACGCGTGGTTTTGTCGGCAAAGGGTCTCGGCATTTGCTGACCAAGGCGTTGCTGCATTATGGCAAGGTGCCCGAAGACGAAGAAATCGATTTCGCGTATCTGCAGTTTTTGCATCATTACAGCAATGCCCCGGCAGAAGGTGGATACCTTTTCCCAGGGGTTGAGGATACACTTCGGACGTTGGCGGATGCGGGGCACGTGCTTGCAGTTTGCACTAACAAGCCGCATGAGCCGACCATCCAGGTTTTGGAAGCCTACGGCATCGCAGATTTTTTTGGCATCATCGTCGGGGGTGATGATGTTGAAAATCGAAAACCCCATCCCGATCATCTGTTGGAAACCACGCGACGTTTGAAGCTGGATAAAACCGACGTCGTGTTTGTCGGTGACAGCGAAAACGATATTCAGGCATCGGTCGCCGCTGATATCCGAAGCGTGTTGCTGACGTATGGATATTCATTATTGCCCCACGATAGCCTGGGCGCCGATGTGATGATCGATACGTTTCCTGATGTGATTGGCGCCATCGATACCATCGCCACCGCCCGGTTATGAGCGAGTCCGCTGCCCGGCGCGGCCGTATCGCCTGGTGTCTGTACGATTGGGCGAACTCGGCATTCCCAACGGTCATCATTACTTTTGTCTTCGCGGCCTATTTCACAGAAGGCGTGATCGGTGATTCGGTTGCGGGCACGGCGATGTGGGGCCAAGCGCTGGGCTATTCGGCTTTTATCGTTGCTATCACGGCAC
>ENA-UOXV01000241-UOXV01000241.1-marine-metagenome-genome-assembly--contig:-NODE-241-length-73869-cov-84.670428_pt1 | contig 73869 bp, 61 predicted proteins | sample MGYA00238165_ERZ766961 | MGnify/ENA primary metagenome ERZ766961 (study PRJEB28924, sample SAMN03173240) | marine metagenome | biome: Marine; feature: Water; material: Subsurface seawater | place: North...
CCAAAAGCAGATTTTGAAAAGCGATTTTGGAGGCGGGCATGACGGCGGCAGAAGAGGACACCCCATGGTTGAGATTGGCGAGGATTTCAAGAAGTCATAAGGAAAATATACGGCTTTGGAATGGGTATCAGAAATATCTGTTGGGGTCATTTTTGTTTGATTATCATAGCCAAATGGAAAATCCAAGATTCGCAGATATTGCGGACCTTTCAGACGCGGAAATTCGTAACATTCAAACTCGAATACCAGACCTCCCCATAGAATTGGAAAGGCATGGCGCAATTGTTTTGACTGAAGGCCTCACAGAAATCAAAACACCCCTTGAATTGGATGGGTTCTATTTCGCGTTTCGCGTTGTCATCGGAAACACAACATTTAAACGATCCTTCTTTTTGAACAATGCACAATTCGCAGCTAACCTAGAAGTCTATAATTGCATTTTTAAGCACCGCCTAAACGCAACAGCTGCCATTTTTGGGCCATCCACTGAATTTTACGAATGCCGTTTTATCGAGGGTGCATCTTTTAATTTCACTAAAATTGAGTGGTCTAGCTTCAGCAAGGCCATATTTAAGATGACGGCTAACTTTCATGCATCAATATTTAACGGATCCAACACTTTCGAAGACGCAATATTCAAGGGCAAAGCTGATTTTAGCAATGCAACTGTCGATGGCCGGATTAATTTTGACAAAGCGACATTTTGCGACGGAGCATCCTTCGATGATGCCCGGCCCGACCCTTCTGCCGCACCATTGAGCTTTAACGCTACTGAATTTTGCAAACATCCCCCCAGTTTTTTCGGTCGCAAGATGCATGAAAATACCGATTGGACGGGCGTTAAACTACCAAACGCCGGAAGAAAGACTGCTCAATGTGAGTGTCTCCAAGAGAACGACAAACGCGCCGATGATACGGTTCAGATGGCCGATAAACCAATGGATCCCAAGGTGCAGGCGGCTCAATCTCGGGATCTCTTAGAGGACGACAAACGCGCCTATGAGCAGTTGCGGATCAAATGCGGGGCCTTGGGCAAGGTGGAGGATGAGCATATGTTCTTTCGCAGGGAGATGGAGCTCACGGGCCGCCTCTCCCCTTGGTACACCCGCGCCACCTATTGGCTGTATCATCTTGTGTCAGATTATGGCCACAGCTATTGGCGGCCGATTGCTGGGATGGGGGGGGTATGGGCCGTTTGGAGCCTATTTTACGCGCTTCATTTCATGGCCCGAGACCAGCTGCATCTGTGCATGGACAGGGTCGAGCTTTTGCTCAGCGCCATGGGCCTGTCTTTTGCGAATATTTTTGCCGTCTTTGGGTTTTATCGGCGGTTTCCCAGTGATCTTTTGGCCGATCCCACGTTTGTGACCGTTCTGCTCACTGTGAGTGAAACCCTGCTGGGCTTTGTGTTTTTGTTCTTTCTGGGTCTTGGGCTGCGCACGCGGTTCCGGCTGCGCTAGGGCCTGGGCCCCAAGGATCGCAGCGGGCTTTAGCGTTTCTTGGGGCTTTAGCTTTTCTTGCGGCCAAAATCGGGGGCATCCGTGTCTTGGCCCGCATCGATGATGCCCCGGCGGATGGCGCGGGTGCGGGTGAAATAATCATGCAGCATCTCACCATCGCCGGTGCGGATCGCCCGTTGCAGCGCGAAGAGCTCTTCGGTGAAGCGGCCGAGGATCTCCAAGGTCGCATCCTTATTGGTCAAAAACACATCGCGCCACATGGTCGGATCACTGGCGGCAATGCGGGTAAAGTCGCGAAAGCCGGTGGCGGAGAAGTTGATCACCTCCGAATTGGTCACCCGGTGCAGATCATCGGCCACGCCCACCATCGTATAGGCGATTAAATGCGGTGCATGGCTGGTCACTGCCAGCACCAAATCGTGGTGGTCCGGATCCATTTCCTCGACCTTCGCCCCCAGCGCCTGCCAATAGTCCGACAGCTGCGCCACGGCAGCGGTATCGGCGCCATTGGGGGTCAAAAGGCACCAGCGGTTGTCAAACAGCTCCGCAAAGCCCGCCCTTGGGCCGGAATGCTCAGTGCCGGCCAGCGGGTGGCCCGGCACGAAATGCACGCCCGGCGCAATATGCGGCGCCACCGCCTCAATCACCGCGCGCTTCACTGAACCCACATCCGTCACCGTGGCGCCGGGTTTGATATGCGGCGCCAGCTCGGCCATCACCTCGCCCATCGCGCCCACCGGCAAGCAAAGCACCACCAGATCCGCCGCACGCACCGCACTGGCCAGATCGTCGCAGACCGTATCGCACAGGCCAATCTCGCGCGCCGTGGCGCGGGTTTGTTCTGAGCGAGCATAGCCTGTCACATGCGCGCCCATGCCCGCCCGGCGCATGGCCCAGAACATCGAAGAGGCAATCAACCCTAAGCCCACAAAGGCCACGCGATCATAGCTCATGGGGTTTTCTCCAAAAAGCTCCGCACCGCCTGCACCACCCGCGCACATCCCGCCATATCCGGCACGGTGATGCGCAAACACTCCGGCAAGCCATAGCTGCCCACCCGGCGCACAAGAATGCCCAGGCTTTGCAGATGGTCATCGCAGGCTTCCGCCTGCTCTTGGCTGGCGAAACGGGCCAGAAGGAAATTCGCGTCAGACGGGTCAGAGGCGACGCCCAGCGCGGCGAGCTCCTCGGCCAAATAGGCGCGGGCCGCATTGTTTTGCGCCCGATGTTGAATGACGAAGTCATGATCACGCACCGCCGCTTCACCGGCGGCCAATGCTGGCGCGGAAATATTGAACGGTCCGCGAACGCGGTTGAGCACGTCAATGATATGTTGCGGCCCATAGCCCCAGCCCACGCGCAATCCCCCCAGCCCGTACATTTTCGACAGGGTGCGCAGCATGACCACATTGTCATGCGCCTCAACAAACCGCGCGCCACCGTCCCAACCCTCGACATAATCGGCATAGGCCCCATCAAGCACGATCACCACAGTCTTTGGCGTTTTCGCAATCAACTCCGCAAGATCCTCGTCAGAGATTTTTGTCCCCGTGGGATTGCCCGGATTGGCAATGAAGATCATCCCGGTGCGCGGGGTGATGGCGGATAAAATCGCCTCAACGTCCACATGGCGCTCGGCCTCTGGCACGCAGACAAGCCGCGCACCGGCCGCCATGGCATAAAGACGGTACATTAAAAACCCATGCTCGGTGTGAATGACCTCCACCTCGGGGCCGGCATAGGCCTGGCACAGAAAGCTGATCAGCTCATCCGACCCACAGCCGCAGATGATCCGCTGCGCCTCCAGGCCATGCAGCTCGGCCAAAGCCGCACGAAGCCCGCTGTGATCAGAGGAAGGATAGCGATGCAAGGTGCTGGCCGCCTCTGCAAGCGCCTGTTGCGCCGAAGCGGGTGGACCGTTGGGATTTTCATTCGACGACAGTTTGAGAATGTCCCGCACACCCTGCACAGAAGATTTCCCGCCGACATAAAGCTGAATATCCAAAATCCCAGGCTGAGGTTGTGGCTGTGTCATGTGATATTCCCTTCTGCCGTCCTTCTAACGTCAATCTCAAGCATTTCCAGCGGTTTTTGAATGACCAATGCCCAACCAATCCAGTCCCGCCTGCCACTGTGGCGAAATACGGGGCGGTGTAAACTGGACATAAAGCCCCAAATAAAAAAGCCGCGGCGGTTTCCCGTCGCGGCTTTTTGAAACTTGATCTGGCGAAGATTAGTTCTTCGCGTAGAATTCCACCACGAGGTTCGGTTCCATCATCACAGGATATGGCACATCGCCAAGACCTGGAGTGCGCACGAAAGTCGCGGTCATCTTGCTGTGATCTGCATCGATGTAATCTGGCACATCGCGTTCGGCCAATTGTGTGGCTTCGAGCAAAACGGCCATCTGCTTGGAGCGATCACGCACCTCGATCACATCCCCTTCAGACACGCGGTAAGAGGCAATGTTCACTTTCTTGCCGTTCACCCGCACGTGGCCGTGGTTTACAAATTGGCGGGCTGCAAAGACTGTCGCCACGAATTTGGCGCGGTAAACAACAGCATCCAACCGACGCTCCAGAAGGCCGATCAACTGCTCACCCGTGTCGCCTTTGAGACGCTCAGCTTCGGCATAGATGCGGCGGAATTGCTTCTCGGTCAAATCGCCGTAGTAGCCTTTCAGCTTTTGCTTTGCGCGCAGCTGTGTGCCGAAATCCGACAGTTTGCCTTTGCGGCGCTGACCGTGCTGGCCGGGGCCATATTCACGACGATTGACAGGTGATTTAGGACGACCCCAGATGTTTTCGCCCATCCGGCGGTCAATTTTGTATTTGGCAGCGGTACGTTTTGTCACCGGCTGATCTCCTTCGATAAAGTCGAAGCCCAACATGGGCCACTATGAAGGGCGTTGTCCTTTGGGCGAACCCCGACAGGCATCCCCTTGCGGGGGCCACCAACACCAATGGGGCGCGGATGCCAGTCCTACATGGCGATGTCAAGGCCAAAGAGGAACGCCTTGCGACGTTCCTCTGTCATCCATGGCTCTGATGAGCCTATGGGACGTGCGGGGCACTGCGTCCACGTCTCTGTGAGATCCTAAAATCCCATTGGTGGCGTCTGTCCCGGCCAGATTACTGCTCAGTCTTGCGCTGCTTGCTTACAGTCGTAACAGAGGTGATTCGCCTTGTGAATCCCTCTTGTGGATTTTTTCCAGCGCCCACAAAGCAGAGATTTAGGATGACTTACGCTTCGGCTTGCCAGGATCAAACTTATGCTTATCCGGGCGGGCGCTTGGCTTGCCCCCTTTGGGCTTGCCCGCGCCTGCTTTTGCTGCCGGCTTTGAGCCGGGCTTGCCACCCGATTTTCCCACAGAGGGTTTGCCCCCGCCCGGTTTCCCGCTTCCAGTTTTTTTCTTAAAACTCTCAACTACCCCGTCGGGGCGGCTTTGCGCTGCGGTTTTGGATTTAAATTTTGGTTTGCCGTCACCCGTTTTGGGCTTACGCGTTTTGGGTGATGGCGCATCGTTCCAATCTATCGGTCCGCTGGGCTTTTCGATCGGCCGTTTTTTATCTGCCCGAGGTTTTGGCGCGCTGGATCGCTCATAGGGCACATCAGCCGGTGGCGCTTTAAGTTCGCTCACAACCGCATCATCTTCAACGGTCATATTCGGGCCCAAGGCTTTCTTGAACCCCTCAACACTGGAGAGTTTAACTTCAAAGAATGAGGCATCGGGATGAATTTTGATTGCGCCAATATCATGTTTGGTCAACCCACCGGCGTTACAAATCATCGGCAGAAGACGACCGGGCAATGTGCCAGAGGCACGGCCACCGGGAATGGAGAACCAGACAGTTGGGCCAAAATCTGCAACTCTGCGTGGCTTGGCCTCTTTGGCCTCGCGCGCATCCACCGCTAAGAGCTCTTCGGGGGCCGATTGCTTGGCCGTATAGACCCGCAAAAACGCCGCGGCCACCTGGGCTGGGGAGAAATGGGACAAAAGCTCATCAACCGCCACCTGATCGGTTGCTGAAATTTCCTCATGCCAGGCGGGATCTTCCAAAAGCCGGGCCCGATCCTTTGCGGTCACCTCTTCGGCGGAGGGCGGCACGGTCCATTCCGCTTTCACCTTCGCACCTTGCAAAATGCGCTCGGCCTTGCGGCGCACGGAGGGTGGCACAATCAGTGCAGAAATCCCTTTGCGCCCGGCCCGGCCCGTACGGCCTGACCGATGCATCAAAGTTTCAAAATTGCTCGGCAATTCCGCATGCACCACCAAATCCAAATTCGGAAGGTCAATCCCCCGCGCCGCCACATCGGTGGCCACACAGATCCGCGCCCGGCCATCTCGCATGGCCTGCAAGGCATGAGAGCGTTCCGCCTGGCTCAATTCCCCCGAAAGGCTGACCACAGAAAAACCACGGTTCGACAGGCGCGTGGTCAAACGATTGACCATGACCCGCGTATTGGCAAAGACCAAAGCATTTGGGGCTTCATAAAAGCGCAAGACGTTGATGATTGCATTTTCCATATCCCGCGCTGCCACGTTTAAGGCGCGGTACTCGATATCCGTGTGCTGGGACTTCTCCGCAACGGTCGACACGCGCTGTGCGTCTCTTTGGTAGGATTTTGCCAAAGTGGCGATGGATTTTGGTACAGTGGCGGAAAACATCAAAGTGCGGCGCATCTCAGGCGCGTGACCAAGGATGAACTCCAGATCTTCCTTGAAGCCCAAGTCGAGCATTTCATCCGCCTCATCGAGCACCACCGCCCGCAGCTCAGATAAATCAATCGACCCGCGCATGATGTGATCGCGCAGACGCCCTGGCGTGGCCACAACAATATGCGCCCCGCGGGCCAAAGCCCGGCGCTCATCGCGCATATCCATACCGCCCACGCAAGAGGCCATTGTCACCTGCGCTTCGCCATAAAGCCATTGCAGCTCGCGCTTGACTTGCAAGGCCAGCTCACGGGTTGGGGCAATGACCAAAGCCAAAGGGTGCGACGCGCGGTCAAACACCTCATTGCTTCCCAAAAGACTATCGCCAATGGCCAGACCAAAGCCGACCGTCTTACCAGATCCGGTTTGCGCCGAGACCAGCAGGTCCGCCTGTGCCAGTTCTGGCGCGGTGACGGCCAATTGAACGGGAGTCAAAGTGTCGTAGCCGCGCTTTTTCAGCGCGTCAGCTAGAGCTTGTTTCACGAGAATATCTTCCTATGTCATGCGGGCGCTGCAGCCCCCCATGGACCGACCAACCCCAATTGGGCGCCTCAGCGGCACCTCAATAGAGCGCGGATAGGCGTTTTTGCATCGGAAGTATAGGGCAGGCGCAAATTTAGGAGCCCGCAGCCCCGCCGCGCCGCCTGCGGCGCTTATGCGCCGCAAATAGTAAGGGGGCGAGAAACCGGCGATAGATCACAGAGGAGACGGCCTTGATGGGTTTGAAATTGACAATCGGCGCCAAGATCCAAAAATAAGGCAGTTGCCGCCAAATCGCCACAAAGGCCTCGACCCCGACTGAGATCTGCGCGCCGCGCCGGACGTGCAGCTGTTTGGCCGCTTGATCTTCACTGAGGCCCCAATCTGCGGCCGTTTGCGCAGTAATTTCAACATAGGCCAAGTCATCACCGGAGAGGCGTTTGTAATGCTCTATCTCCCGGCGACAAATCGGGCATTCAGCATTATAAAGAACTTCTAGTTGGGCCATGGGTCTCTGCTCGCTCGTTACACTCCGCTCATCTCAAATAGGGCATCGCGCGAGCAGGTCCAGCGGCAACAAAGAGCCGACCTCGCGAAAGATCCGCAGGCCGGGCCTGTTCAATTCAGCCGCATTTCGAATAGCCGCAGCTGCCGCAGGTCATGCAGCCTTCGACCATACGCAGATCAAATTGCCCGCAGCTTGAACAGGCGGCGCCCCGAGATTGCTCTAGATTCACCACTTCGGCTTGCGGGTCAGATTTGAGCCCCATGCCTTCACCGGACAAAAAGCCCGTGACCACCATGTGATGCTCGATCACCCCGCCGATAGCGGCCAGAATCGAAGGGATATATTTCCCGTCCACCCAAGCGCCGCCTCGCGGGTCGAAAACCGCTTTCAACTCTTCCACCACAAAGCTCACGTCACCGCCGCGCCGGAACACTGCCGAGATCATCCGCGTGAGCGCCACGGTCCAGGCGAAATGCTCCATATTCTTGGAATTGATGAACACTTCAAACGGCCGGCGATGCCCGTTGAGCAGCAGATCATTCACCGTGATGTAAAGCGCATGCTCGCTGTCTGGCCATTTCACCTTATAGGTTTGCCCTTCCAGCGCCTCGGGGCGGCTCAAAGGCTCGCTGATATAGACCACATCGGCGCCTGTATCGGCCTCGGGCGCTTTTTCGCCCTCCTCTGACACAGATAAAACAGATCCTGTGACCGCATTGGGCCGATAGGTGGTGCAGCCTTTGCAGCCTTGATCCCAAGCGGCCATGTAAACGTCTTTGAAAGCCTCAAAGCTGATATCTTCGGGGCAGTTGATCGTTTTAGATATCGAGCTGTCGATCCATTTCTGCGCCGCAGCCTGCATCCGGACATGCTCAAGAGGCTCCAGGGTTTGCGCATTGACGAAATAATCGGGAAGCTCTGCGTCGCCCATCTTGTCACGCCACATTTGCACGGCATAGTCGATCACTTCTTCTTCGGTGCGCGTGCCATCTTTTTGCAGAACTTTGCGCGTGTAGGCATAGGCAAAGACCGGCTCAATCCCAGAAGACACATTGCCGGCGTAAAGGCTGATCGTGCCGGTCGGCGCGATGCTGGTCAGAAGTGCGTTGCGAATGCCATGCTTGGCAATGGCATCGCGCACATCAGCGTCCATCTGCTCCATCGCGCCACTGGCCAAATAGCCCTCAGCGTCAAACAGCGGAAACGCCCCCTTTTCTTTTGCCAAATCAACAGAGGCCAAATAGGCCGCACGGGCAATTTGATGCATCCAGGCCTCAGTCTGCGCCGCCGCTTCTACGGATCCATAACGCAGCCCAACCATGAGCAAAGCATCGGCCAGCCCGGTCACCCCAAGGCCAATCCGGCGCTTAGCCTCAGCCTCGCGCTGTTGCGCCTCCAGTGGGAAACGGCTGGCATCCACCACATTATCCATCATCCGAACTGCGGTTGCGACCAAATCGGACAAGACCGCCTCATCCAGCTTGGCCTGAGCACCAAAAGGATCAGAGACCAAACGCGCCATATTGATCGATCCCAGCAGACAGGCACCATAGGGCGGCAAGGGTTGCTCACCGCAAGGATTGGTGGCCGCGATGGTTTCGCAATAATTGAGGTTATTGGCCTGATTGATCCGATCGATAAAGATCACACCTGGTTCGGCGAACTCAAAGGTGGAATTCATGATTTGATCCCAAAGTTCCACCGCCCGCAGACTGTGATAGACCTCCCCCTCAAAAACCAAATCCCAAGGCTCATCGGCCTTGACCGCCGCCATAAAGGCATCCGTGACCAAAACCGAGACATTAAACATCCGCAAACGCGCAGGATCGCGTTTTGCGGTAATAAAATCCAAAATATCCGGGTGATCACAGCGCATAGTCGCCATCATCGCGCCGCGCCGGCTGCCTGCCGACATAATCGTGCGGCACATAGCATCCCAAACATCCATAAAGGAGAGGGGGCCCGAGGCATCCGCAGCAACGCCCTTTACCTTTGCCCCTTTGGGACGAATGGTCGAGAAATCATATCCGATGCCGCCGCCTTGCTGCATGGTCAGCGCGGCCTCTTTCAACATGTCAAAAATCCCGCCCATACTGTCGGGAATTGTGCCCATGACAAAGCAATTGAACAAAGTCACACTCCGCTCTGTGCCAGCCCCAGCAGTGATGCGCCCGGCCGGCAAAAATTTGAAATCGGCCAAAACGTCGTAGAACTTCGGCTCCCATTCGGCGGGTGCGGTCTCGACCGCGGCCAAAGAGCGCGCGATGCGCTGCCAGCTGTCTTCGACGGTCTTATCAATGGGCGTACCATCCGCTTGTTTGAAGCGGTATTTCATATCCCAGATTTGTTCGGCGATTGGAGCTGCAAAGCGTGTCATGTACCGTTCCATATATAAGCGCAAAGAGAAGGTTTGAAACTAGCCTTCACGGGTTCAAAGGTCAACTTGTATCCCGGGCTCGAATCTGATCTTTTGCAGTTGATACACAATATATAGGGTGACGAGTTGCCGAAACACATAAACTTAGTAAAGCTCAGCGTGGGCACGGAGTCGATTGAGGGGCTGCGCGCGTGGCAGTCCAGCCCCATGGCGCAGACCCGCGATGGCCTGCCGCGCCATGTCACCCGCATGTGGCCCAAACGCGGTGAAGAGCTGCTCGCAGGCGGTTCAATCTATTGGATTATCAAGGGTGCAATTTTATGTCGCCAAAAGCTGATCCGCCTCGATGAGGCCATAGGTTCAGACGGCATTCGCCGCTGCGCGATTGTCACAGATCCAGAGCTGATCGCTGTGGCCGCAACGCCCAAGCGGGCTTTTCAAGGCTGGCGCTACCTGCAACCAAATGACGCGCCTCCTGATTTGGCCAAAGCGCGCCCCAGTGATGACGCGCTGCCGGCCGAGATGCAGGCGGCTTTGGCCTCTATCGGTATTTTATGACCGCTATTGAGCGCCAATTTTCCGGATCAAAGGCCCGCAGTCGCCGCCAGCGCTGCGCGATTTCCAGAGGGTCGCTTGAGATTTCAAGACCAAACCATCCTCCAAAATCCGCAGGTGATTGGCCGCAATCGTAGCGCCAGTGCTGGTGATATCTGCAATGGCTTCGGCGGTCTCATTCTTCACGGCCCCTTCAGTCGCGCCCTGACTGTCCACCAATTGGTAATCGGCCACACCCTGCAGGGTCAAAAACTGGCGCACCAAACGGTGATATTTGGTGGCAATCCGCAAGCGAAAGCCATGGTCAGCGCGGAACCGAGCCGCAACCGCATCAAGATCGTGCAGACAGGTCACATCACGCCAGCAGGCTGGCACGGCAATAATGAGATCGGCAAAGCCAAAGCCCATCTGGGCGACAGGCGCGACTGCATCTGCCCAATTGGCCAGTTTCTCATGAACCAAATCCGTACCGGTCACCCCAAGGTGAATGCGGCCAGCGGCCAATTCGCGCGGGATCTCTCCGGCAGAGAGCAACACAAGCTCAACCCCATCAACCCCCTCAACCCGGCCGACATATTCGCGATCCGAGCCAGATTTCGACAGCTGAACACCCCGCTCTGCGAACCATTCAAACGTCTCTTTCATCAACCGCCCCTTGGAGGGCACGCCAAGCTTTATCATGATGCGCTCCCCGCCTCGACCCGCAGGCTGTATTCGGGCCGAATAATGCCCCCGACCGCCGGCACCGCCCGCCCCTGTCCTAGCACGCGGGTCAAAGCATCATAGCGCCCACCGGAGGCGATGGCGGGCCAGCCGGGCTCTGCGGCATAAAAGCCGAACACAAACCCATCGTAATATTCCATGGCCGTTAGCCCATAGGCCGCCTCAAACCCGATCTGCGCCACATCCACCCCAGCCGCATCCAGCGCTTTGATCCGGGCGGCCATATGCGCCACCGCAGGGCCAATCGAGGGCAAACGGCGGGTGAGCGCTTGCAAAAGCTCCAAAGCCTCCGGCAATTTGCCCCGGATCGACAAAAGATCGGTCAAAGCCTCAATCTCAGCGGGCGGAATGGGCGGCGCTGCGGCCTCCTCTTGCAATTGGGCCAATCGTTCCTGCACATCCTGAGCGCTGCGCAGACCAATCTGCTGCCCGCCTGCCCCCAAAACTTTCGGTGCGACAGGCTGCGAAAACCGCGCCAGCAAGGACTGAAACCGCAAAGGCCGCCAAATGTGACGCCGCAACGCCGCCTTTCGCGCATCGGAAGTGGTCAGCCCGTCAATTGCCGCCCGCAAGAGCCCGACATCCCCCGTTGAGGCGGTCAGATCCAGGGGCGCAAGAATACGGTGAAACAGTCCGAAGACTTCGGCCTCAATCGCCTCAGGCGCGCTACGGTCAAACACTTCATAACCCACCTGCTCGCTCTGCGCCGCGCGGCCAGTCGCGCTGTCTTGATAGCGAAACACCGGCCCGGCATATGTATATCGGGCAGGCTCGGCGCTCACGGCCATATGGCGTTGGACCACCGGAACGGTGAAATCTGGCCGCAGCATCTGCTCACCGCGCAAAGGATCTGAGGTCACATAGGCGCGCGCACGGATATCTTCACCATAGAGGTCCAGCAACACATCGGCCGGTTGTAGAATATCGGCCTCCACTCGTACCGCGCCAGTAGCCTCAAAGACCCCCAAAAGGCGTGCAGTCTCTGCACGAAGCTGGCTCATTGTGCCGCGCCCTGTGCCGCCAGCATCTCACGCACCTTTTCCACAAGCTGCGCGCGGGGCGCTTCAATTTGACTTGGCCGAGCCTTCCATTCTTCTAAGCTGGCCTCTTTGGCCAATTGCGCGCCCAGGATCAAATCCTTAATCTGCACAATCCCAGCCGCTTGCTCATCACCGCCTTCGATGATGGCGATGGGGCTGTTGCGATTGTCTGCATATTTCAGCTGATTGCCAAAATTCTTGGGATTGCCGAGATAAACTTCGGCGCGAATTCCCGCGGCGCGTAATTGCGTTGCCATCGCCTGATAGTCGCCCATACGCGCCCTGTCCATCACAGTGATGACCACGGGACCGGACTGCGCGCTTTGCAATTGCCCCTTCATCCGCAGCGCCGCCAAGAGGCGGTCGACCCCAATGGAAACACCTGTTGCTGGCACTTCTTGCCCGGTGAAACGCTTGACCAAATCGTCATAACGCCCGCCCCCTGCAACCGAACCAAATTGCCTGGGCCGGCCCTTTTCATCCTTGATTTCAAAGGTCAATTCTGCCTCATAGACCGGACCCGTGTAATAGCCCAACCCGCGCACAACCGACGGGTCTAGCACGATGCGATCCGCGCCATAGCCCTGGCTTGTGACCAGTTCCGAGATCTGTTGCAGCTCATCGACGCCGGCTTCACCTATGGCCGAGCCTGTGACCAGGCGGCGTAAATTGCTCAAGGTGTCCGCAGGGGTGGCGCCCAGTGCCTGCATGAACCCCATGACCACCTCAGCTTGCTCTGCGGCAAGCCCAGCACCTTGGGTGAAATCGCCGCTGTCATCTTTGCGGCCCGCGCCCAGCAGCGCCCGCACACCCTCCAGCCCCAAACGATCCAGCTTGTCGATCGCCCGAAGCACAATCCCGCGCTCGTCGGCAAATTTTTCAGGATCCGAAGGGTCCAAAATACCGGCCACTTCCATCACACCATTGAGCACTTTGCGATTGTTCACCCGGATGATGTAATCGCCGCGGGCAATGCCCACTTTTTCCAACGTGTCAGAAAGCATCGTGCAAATCTCTGCATCAGCGGCCATGCTGGCCGATCCGACCGTATCCGCATCACATTGATAAAACTGACGAAACCGACCAGGCCCCGGTTTTTCATTGCGCCAAACCGGCCCCATGGCAAAGCGGCGATAGGGGCTGGGCAGCTCATTGCGGTGTTGGGCATAGACCCGCGCCAGGGGCGCTGTCAAATCATAACGCAGCGCCAGCCAATCGTCATCCTCTTGCCAGGCAAAGACACCTTCATTCGGGCGATCCACATCGGGCAGAAATTTACCCAAAGCCTCCACTGTTTCCACAGCGCTGCTTTCCAGCTGCTCAAACCCATAAAGATGATACACATCCGCTATGCGCCGCAGCATCTCCGCCCGCTCGGACACATCTGCCCCAAAGTAATCGCGAAACCCTTTTGGCGGCAGCGCCTTTGGTTTGGGTGCTTTTTTCTGTTTGGCCATGATCAACCCCTATGTCTTGGCCTGCATTTAACCGCCCCAGCGCCGGGGGGCAACATGCGAGTTGACCTGCGCCGTGACCTGGCCCGCAAAAAGATGCTTGATCCAAGAGGTGAGATCGCGCACATGGCAGGCATGACACAAGCACTTGAAGAACAAATCGCCCATCTGACTCGCACTGTCGAAGAGCTCTCCGACGTTGTCGCCAAACAGGATGCGGAATTGCGCCGCCTGACGGGGATTGTCGATCTTTTGGCCCAGCGCGCGCGGGATCGTGAGGCCGATGGCGGCGGTGGCGTCATTCTTGGTGATGAACGCCCACCGCATTATTAATGCCCAAGTATATTGAGGCCAAAGCCCCCGGCAGCGCTCTATAAATCTTCCACCATCAATACGCCTTCAAGGCTTTTTAAAGCGCCTTTGATTTGCGGCGTTACGGGGAAGTTTTGGCCGAGGTCCATGTCAACCTCGCCGGGCAGGCTGTCATCGAGCAGACAAAAGGAAATCGGACCCTTGGCGCCCAGCTTGGTGGCGCGCGCCGCCTCTCGCAGAACCGTGGCGACAGGCTCAATCGCAAGGGGCGTATCAAGATAGATCCGCAAGCCAGCACCGCCCGCCTGGGCCACCGCCCCATCCATGGGCTGTACCGAGCGGCACAGCAATTTCAGCTGCTCGGCCTCCATCGTCGCCTCAACGCTCAAGACAATCTTCGAGCCCGCCTCAAGATATTCGCGGGAGGTCTCAAGCGTATCGCTAAACATGGTGGCCTCAAAAGCGCCGGTTGTATCGCTCAGCTGCACAAAGGCAAATCGATTGCCCCGCGCAGATTTACGCTCCTGTCGCCCGGCGACAATACCGGCCAATTTGGCAACAAGCGGGCCCTCCTTGGCTTTTTCACTCAGCTGGTCAAGCGTAATGACCCCAGAGCGTTTGAGCGAGGACATATAGTCATCCAGCGGGTGACCGGACAGGTAAAAGCCAATCGCCTTAAATTCTTCTGCCAATTGCACCGCAGGCAACCAATTGGGCACGGGAGATAGGCGCGGTTCAGGCAGATCCTCACCCGCCTCGCCAAAAAGGCTGACTTGGCTCGAATTGCGCTGCTCATGCACTGCCGCCGAATAGGCGACAAGATCATCCAAACTGTCAAAGACCCTGTGCCGATTACGGTCCAATTGATCAAACGCCCCAGCCCGCGCGAGCATCTCAAGCGGTCTTTTGCCCACACGTTTGAGATCCACACGCCGGGCAAAATCAAACACGGTGCTAAAGGGCCGATCGCCGCGGCCATTGGTAATCAGCCCCATCGCCTCAACACCGACATTTTTCAACGCGCCAAGCCCATAGACCAAAGCGCCCTCAGCCACGTCAAACCGTGCTTGCGAGCGATTCACACAAGGAGGGATGTAGGGGAGACTGAGCCCTTTGCGCACCTCATCAAAATAGATCGCCAGCTTATCTGTGAGATGCAGATCACAATTCATAACCCCGGCCATAAACTCAACCGGATGATTGGCCTTGAGCCAAGCGGTCTGATAGCTCACCACCGCATAGGCGGCCGCATGGGATTTGTTAAAGCCATAGTTGGCGAATTTATCGAGCAAATCCCAGGTCGCTTTGGCGGTTTTTTCATCCACCCCATTGTCCGCCGCGCCGGCCAAAAACTTGGGCCGTTCCGCGTCCATCGCCTCTTGGATTTTTTTGCCCATGGCGCGGCGCAACAAATCGGCGCCCCCCAGAGAATAGCCCGCCATTTGACGCGCAATTTCCATCACCTGCTCTTGGTAAACAATAATGCCCTGCGTCTCATCCAAGATATGATCGACCGAAGGATGCAGCAGCTCACGCTCACTTAATCCGTTTTTGACCTCACAATATTTCGGGATATTTTCCATCGGCCCCGGCCGATAGAGCGCCACCAAGGCCACGATGTCTTCAATGCAATTGGGCTTCATACGCTTCAGCGCATCCATCATGCCGCTGGATTCCACCTGAAAAACCGCCACGGTTTTCGCCGCGGAATAGAGTGCATAGGAGGCCGCATCGTCCAAAGGAATGGCGCTGATATCGCCCTCCATTCCAGGCGGCGGCGAATAGAGATCGCGCCCATCGGCCGATTGATGGAGCGGACGCGAGCGATTGATTAAATCCACCGCATTTTGAATAACGGTTAGCGTTTTGAGGCCCAAAAAATCGAATTTAACCAGGCCGGCCTGCTCGACCCATTTCATATTAAACTGCGTTGCCGGCATGTCCGAGCGCGGATCTTGATAAAGCGGCACCAATTGATCCAATGGCCGATCGCCAATCACCACGCCCGCCGCATGGGTTGAGGCATTCCGCAGCAGCCCTTCCACTTGCTGGCCATAGGTCAACAGTCGATCTACAACCTCTTCCGCCCGTGCTTCCTCGCGCAGACGCGGCTCATCGGCCAGCGCCTTTTCGATACTCACCGGTTTAACCCCTTCAACCGGGATCATTTTAGACAAGCGGTCTACCTGCCCATAGGGCATTTGCAGCACCCGCCCAATGTCGCGCACAGCCGCTTTCGACAATAAGGCCCCAAAGGTGATGATTTGCCCCACCCGGTCACGGCCATATTTTTGTTGGACATAGCGGATCACCTCTTCACGACGATCCATGCAAAAATCGATGTCAAAATCGGGCATTGAGACCCGTTCCGGGTTCAAAAATCGCTCAAACAGCAAACCATAGCGCAGAGGATCCAGATCCGTGATCGTCAAGGCATAGGCCACGAGCGAGCCCGCGCCGGAACCGCGCCCCGGCCCCACCGGGATGTTTTGCGCTTTGGTCCAAGCGATAAAATCTGCCACGATCAAGAAATAGCCGGGGAATCCCATGCCCTCGATGATGTCCAGCTCGAAATCGAGCCGCTTTTGATAGTCCTCAGGCGAAACCGCGTGGGGGATCACAGCCAAGCGGCGCGCCAGCCCCTCATTGGATTGTCGCCGCAGTTCTTGCACCTCATCATCGGCAAATTTCGGCAAAATTGGATCGCGCTTATAGGCTTTGAACGCGCAGCGGCGGGCGATTTCGACTGTATTCTCCAAGGCCTCCGGCAAATCCGCAAAGAGCACAGCCATTTCTGCCGGGGATTTGAGGTAATGCTGTGGGGTGAGGCGTCGTCTCGGACCTTGTTGATCCACATAAGAGCCTTCCGCAATGCAGATCAACGCATCATGGGCCTCGTATATTTCCGGCCTGGGGAAATACACATCGTTGGTGGCCACCAAGGGCAAATCCATCGCATAGGCCATTTCAACCAAGCCACGTTCGCTGAGCCTTTCAGCGTCGGGCATACGCCCATCCTCGCTGGGATGACGTTGCAGCTCCACATAAAGCCGATCTCCAAAGGCCTGTGCCAAACCTTCAAGTAAAGCCTGCGCCTTGGCGGTCTGACCATTTTGCAGCAATTTTCCCAAAGGCCCATTGGGCCCGCCGGTCAGGCAGATCACACCCTCCGCATGGGCGGCCAGCTGCGCCATTTGCACCTGCGGCAGCGTTCCGTCGCTGTCCAGATAGAGGCAGGAGTTGAGCGCCATGAGGTTTTCATACCCGCGCTCATTTTGCGCCAAAAGCACCAAGGCGGCCGGAGCGCGCGGCTTTTCAGTCGCAGGTGCGGGGTCATAGGCCATATCCACCTGGCAGCCGATGATTGGCTGAATACCCGCCTTGGACGCCGCTTCCGAAAACTCCAGGGCGCAAAACATATTGTTGGTATCCGTCACCGCAATGGCCGGCATGCCCATAGACACCGCCAAATCAGGCAATTTCTTGAGCCGCACGGCCCCCTCGAGCAGTGAATATTCGCTGTGAACTCGAAGATGGATGAATTTTGGATTCTCGCGCATATCTCATGGATAAACTGCCGATGCCCCGGCATCCAGAGTAAAACGCCCCACAGGCCAATCTGTCGCCTCGGGTGCAGCCAGCAAGGGGACATCTGCGCAAAAACGATCTCCAATCGATCCAACAATTGCGCTTCCACCTCTGGTTATCGCGCCCGAGCGGGCGCTGCCGTCTTTTCCACCCAAGCGTGCAATATGCAGAAGCCATTATTTTTTTCTTGCCCGACTCACAAAAATCAGAGTTACTCACAGAGCGCCCAATTTGGTTTTACGCCGCATCGGACCTTGGCGCGAAAAATTAACAGACAGTGGCACGACTCTTTCAAATGAACATGTCGTTTCTCCTCAACGGGAAGTCGGTGTCTGTCGCACCCAAAACCGGCAGTGAAACTCTTTTAGATTATTTACGCCTTGAGGCGGATCTCTGCGGCACCAAAGAAGGCTGTAACGAAGGGGATTGCGGTGCCTGCACCGTCATCGTCACGGGACAGGATGGCGTGCCCCGCCCTATGAATGCCTGCATATTGTTTTTGCCCCAGCTGCAAGGCTGCAGCGTGCGCACGGTGGAGGGGCTGCCCGGACCTGACGGCGCGTTGCATCCGGTGCAGCAGGCCATGATCACGCACCACGGGGCGCAATGTGGCTTTTGCACCCCGGGATTTGTGACAACCATGGCCGCAGCACATGCCACGGGCGAGACGGATTTCGATACGGCTCTTGCGGGCAACCTATGTCGATGCACAGGCTACGCGCCCATCATTCGCGCGGCTCAGGCCGCAGCTCACGCCCCGGTGCCCTCTTGGATGGCTGAACGGCCAGAGGCCCCTGCCCTTCAAAGCCGCGATGATATTTTTTGCCCGCGCTCCTCCGATGAATTGGCCCAGTGGTATGCCCGAAATCCAGAAGCCACCCTCATCGCGGGCGGCACCGATGTGGGGCTCTGGGTGACGAAAAAAATGCAAGAGCTCGGGCCCATAGCCTTTGTCAGCCACGCAGAGGATCTGCGCCAAATCCACGATGAGAAGGACAGTCTGCGCATCGGCGCGGCAGTCACAATCACCAATTTGATGCAGGCCATAAGGCCGATATCCGCCTCGCTGCATCAGCTCCTCAGTCGCTACGGCAGCCCGCAAGTGCGCAATGCGGCGACGATCGGTGGCAATATCGCCAATGGCTCGCCGATCGGGGATGGCTCACCAGCGCTTATTGCCATGGGCGCGCGCTTGGTTCTGCGCCGGGCAGATGAGCGCCGCACAGTTAATTTGGAAGATTTCTTTATCGCCTATCAACAGCAAGACCGGCGGCCGGGGGAATTTGTGGAGAGCATCGAACTGCCCAAGGCACAGGACAGGCTGCGCTGCTATAAACTGTCCAAAAGGTTTGATCAGGATATTTCCGCGGTCTGCGGCTGCTTTAACTTGGAGCAAGAGGCCGGTGTGATCACACAGGCCCGTATTGCCTTTGGAGGTATGGCAGCCACCCCCGCAAGAGCACGCAAAACCGAGGCAGCTTTATGCGGCCAGCCCTGGAGCTTGGAGACAGTCCACCAGGCAAAATCCGCTATGGCTGAAGACTTCACCCCTTTGAGCGACATGCGCGCCAGCGCGGGCTATCGGGCGCAAGCGGCGGGCAATATGCTGATCCGGTATTTTCACGATCTGCAAGAGACCCCCGTCAACATTCGCGAGGTGCACCCATGAGCGCCGCGGCCAGCCTCCCGCATGACGCGGCGCGCCAGCATGTCAGTGGCAGCGCGCGCTATGTAGACGATATCCCAACCCCACAGGGCACGCTTCATCTGGCCTTTGGCCTGTCGTCCTGCGCCGCGGGACAGATTAGGTCGGTGGATCTGAGTGCCGTGCGTGCCTGCCCCGGGGTGCATTTGGTGCTGGAGGCCAAGGATCTTCCCCATGCCAATGACGTCTCCCCCTCCGCCCATGACGAGCCTCTCCTCGCCGATGGCCAAGTGCATTATGCTGGGCAGCCGATCTTTTTGGTCGTGGCCGAGAGCCACCATCTGGCCCGCCGCGCCGCGCGTTTGGCCAAGATTGAGATCACAGATGAGCCGGCCATATTGACGATAGAGCAGGCTCTGGCCGCCGAAAGCCGCTTTGAAGATGGGCCGCGGATCTATACAAAAGGCACGCCCCAAAGCGCGATGAAGGGCGTGATCCACCGGTTGCAGGGCCAAATCAACCTCGGCGGGCAGGAACATTTTTATCTCGAAGGGCAAGCCGCCCTGGCCCTGCCCGGCGATCACGGGGATATGGTGATCCATTCTTCAACCCAGCACCCAACGGAAATTCAACATAAGGTGGCAGAGGCGCTGAATATTGCACAGCATGCGGTGCGCGTGGAAGTGCGGCGCATGGGAGGCGGGTTTGGCGGCAAAGAAAGCCAGGGCAATGCGCTGGCTGTCGCCTGCGCGCTGGCGGCCTCTTTCACCCGGCGGCCTTGCAAAATGCGCTATGACCGTGATGATGATTTCATCATCACAGGAAAACGCCATGACTGCCGCATTGACTATGACGTCGGCTTTGATGACAGCGGCCGGGTCCAGGCACTGGAGTTTACCCATTATTTCCGCTGCGGCTGGGCGCTGGATCTGTCTTTGCCGGTGGCAGATCGGGCGATGTTGCACGCGGATAATGCCTATGACCTGCCGCATGTGAAAATTACCTCGCACCGGCTCAAAACCAACACCCAAAGCGCCACGGCCTTTCGCGGCTTTGGTGGCCCGCAGGGGATGGTGGGCATTGAGCGGGTGATGGATCATATCGCCCATAGCCTGTCTTGCGATCCCGCAGAGGTGCGCCGGCGCAACTATTATCCCGAAATGAGCTCAAAGCCCGCCGCGCGCCCGTCCGTCACCCCCTATCAGATGGAGGTGACCGATTTCATCCTGGGGGACATGACCGAAAGCCTGTTGCAGCGCTGTGACTACCACGCGCGCAAAGCTGAGGTTGCACGCTGGAATGCCAGCCATGCGCTTATGAAACGCGGCATTGCCTTTAGTCCCGTGAAATTTGGAATATCCTTCACGCTGACCCATCTCAACCAAGCCGGCGCCTTGGTGCAAATCTACACCGATGGATCTGTTTTGATCAACCATGGCGGCACAGAGATGGGCCAAGGCCTATTTCAGAAACTGACACAGGTGGCCGCACGCAGCTTAGGAGCGCAGCAGGCAGTTATTCGCGCCTCGGCCACGGACACCAGCAAAGTGCCCAATACCTCTGCCACCGCTGCCAGCTCTGGGGCTGATCTCAACGGTATGGCCGTGCAAGCGGCCTGTGACACGCTGATTGGCCGGCTCAAAGACCATGTGGCCGCGCAACATGGCGTAAAGCCCGAAGAGATCGCCTTCGCGGAGGGACAGGTCACCGCCCCAGGTCTCGTGCTCACTTGGCAAGAGGTGATCGCCTCGGCCTATGAGGCGCGTATATCGCTCTCGGCCACGGGATTTTACAAAACACCCGAGATTGCATGGGATCGCATCAAGGGCGCGGGACGGCCGTTTTTGTATTTCGCCTATGGCGCGGCGGTGACAGAGGTGGTGATTGACACGCTCACGGGTGAAAACCGTATCCTTCGTTGCGATATTCTGCACGACTGTGGGGCGTCACTGAACCCGGCCTTGGACATCGGCCAGATCGAAGGCGGCTTTGTACAGGGTGCGGGTTGGTTGACGACGGAGGAGTTGGTTTGGGACGCATCGGGGCAGCTCAAAACCCATGCGCCCTCCACCTATAAAATTCCCGCCTGTTCCGACCGGCCAGAAGTTTTCAATGTGGATCTATGGCCGGGGCGGAACGCGCAAAAAACCATTTACCGCTCAAAAGCCGTGGGTGAGCCGCCCTTCATGCATGGGATTTCCGCCTTTCTGGCGCTATCGAATGCGGTCGCGGCCTGCGGGCCGCATTATCCCGACTTGCAAGCGCCGGCCACTTCGGAGGAAGTGTTCAACGCCATGGGCAGGGCGCGAGGATCTGCGTCATGAGTTTTGATCTTCACCACATCAATGCGGCCATCGCCGCCCATGGCGCAGTGACCCGAGTTGTGATTGCCGACATAAAAGGCTCTTCGCCGCGGGAAATCGGCGCATCAATGTTGCTTTGGCCCGGAGGACAAAGCGGCAGTATTGGCGGCGGTGCTTTGGAGTATCAAGCCTCACAAGCGCCACACCCCGGGCTGCGGCGCTATCCTCTTGGGCCTGAGCTGGGGCAATGTTGTGGTGGACATGTCACTTTGGTGACGGAGCACTTCACCAAGCCCATTGATGCAACCGATGTCTTCATCCGCCGCATCGAAGGGGACATGGCGATGCCTCTGCCCATTGCACAGTTGCAAAAGGCTCGGCGTAACGGCTCGGCGGATCCCGCGGCGCTGATCTGCACCGCAGGCTGGCTGGCGGAGACGCTGACCCCGGCTGCGCAACCCTTGTGGATCTGGGGCGCGGGACATGTGGGCCGGGCGGTTGTGCATATCGCCTCCCAAATGCCAGAGCTTGAGGTGACTTGGATTGATACCAGCCCTGAGCGCTTTCCCAGGACGCCGCCCGAGACTGTGACCCTTGTCCCTGCCGAAAACCCGGCGCCGCTGATGGCCCATGCACCGCGTCACGCACAGCATTTGATATTCACCTATGCTCATAGTCTGGATCTTTCGCTGTGCCATGCCGCTTTGCTGCGCGGATTCGATTTTTGTGGTTTGATTGGATCCGCCAGCAAATGGGCGCGGTTTCAGCGGCGCTTGCTGGCCTTGGGACATGCACCAACTCAAATTTCAAAGATAACTTGCCCAATTGGTGATCCAAACCTTGGAAAACAGCCAATTTCGATTGCGATTGGGGTGACCCAAGCCCTATTGTTGCACAACATGAACGCCAAAACGCGACACAGGAGTGCTCTTTCATGAGTAAGACACTTTTACACCTTAACGGGCTGACAAAGGCCTACCCCGGCGTCATTGCCAATCAGGATGTGGGGTTTGACATCGGCACCGGAGAAATTCACGCGCTCTTGGGCGAGAATGGTGCCGGTAAATCAACCTTGGTCAAGATGATCTACGGGCTGGTGCGGCCCGATTCTGGACATATGCAGCTTTTTGATGCGCCCTATGCCCCCGAAGAGCCCCGCGCGGCGCGGGCCGCCGGCGTGGCCATGGTGTTTCAGCATTTCAGCCTTTTTGAAGCCTTGAATGTGGCGGAGAATATCGCCCTCGGCATGGAAAACCCGCCAAAATCCAGCGCCCTCTCGGCCCGGATTACCGAGGTCTCCGAGGCCTATGGCCTGCCGTTGGATCCGGAACGGCTGGTGGGGGATCTCTCGGCCGGGGAGCGTCAAAGGGTCGAGATCATTCGCTGTCTTCTGCAGGAGCCCAAGCTGCTCATCATGGATGAGCCGACCAGCGTTTTGACCCCGCAAGAGGTCCAAACCCTCTTTGCGACACTGCGCAAGCTCAAGGCCGAAGGCACCTCTATTCTCTACATTTCCCACAAACTCGAAGAAATTCGCGATCTGTGCGAGACCGCAACGATTTTGCGCGCAGGGCGCAAAATTGCCACCTGCGATCCGCGGGAAAAATCCGCACGTGAGCTGGCAGAGATGATGGTTGGCGGCACGCTGAACTCAGCCAAACCGCAGCACGGCACGCTCGGCGATGTCGTGCTTGAGGTGGCCGATCTTTCACTGGCACCGCAAACAACCTTTGGCACAAGCCTTAAAAATATATCTTTTGCCCTGCGTAAAGGTGAGATCTTGGGCATAGGCGGTGTTGCGGGCAATGGCCAAGACGAGCTGCTTGCCTGCCTCTCAGGTGAAGTGCTCGGCGCGCCGGGCCGGATCAAACTGAACACGCTGGGCATCGGGCATCTTGCCCCCAATGCACGGCGCGCTTTGGGACTTTTGGCCGCCCCGGAGGAGCGTTTGGGACATGCGGCCGCGCCCGATATGAGCCTAACGGAAAATGCCATGCTTACTGGGATGGTGCGCAAGGAGCTAAGCCGCTCAGGCTTTCTGGACTGGCCACGCGCCCGCGCCTTTGCGGAGGAGGTGATTGAAAGTTTCGATGTGCGCACCCCCAATGCACAGTCTGCGGCGCGGTCCCTGTCGGGCGGCAATTTGCAAAAATTCGTCATCGGCCGCGAGGTCTTGCAAAATCCCTCTGTGTTGATTGTGAACCAACCCACTTGGGGCGTTGATGCAGCGGCAGCCGCCGCCATTCGCCAAGCCTTGCTGGATCTGGCAGCCAAAGGCGCAGGGGTGATCGTCATCAGCCAAGATTTGGATGAGCTTATGGAAATTTCAACCAATTTCGCCGCGCTGAATGCCGGCCACCTATCCGCCGCGCGTCCGATGTCGGGCCTAAGCTTGGATGAAATTGGCCTATTGCTGGGAGGCGCCGATGCTGCGGCTTGAAAAACGCCCTAATCCGTCAAAAACTTGGGCCTATTTGGCTCCGGTTCTGGCCGTTTTTGCCACGATGATCGGCGGCGGCATCATGTTTGCGGCCTTGGGCAAGGATCCTTTTGAGGCCATCCGTACCATTTTCTATGATCCGCTTTTCTCCGAATTTGCTTGGTATTATCGCCCGCAGCTTTTGGTTAAAGGCGCACCTTTGATTATGATTGCCATCGGCCTGTCGATGGGGTTTCGCGCTGGGATTTGGAACATTGGAGCCGAGGGACAATATATCATCGGTGCGATTTGTGGCGCCGGCGCGGCCCTGGCCGTCTACCCGGCGCAAAGCCCCCTGATTTTTCCCGCGATGATCTTCTTTGGCGCATTGGGCGGCTTTGTCTGGGCCATGATTCCTGCGATTTTGAAAACAAGGTTTGGCACCAATGAGATTTTGGTGAGCCTCATGCTGGTCTATGTTGCAGAGCAGCTTTTGGCCTCTATGTCGCTCGGACTGTTGAAAAATCCTGAAGGCTTTGGCTTTCCAGGATCGCGCAACTTGCAGCAATACGCCAGCGCCCATAATGGGGAGCTTTGGACCGGATCCGGCATTCACATGGGCGTTATGTTCGCCTTCATTGCCGTGATTTTCGCCTATGTTGTGCTGGCGCGGCATCAAATGGGCTTTCACATCCGCTTGACCGGTGAAAGCCCAAAAGCGGCCAAATTTGCCGGGGTTAATCCAAAGCGGCTGGTGGTGTATTGCCTTGGTTTCAGCGGCGCTTTGGCGGGGATGGCGGGCATGTTCGAGGTCTCCGGACCCAGTGGGCAGATCAGCATTGATTTCAATGTCGGCTACGGGTTCACCGCGATTATTGTGGCGTTTTTGGGCCGGCTCAACCCGATTGGCATCCTCTTGGCCGGACTGTTAATGGCCCTGACCTATATCGGCGGGGAGATTGCCCAATCCAGCCTCGGCCTGCCCTCTGCGGCAATCCAGGCCTTTCAGGGCATGTTGCTGTTTTTCCTGCTTGCTCTCGATATGCTGACAAATTTCAAACTTAAATTAACACGTGCAGGGAGCCGCCTATGACACCCTTTGGACGCCACCCAAACTTGATTTCAAACAGGACATATCTGTCATGGATTTAAGCTCAATTAGCCCGACGCTCTTGGTCGCCTCGCTCATGGTGGCCGCAACACCAATATTATTGGCCGCCATTGGCGAATTGGTGGTCGAAAAATCCGGGGTTTTGAACCTTGGGGTCGAAGGCATGATGATCATCGGGGCCATTGCCGGTTTTGCCGCGGCCGTGGGCACAGGATCGCCCATCATTGGCTTTCTCTGCGCCGCCCTGGGCGGGGCGGCCCTCTCTTTGGTTTTTGCACTTTTGACGCAATTTTTTCTGTCAAACCAAGTCGCCACGGGGCTGGCGCTGACTCTCTTCGGCCTCGGGCTTTCGGCGCTTATGGGGCAAAGCTACATTGGAATTAAGCCCCCGGCGAGTGTGAAGCTGGATCTGCCTGTCATCAGCGATCTTCCCATTCTGGGCCCGATTTTGTTTTCACATGACATCACCGTCTATGCAGCCTTGGGTTTGGTTGCTGGGGTTTGGTGGTTCTTGAAATACACCCGCGGCGGATTGATCCTGCGGGCTGTCGGCGAAAGCCATGATGCGGCCCATGCTTTGGGCTATAAGGTCGTGAAAGTGCGCATCATGGCCATTATGTTTGGCGGGGCCTGCGCCGGGTTGGGGGGGGCGTCTCTCTCACTGGTGCGCGTGCCGCAATGGACCGAAGGTATGACAGCCGGGGCCGGCTGGATTGCCTTGGCGATTGTTGTTTTTGCGAGCTGGAAACCAGCGCGCGTGCTTCTGGGTGCCTATCTTTTCGGCGGCGTTGCCGTTTTGCAGCTCAATCTGCAGGCCGCCGGTGTCTCAATTCCAGTTGAGTATTTGTCTATGTCACCCTATCTGATAACCATCATTGTGTTGGTTGTAATGTCTGCGCATCGCAACAAAGCTGCACTCAATGCACCTGCGGCCCTTGGCCGTGCGTTCCATGCCTCACGCTGAGGTCATTTATAAACAGGGGGAAACCTAATGAACATTAAAACAATCCTAGCCAGCGCTGCGCTGGCAATGACAGCGGCCACAGGCGCGCTGGCCGAAAAAACCAAGGTCGGCTTCGTCTATGTCGGCCCGGTCGGTGACGGCGGTTGGACCTATGAGCACGACCAAGGCCGCAAAGCCGTTGTGGAGGCTTTTGGTGATAAAGTCGAAACGATGTATGTGGAAAGCGTCCCAGAAGGTCCAGATTCCGAGCGTGTCATGACCGATATGGCGCTGAAGGGCGCTGATCTGATCTTCACCACCTCCTTTGGCTATATGGACCCAACCATCAATGTTGCGGCCAAATTCCCCAATGTGAAATTTGAACATGCCACAGGCTATAAGCAAGCGGACAATGTCTCTGTATATTCCGCGCGCTTTTATGAAGGCCGTGCAGTTCAGGGCCATATTGCGGGCCATATGACCAAATCCAATATCATTGGCTACATCGGCTCCTTCCCAATTCCAGAAGTGATCCGCGGCATCAACTCGGCCTATATCCATGCCAAAAAAGTAAACCCAGACGTCCAATTTAAAATCGTTTGGGCCTATACTTGGTTTGACCCAACCAAAGAGGCAGATGCGGCAAAAGTTCTGATCGAGCAAGGTGCAGATGTGGTCTTGCAACACACAGATTCCACTGCGCCGCAAGCCGCCGCTCAGGCCGCTGGAAATGTGATCACATTTGGTCAGGCCTCTGATATGGCCGCCTATGGTCCAATGCCACGCGTGTCCTCCATCATCGACAACTGGGCCCCTTACTACATCGCCCGCACCCAAGCGGTTATGGATGGCACTTGGACCTCCACAAGCACATGGGATGGCATTGGTGCTGGCATGGTTGGCATTGGTGAAATTTCAAGCGCCGTTCCGGCCGATGTAAAGGCCTCCGCCGAAGCTCTGCGCGACAGCCTAGCAGATGGCTCCTACCATGCCTTCACCGGCCCGTTGAACAAGCAAGATGGCTCGGCTTGGTTGGCCGCAGGCGAAACCGCTTCTGATTACGGCGATGACAGTTTGGCCGGCATGAATTTCTATCTTGAAGGCATTGAAGGCGACGTGCCAAATTAAACAAAAACCTATACAGGTTTGAAAAGGGGGCCTCTGGTCCCCTTTTTGCTTTTGAAACGCGCGCAACTGTGCATGATTGCCCTATGGAAGATTTTATCATCATTGGCGGCGGCATTGCTGGCATTTCAGCAGCGGCCCGCTTGTCGGGGCACGGGAGCTGCCGGGTCTTGGAACGTGAGGCGCATTTGGCCTATCACAGCTCCGGTCGATCGGCTGCACTCTATGAGGAAAATTACGGCAGCCCTTCCACCATCGCGCTCGCAAAAGCCGGGCGCGCCGATTGGGAGGATGTGCTGGCGGGCGTGCTCAGCCCACGCGGCTTTATGCTGTTATGCCTGCGCGGTGAAGAAACGCAATTTGAAGCTGACCGGCAGCATATGGGCCTGACCGAAATCTCGATGGCAGAGGCCGAGGCACGCGTGCCGATCCTCAATACCCAAGACGTGCTGCGCGCGGCCTGCAGCACCACCGCGCAAGATATTGACACGGATCTGATGCTACAACGCTTTGCCAAACTCTTACGCAGCAATGGCGGGGTGATTGAAACCGATCAATGCGTTCAGGCCATTGAAAAAATTTCCAACGGATGGCGGGTGACCTGCCAAGAGCAGACATTCACGGCGCGCCGGTTGATCAACGCGGCCGGAGCCTGGGGCGATGAAATCGCCACGCTCGCGGGTCTTGCGCCCCTTGGCCTAACGCCGATGCGCCGCAGTGTCGCGCGATTGGCCGCGCCCGGCGGGCATGACCCTTCGGCCTGGCCCATGCTGTTTGGCCCCGGTGAACGCTGGTTTGCCAAGGCCGATGCGGGCGCATTGATCGTATCTCTGGCAGAAGAAACCCCCAGCGCGCCCATGGATGCTTGGCCACATGATATGGATCTGGCCGAAGCTCTGGCGCGCTATCAAGACTATGTGACCGAAGAGGTGACGCGACCTATTTCGTCTTGGGCCGGCCTGCGCACATTTGCACCAGATCGCAACCTGGTTCTTGGAGCTGCACCGCAGGAGGAGAGTTTCATCTGGGCCGTGGGGCAAGGCGGATATGGGTTCTTCACGGCCCCCGCTGCATCGCAGCTGGTGGCCGACACCGCGCTCGGCCGCAGACCGCAGCTGAGCGCTGAGATTGTGGCGCAGCTGAGCCCGGCGCGTTTTGCGCCCTAACCTTCCCGAACCGTTGAAAAAAGGGGGGGGCAAGAGCCCACCCCTTTTGAACTTTACCCATCCATCCGAATGGTGGCATTGCTCGGATCATAGGGGCTGTCTTGCACCACTTCGCAATCCCAGAGACGGTCTTGCATTTTCACCTGCAATTTCGTGCCTGGCACGGCAAGTTCTGGCGGCAGGTAGCCCATGCCGATAGATTTCTCGAAATGCACCGAATAGCCACCAGAGGTGAGGCGGCCCACGCGAGTTTCGCCATGATACAGAGCCTCGCGGCCCCATGGATCCGCATCCTCGGGCCCGTCAATCAAAAGCGTGCAACACTTAACCCGTACGCCAAGCGCCTCCATCGCCGCTTTGCCATGAAACTCTTTTGATAGATCCACAAAGCGTGGCAGATCAGCCTCAAGCGGGGTGGCATCGCGGCCCAGCTCTGTGCCAAAAGCGCGATAGGACTTTTCCTGCCGCAGCCAGTTTTGCGCCCGCGCGCCCACCAATTTCATACCATGTTTTTCACCGGCTTTTTCAAGCAGATCAAACAGGTAGTTCTGCATCTCCATCGGATGATGCAGCTCCCAACCCAGCTCGCCAGTATAGGCCACACGGATCGCATTCACCGGGCACATGCCCAGCTCAATTTGCCGTGCCGAAAGCCAGGGGAACCGCTTATTGGAGAGCGCTGTGGCAGGATCGGGATCATTAATCACATCGCGCAATACATCCCGCGCCTTTGGACCGGCTAGGGCAAAAACCCCCCATTGGGTGGTGACGTCTTGCAGTTCAATACGGCCAAAGTCAGCCTCTTTGTCCTCAATCGCCTTTTTCAGATAATCTTGGTCATAGGCACTCCATGCCCCAGCTGAGACCAGATAATATTCCTGCTCCGATAGGCGCACGATGGTATATTCCGTGCGCGTGGTGCCATGGGCCGTCAGAGCATAGGTCAGATTGATGCGGCCCACGCGCGGCAATTTATTGCAGGTGAACCAATCGAGAAAGGCCGTAGCGCCCGGGCCTTTGACGATATGTTTGGTAAAGGCTGTGGCATCCACAAGCCCAACCCCTTCGCGGATGGCGCGAGCCTCTTCGACCGCATATTGCCACCAGGCTCCGCGGCGGAAGCTGCGGGATTTTTCGTCAAAATCTTCCGGCGCATTCAGCGGACCAAAATAATTGGGCCGCTCCCACCCGTTGACCCAGCCAAACTGTGCCCCGCGAGCCTTTTGCCGATCATAGGCCGGCGCTGTGCGCAGAGGCCGCGCAGCCGGGCGTTCCTCATCGGGGTGATGCAGAACATAGACATGATCATAGCATTCTTCGTTTTTGCGCATGGCAAATTCGGTGGTCATCCAATTGCCGTAGCGTTTGGGGTCTAGGCTGGCCATATCGATCTCAGCCTCCCCATCCACCATCATCTGCGCCATATAATAGCCCGTGCCGCCAGCCGCAGTGATGCCAAAGCTAAAGCCTTCCGCCAGCCACATATTGCGCAGGCCGGGCGCCGGGCCCACCAGAGGGTTGCCATCGGGCGTATAGCAAATTGGCCCGTTGAAATCATCTTTGAGCCCGCTTTCCTCGCAGGAGGGCACCCGGTGAATCATCGCCATATATTGCTCTTCAATCCGCTCCAAAGCGAGCGGGAATAGATCGGCTCGGAAGCTCTCTGGCACCCCGTGTTCAAATCGCGCCGGCGCCTCTTTTTCATAAACCCCAAGGATCCAACCACCGCGCTCCTCGCGCACATAGCTTTGCGCATCCGCGTCGCGGATCACCGGGTGCTCAGGGTTGCCCTCCGCGCGATAGGCGACCAGTGCCGGATCTTGCTCCAATACGACAAATTGATGTTCAACCGGAATAGCTGGAATTTTGATCCCAAGCATTTTTGCAGTGCGCTGCGCGTGATTGCCCGATGCGGTGACCACATGCTCCGCGGTGATCACAATTTGCTCGTCAGAAGGCACGAGGTTGCCGCCCTTTTCCATCATTTTGGTGCAGGTCACCTCCCAATGGCTGCCGGTCCAATGAAAGCCATCCGCCTGCCACTTACGCTCAATGCTGACCCCCAATTGCCGCGCGCCCTTGGCCATCGCCATGGTCACATCAGCCGGGTTAATATAGCCATCCGTATGATGATAAAGCGCACCTTTAAGATCCTCTGTGCGAATGAGCGGCCATTTGGCTTTGATTTCATCAGGTGACATGAACACATAGGGCACGCCGCAGGTTTCTGCCGTTGACGCATAGAGGCGATATTCATCCATCCGCTCTTCTGTTTGCGCCATCCGGAGATTGCCAACCACAGCAAAACCCGCATTCAAGCCAGTTTCCTCTTCAAGGGATTTATAAAAATCAACTGAGTACTTGTGGATATGCGTGGTTGCATAAGACATATTGAACAGTGGCAAAAGCCCCGCTGCATGCCAGGTCGAGCCGGAGGTCAGCTCATCACGCTCGATCAGCATGGTCTCCCAACCGCGTTTTCCCAAATGGTAGGCAATGGATGTTCCAACTGCTCCACCACCGACAACCAATGCTTTTACTTGCGTCTTCATCGCGCACGACTCCTTTTCACGTTGCGCATAGATTGCCCTATGACGGCGCAAAAAGGGAAGTCGTGCCGACCTCCCAGTTGCAAAAACCGACCTCACGATATTTTTCACATCAAAATACCACACCCATCGGCCATTTGGTCGCTGCGAAGCGCTCTTGCGGCGCCTCATGTGGCGGGGTAAATGCAGGCAAAGAGCAGCGGGGTGCAAGATGCAAATTTGCCCATCTAAAATTCGCATACGCCAAGAAATCGCCCGGCTGCGCGCGGCAAGTCAAGCCATCGGCTTGGTTCCGACCATGGGTTTTTTGCACGAGGGGCATTTGCAGCTGATGCGCCGGGCTGCGCAACACGCTGATGCGGTTGTGGCTACAATTTTTGTGAACCCCACCCAATTTGGCCCCAATGAAGATCTCAGCCGCTATCCGCGCGATTTGGAGCGCGATTTGGACCTATTGAGGGCCGAGGGTGTTGCGGCCGTCTTCACCCCCAGCCCGGAGGAAATGTACCTGCCCGGCGCCGATGCCATTGTCGATGTGCCCAGTCTTTCCGGCATATTGCAGGGCGCTTTGCGGCCCGGGCATTTCCAAGGCGTCGCCACAGTCGTGAGCAAATTGTTCAACATCACCCAACCCGACGTCGCTGTATTCGGGGAAAAAGATTATCAACAGCTGGCGCTCATCCGAAAAATGGTTCGTGATTTGGACATGCCCGTGCGCATCATTGGCCATCCAACAGCACGGGAGACCGATGGGCTGGCCATGTCATCGCGCAATGTCCGCCTGAGCCCAGCCCAGCGCGCCGCAGCACCAATTCTCAATGCCGCCCTAACCCACGCCGAACACCATCCGTTGCCCAGCGCTGAAGCCTATGTGACACAGGTGAGCCAACATCTCGCGCGCGAATCCCTCTGTGACATCAAATCGGTCGAAATCCGTGACAGCGAGGATCTCACAGCGCTCTCAGGCCCATTGCATCGCCCCGCCGTGATCTTGCTGGCGGTGGCCTTTGGCGATGTGCTATTGATTGATCAGCGGGTGATCACCCCCGGAAAGGACAGCTCATGAGCACGCAAACCCCTATCAAACGCATCACTTGCCCCCAGATCAGCAGCCGTAAAGGCGGCACGCCGATTGTCAGCCTCACCAGCTATCACGCCCATACAGCCGCGATTGTAGATCGCTACGCGGATTTTATCTTGGTCGGGGACAGTTTGGGCATGGTCATGCATGGGATGGAAAGCACCCTAGGCGTGCCGCTGGATCTTATGATCATGCATGGCAAGGCCGTCGTGACCGGCACGAAGCGCGCGTTGATCGTGGTGGATATGCCCTTTGGCACCTATGAAGAAAGCCCAGAGGTGGCCTTTCGCAATGCCGCTCGGATCATGAAGGAAACTGGCTGCGGAGCGGTGAAGCTCGAAGGCGGACAGCGCATGGCGCAAACCATCAAATTTCTGGTTGAGCGCGGGATTCCCGTCATGGCCCATATCGGCCTCACCCCACAATCAAGCCACACCATGGGGGGATTCAAGACACAGGGCCGGGTCGAAGACAGCTGGAGTGGCCATGAACAGGATGCACAAGCCGTCAGCGACGCGGGAGCTTTTGCCATTGTATTGGAGGGTATGGTCGAGCCTTTGGCGGCGAAAATTACTCGGCAGATCCCCATTCCCACCATCGGCATTGGCGCCTCGGTGGATTGTGACGGGCAAATTTTGGTCTTGGAAGACATGCTCGGTTTGAACCCGGGCGTCGCGCCAAAATTCGTCAAACTCTACGGCGATCTTGGCGCACAAATCGAAAAGTCAGTTGCAGATTATGCCGAAGAGGTGCGCGCGCGCAGCTTCCCCGGTGAAGATCATATTTATCGCTAGACAATGAGACACGGCATCTGGACACCAACGCCTATGCGGATGACAAGGGGATGGCAAAAACTTGCCTGCATCTTTTTTTGCATCGCACTCTGCGCCGGGCCGGTGATGGCCAACGCGCCGCAAAAAGGCAGCGTAACAAAATTGCCGATACCGCGCTACGTCTCCTTAAAGGCCAGTGAAGGCAATGTGCGGCGCGGACCCTCGCTCACCCACCGCATTGATTGGATCTTGAAGCTGCGCAACATGCCGCTGCAGGTCGTGGCCGAACATGGCCATTGGCGCAAAGTGCTGGATTTTGAGGGCGCGGGCGGCTGGATCCATTATTCGCTGCTGTCGGGGGGCCGCACCGTCATGATCGTGCAGGACTATGTGGATCTGCGCAATCAACCGGCAGATGAGTCCTTGGTCACCGCCCGACTTGAACGCAACGTGCTGGCGCAGCTTTTGTCCTGCAAACCCAATTGGTGCCGGCTGTCGTCAGCAGGCTACAAAGGCTGGGCCCCCAAAACCGCGCTTTGGGGTGTCACAAAGACAGAGGCCTTCGACTAGGCTATAATCCACGATTGTGCAGCAAGGCGGTTGCATCCGGCAATTTTCCACGAAATGCCACATAAAGCTCTTGTGCATCCGCGCTGCCACCCCGCGACAATATATTGTCCTGCAAAGCGCGTGCCCGTTCCAAATCAAACGGCCCACCCGCCTCCTCAAAGGATGCAAAAGCATCCGCATCCATCACCTCTGACCACATATAGCTATAATATCCGCTCGAATAGCCATCGCCTGCGAAAACATGGGCAAATTGCGGTGTCGCATGGCGCATCCCAATCGCCGCCGGCATGCCAATATCTGCCAATACTTCAGCTTGCCGCGCCATAGGATCTTGGGGAGCTGCAGTTTCATGGAAACTTAAATCCACAAGCGCAGAGGCTATATATTCCACGGTTTGAAATCCCATATCAAATGTCGCAGCCCCGAGCATACGTTTGAGCAGGTCATCCGGCATCGCCGCGCCGGTTTGCGCATGAATGGCAAATTTTTGCAAAACTTCAGGCACTTCAAGCCAATGCTCATATAGCTGGCTTGGCAGTTCAACAAAGTCGCGCGCCACTGAGGTGCCAGAAACGGCCGAATAGCTGACGTCGCTCAACATCTGATGCAGCGCATGGCCAAATTCATGGAACAAGGTGCGCGCATCGTCGAATGACAAAAGCGCAGGTGCCCCGCCGGAGGGTTTGGCAAAGTTGCAAACATTGATCACAATGGGCGCGCGCGGGCTTGGCCTCTTGCGCTGGCTTTGCAACGCGCTGCACCAAGCGCCCGATCTTTTGCCGCTCCGGGCAAAGTAATCGCCAATGAACAAGGCGACATGCGCGCCGTCGCGGCATACCTCCCAAACCCTGGCATCCTTGTGATGCAAGGGCAAAGACAGCTCTTGAAACGTCAGGCCGAACAGGCGCTGCGCACAGTCAAAAGCTGCTGCAATCATTTGATCCAATTGCAAATAGGGCTTTAACTCCGCCTCATCTAGATCGTGATCCGCCCGGCGGCGCTTTTGCGCATAGTAACGCCAGTCCCAAGCCATAAGGGGGCCATTCAGCCCATCTTCGGCCATCATTTGGGTCAAGATCGCCCCATCCGCCTCTGCCCGCGCCTTGGCCGGATGCCAGACCTGCATCAGAAGGTCACGCACACGGGCCGGTGTCTTGGCCATCTGAGTTTCCAATTTAAACTCTGCAAAACTCTTATAGCCAAGCAAGGCCGCCTGCTCTTGCCGCAGCCGCAAGGTTTCGCGGACAATCTCCCGATTGTCCGTCTCACCCCCATTAGCGCCCCGCGCGGCCCAGGCTTTATAAGCCGTCTCGCGCAGGTCGCGGCGGTCGGAAAATTCCAAAAACGGCACGATCAAAGACCGCGATAGGGTAACCACAGGCCCATCCAGGCCCTTCTCCTGCCCCGCCGCTTTTGCGGCCTGCAACACAAAATCAGGCAGGCCCGCGAGATCATCCGTCTGCAATGGCAGGGTCCAATCCCTTTCATCGGCCAGTAGATTTTGCATGAAGGACGTGCCCAGGCTGGCAAGCCGTGATTTGATCTCAGCCATGCGCGCGGCCTCTGCCCCGGTCAGCTTGGCCCCGGCCCGAATGAAGTCCCGGCGCGTCAACATCAAAACCCGCTCTTGCTCGGGCGACAGTCCCAAAGAGGCACGACGCGACCAAAGATCTTCGATCCGCGCAAATAGGGCGACATCCGAAGTGACAGCCGAGGCATAGGCCGACAGCTTCGGCGCGAAATCCCGTTGCAGCTCTTCGCGCAATGGCGTGCTATCGGTGCTGGCTAAGGTGTAAAACGCGGCGGCGAGCTGATTGAGCGGCTCTTCGGCCACTTCCTGCGCCTCAATGGTGTTTTCAAAGCTGGGCGCGTCTGAGCGCTTCGCAATGGCCTGCATTCCTGAGCGCGCTTGCGCCAGTGCTGCATCCATAGCGGGGGCAAAATCGGCGTCTGATATGGCATCAAAAGGCGCGAGGCCAAAAGGGGTGTTCCAGGGGTCAAGCAGGTTCATATCAAGACTTTCCATCCGAAGAATTTGCACCGCAAATCGGGCAATCGGCCCGCGGTTTGGTTTTTATCACACGGTTTTGCGCGTCGAGCACATTGTAAATTGCCATCTGGCCACGCAATGGCCTGCCCGCGCCCAAGAGATATTTCAGCGCCTCAGCCGCCATGAGGCTGCCAACAATCCCCGGCAGGGCCGCAAAGACCCCGGCCTGCGCACAGCTGGGGGCCAACTCCGGCTTGGGCGCGCTGGGAAACACACATTGATAGCACGGACCAGAGCGCGCCGGATCAAACAGCGCCAGCTGCCCTTCCCATTGGCTCAAGGCTCCGCTGACCAAGGGTTTTGCGCGCGCCACGCAGGCCGCGTTCACCACATAGCGCGTCTCGAAATTATCCGTGCCATCCAGCACGATATCATATTGACCAATCAGCTCTTCAACACTCTCGCCAGTGAGACGATGGTTGTAACTGTTGACAGCCACATAGGGATTTAGCTCGCCAATGGCCCGCGCCGCAGAGGTGACCTTGGCGCGGCCAATATCTGCATCACGGTGAATAACTTGCCGCTGCAAGTTGCTGGCCGCCACTGTGTCATCATCCACAACACCGATGGTTCCAACCCCGGCAGCCGCCAAATATTGCAGCGCCGGCGCGCCAAGCCCGCCCGCACCGATCACCAAGACCTTGGCGCCGCGCAGACGCATCTGCCCTGCCCCGCCAATCTCGGGCATGACGATATGACGCGCATAGCGCTCCAGCTCGGCTTCAGACATCGCGTCATCTGCGGGGCGCACTGGCGGCGCCGCGCGGGAGCGCAATCTGCGCAGGCCCAGCCGATAGATCCAAATAATCGCCACAAAAGCCGCGATGATGGCCCAAAGCTCCCAGGAGCCTCCTGTGTTTTGCCGCAACGGATGAGCCGCGGGCAAAATCAGATGGGCTAAAATCACCCCCACAAACACCGCTGCAATCATACCCCAGCGTTGCCGGTTCGGCGCGCCCATAGCCCAGCCAATCCCCCAAAGTACCGCGCAAACGGTGCCAACCAGTATCATGAGCGGCGCCCTGTGGAGCCAAAGCCACCTGCACCACGGGGCGTCGTGTCGAGCTTTGACACCTCGGCAAATTCGGCCTGAACCACGGGCGCCACAATCATTTGCGCAATGCGGTCCCCATGTCGGACGGCAAAAGCCTCAGTGCCTGTATTGAGCAAAATCACCCCAAGCGGGCCTCTATAGTCACTGTCGATTGTACCGGGAGCATTGGCCAAGGTGATCCCGAATTTCAGAGCAAGCCCAGATCGCGGGCGAATTTGCACCTCATAGCCCGTAGGTATGGCCAGGCGCAGCCCGGTGCCGATCAATGCCCGCCCGCCAGGCTGCAGGGTGACATCCGCACGATCGGGGAAATTGGCCCGAAGATCAGCGCCAGCGGCGCCCGTGGTGGCATAGGCCGGCAGGCCAAAGCTCACATCGGCCCCCGCCTCCCAGGTCATCTCAATCACAGGGTTCACGTCAATGCATCCGCGATGCGGAGCGCCAGCTGGCGCGCGACGTCGCTCTTGGGCATCTCATCCCAGGTTTCGGCTCCGGCCGCGCCTATGACCGTGACCTTGTTGCATGCGCCGCCCATGATGCCCGTCTCAGGAGCCACATCATTGGCGACAATCCAATCGCAGCCCTTGCGCAAACGCTTTGCTGTTGCGTTTTCAATCACATTCTCGGTCTCTGCTGCAAAGCCCACAACCAATTGCGGCCTTATCTCATGCGCTGAAACGCGCGCCAGAATATCTGGATTTTCAGCAAACTTTAAAACCGGCAAATCGCCAGAGGATTTCTTTTTAATCTTTTGATCATGGCTGCCTGCAATGCGCCAATCCGCCACGGCTGCAGCAAAAACTGCCGCATCCACAGGCAAAAGCCTCTCAACCGCGGCCAACATCTCCTGCGCTGTTTGTACCGGATACACGTCAACGCCAGAGGGCGGCGGCACGCGCGCCGGACCTGTAACAAAGCTGACCCGCGCGCCCAGATCGCGCAGGGCCTCTGCGAGAGCCGCACCCTGTGCGCCGGAGGAGCGATTGGCGATGTAGCGCACCGGATCAATCGGCTCATGGGTCGGCCCAGAGGTGACCAGCACATGACGGCCCTCAAGTGGACCGCTGCAAAAAAAGCCCGCGACCTGCGCCAAAATCTCATCCACTTCTGCCATGCGACCGGGGCCGTATTCGCCACAGGCCATTTCTCCGTCATTGGGGCCGATGATCTGCACCCCATCCTCTTGCAATTGCTTCAAATTGCGCTGCGTGGCGGGGTGCTGCCACATGCGCACATTCATGGAAGGGGCAATCATCACAGGGGTATCTGTCGCCAAAAGCAGGGTTGTGGCCAGATCATCTGCCATTCCCTGCGCCATTTTGGCCATGATGTGTGCCGTGGCCGGCGCCACAAGAACAAGATCCGCCGCACGCGACAGCTCTATATGTCCCATCTGCGCTTCTTCGGTCAGGTCGAACAACTCAGTATAGACCTTGGACCGCGCAAGGGCCGCAATTGACAGGGGCGTGACGAATTGCGCGCCCGATTGCGTCAAGACCGGCGTGACGCGCGCGCCCTGTGCAATCAACCTGCGAATCAAATCTGGGGTTTTGACCGCGGCAATACCACCAGAGATGATTAAGAGAATGTGTTTTTCGTTCATAGCTTACAGTTACGCAGCCAGACCTCGCTCTGCAAGGTCTGGCACTGCCAAAAAGCTCACTGGAAAAATGCGCCTGCCTCGGGGGCCTGATCTTCCAGAGCCAGACGCATCTTTTTAAACGCGGCCGCTTCCACCTGTCTGATCCGCTCTTTTGACAGACCCAATTCTTCGCCCAGGCTCTCCAAAGTGCGCGGCACCTCAATCAATTTCCGCTCCCGCACGATATATCTTTCACGATCATTGAGCACGCTCATCGCTTGCAGCAACCATTTGCGCAGCGCCTCTTGGTCATGGTCAATCTCTACGATTTCAGCGGCCTGCGCGCTGTCATCTTCCAGCGCATCAATCCACTCGCGACCTTCGTCTTCGGTCGATTGCGTTGCATTAAGCGAAAAATCGGAGCCCGACAAACGGCCATCCATCATCTCCACATCATGCAGTGGCACGCCCAAATCCTGCGCAATCAGCTGCTGCAATTGATGCCGATCCAGCGTTTGGCCGGCGTTATTGGCATCGCGCTCAATCCGCGCCTGAATGCGCCGCATGTTAAAAAACAAAGACTTTTGCGGGCTGGTCGATCCCGTACGCACCATTGACCAATTGCGCATCACATATTCTTGCACAGAGGCTTTGATCCACCACACCGCATAGGTTGAGAACCGCACGCCGCGATCGGGATCAAATTTCTCTGCCGCTTTCATCAGGCCGAGACCGGCCTCTTGGATCAAATCTCCCATCGGCGCGCCATAGCGTTTGAACTTTGCAGCTTGCGAAATCGCCAGCCGCATATAGGCATTGATCAAACGGTGCAGGCTTTGCTCGCAGCGTTCGTCACGCCAAGCGTAGGCCAATTTCAACTCCGTTTCAGCGTCAAGCATCTCCGCTTTCATTGCAGTGCGCGGTAGAAAATTCTCTGTGCGGCCGTCTAAAGGCATGGGTTCGCCTCCCAATCAGTAAAAGATGAAAAACTTGTTACTCTCTTCTTACGCAGGTACATGCAGGTTGGATCACTCTTGGGGACATAATGCCTGCAGAAAACAAAACTCCAGCCCTACGCCTGGTGCTCGGCGGCGCAAATTCTGGCAAATCACGAGTTGCCGAACAGTTGATTGCCGCGACCGGCCGGCCCCGGCGCTATATCGCAACAGCCCAGGCTTGGGATGATGAAATGCGTGCAAAAATCGCGCAGCACCGCCTGCAACGCGGGCCCGATTGGACCACTGTTGAGGCGCCGCTGGATCTCATGGAGGCTCTGGCGGCAGCACAGCCGGACGAAATCGTGCTCCTCGATTGCGTCACGCTTTGGCTGAGCAATCTCATGATGGCCGAGCGGGATATTCAAACCGCTTGTGCCGCGCTTTGCACGGCTCTCACCCAGGCCCCCTGCCCTGTAATTGTGGTCAGCAATGAAGTTGGTCAAGGCATCACGCCAGACAATGCAATGGCGCGGGCTTTTGTCAAACACCAAGGCCACCTCAATCAAGATCTCGCCCGCCTGGCCCAGGAGGTGATCTTCGTCACCGCTGGCATCGCGCAAACCCTCAAGGCCACGCCATGAGCGATTGGTTTTGGATAAGGCACGGCCCGACCCATGAGAAAAATTTCACCGGCTGGCGCGACGTGCCGGCCGATCTGTCTGACCGCGCATTGATCGACCGCCTAAGCGCGTATTTGCCGCCTGAGGCTGTGGTGGTGTCCTCTGATCTGACCCGCTCTGTCACCACCGCCGATGCCCTTGCCGGCGGGCGCACCCGACTGCCGCATGAAGCCGATCTCCGGGAGTTTCATTTTGGCGATTGGGATGGGCGGCATTGGTCAGATGTTGCACAGACCGATCCCCAATTGAGCCGCGATTTTTGGGAAAAACCCGGTGATATTATGGCCCCAAATGGCGAAAGCTGGAACATGGCCGCCGCCCGCGCCCGCCCGGTGGTCGACCGGTTGACTGCGGCCCATAACAGCATCATCGCCGTGGCGCATTTCGGCATCATCCTCACCCAGGTGCAACGCGCCCTGGACAGCAGCGCCTACGCCTGCCTGGCTCATAAAATCGACAATTTCAGCGTCACCCATTTGCGCGAAGACCAGGGCGAGTGGCAGGTGATTTGCATCAACCACTTGCCATAGGGGTCTTTTAACTACATATTTTAAATAATAAATCTTATTTTTGTCGCCTTATTGGACCCCAGAATGACCTATGATCTCTATATCGGCGACCGCACGTTCAGCAGTTGGTCTCTTCGCGGATGGTTGATGCTCAAATCTTTCGGCATCCCCTTCAAAAGCCATATTCTGGGGCTTTACAGCGGAACGTTAGAGGCCGATCTCGCCCCCTTCGCGCCCGCGCGTCAAGTTCCAGTTTTGAAAACGCCCAAAGGGCACATGATTTTTGATACGCTCGCCATAGCGGAAACACTTGCGCAGGCCCATCCAAAGGCCGGTCTATGGCCAGAAGATCCAGCACGGCGCGGCGCGGCACGCAGTCTTGTGGCCCAAATGCACAGCGGCTTTTCTGCCCTACGCACTCACTGCCCAATGAACCTGCAAAACGCTTGGGAAGAGTTTGAAGTTTCGGAAAATCTGTACGCCGATCTCGCTTACCTAGAAACCCTATGGAACTATGCTTTCAAGATGTCCGGCGATCAAGATTGGCTCTTTGGCGCCTATTCACTTGCCGATGTGTTTTTCGCCCCGGTTGCGGCACGAATTGCCTGTTATAAGCTGCCTGTCTCACAGCAAGCGCAGCAGTATGTTGACAAACATTTGGCCCATCAAGATTTTCGCCAGTGGCGCGCTATGGGACTTACGAAACACTACGATCCCTTTCCCTACAACATGCCCTGCGCCTCTGTGCCTTGGCCCGGCCCACGCACCATAGCGGCCGCAGTCGCCCAAGGGCCGTCTGAAAACGAAACCTGCCCTTATTCGGGTGATGCGGTGACCGATTTTTTACGCATTGATGGCCGCGTTTTTGGCTTTTGCAATCCGTTTTGCCGCGACAAGACTCTGGTTGATCCCGCCGCCTGGCCGGAGTTTATGGCGCTATACTCGACCGCCAAAGCCTAAGGCGCCGTTCACCTTTCGTAAACCATGATGACCTATGCTCGCTTAACCCGTAACCACACAGGGCCAAGCCGATGGTGGCCGTTACCTATACAGTTGCATTTCATGGGGTGGAGGCCCGACCGGTTGAGGTGCAATGCGCCGTGGCGCCTGGTCTGCCCAGTTTTCAAATCGTCGGGCTGGCCAATAAAGCTGTCAGTGAGGCACGCGAGCGGGTCAGAGCCGCGCTTGACGCCCTCTCGATTGCCCTCCCCTCCAAGCGGATCACGGTGAACCTGTCACCGGCCGATATGCCCAAGGAGGGTTCACATTTCGACCTTCCCATTGCGGTGGCCCTCCTCTCGGCCCTGGGCATGATCCCGCAGGAGGAGATTGGCGCCTGCGTTCTCATGGGTGAGCTGGCTTTGGGGGGCGATCTGGTACAGGTCGCCGGCTGCCTACCCGCGGCGCTCACCGCCGCCAGTGACGGGCGCAGCTTGATTTGCCCCAAAGCCTCGGGCGCCGAAGCCGCTTGGGTTGAGGCCGCCGCGGTCTTCGCCGCGCCCAACCTTGCCGCTGTCCTGCACCACCTCACCGGGCAAAACCTTCTTGAACTAGCGCAACCGGGCGAGGTGACGACCGGGCAATCCGCCAAAGATCTGTCCGACGTCAAGGGCCAAGAACGGGCCAAACGCGCCTTGGAAATTGCAGCGGCCGGGCGGCATCACATGCTGATGGTGGGCCCACCGGGATCTGGAAAATCCATGCTGGCGGCGCGCCTGCCCGGCCTCCTACCGCCGCTCAGCCCTGCCGAAGCGCTCGAAACCTCCATGATTCACTCCCTAGCCGGATTACTTGATGAGGGGGGAATCTCTCGCGAGCGCCCGTTTCGCGAACCCCATAGCACCGCCTCCATGGCCGCGATCATCGGCGGAGGTCGCAGTGCAAAACCGGGGGAGGTCTCCTTGGCGCACAATGGGGTCCTGTTTATGGATGAGTTTCCGGAATTTCCGCGCCACGTCTTGGAAACCCTGCGCCAACCGATTGAAACAGGCGAAGTGATGGTCGCGCGTGCCAATGCCCATGTGAAATATCCAAGTCGCTTCATGCTCATTGCTGCCGCCAATCCCTGCCGTTGTGGCTATATGTCTGATCCCGCAAGGGCCTGCGCCCGCGCCCCGGAATGCGGCGCTGACTATCTGGGCCGCATATCTGGCCCGCTGCTGGATCGGTTTGACCTGCGGGTTGATGTGCCGCCTGTCGCCTACAGCGATCTTGAGCTGCCTTGTGACAGCGAGCCAAGTGCCGAGGTGGCGCGGCGCATCGCTGCCGCCCGTGACCGGCAAGCCACGCGATATGCCGAAACTTTGCACTGTACGGTCAATGCAGATGCCGAAGGGTCCGTATTGCAAAAGTTCGCAACGCCCAGCCTAGACGGTCAGGCGCTCTTGCTCGAAATTGCGGAACGTTTTGGCCTAACAGCGCGGGGCTATCATCGTGTGATGCGGGTCGCGCGCACCATTGCGGATTTGGCCGGCAGTGAGGCGGTGGAACGGGCCCATATTGCAGAAGCGGCCAGCTTTCGCCTGCCTACGGGACAAATCCGATCTCAGCCGCGCAACAGTCGAAAAGCCGCCGCTGCCGCCCAGCCAGAGAAAATGGCAATGGCCAATGACAGCAGGCCATAAACCACCGGACGCTCATGGGCCAAATTATACAGCCAACGCTCGATGCCAACCTTATGCACATCGATTGCGGTCTGATACTGCGACACAACCTCGCCGTCGCGCATCACGAAAATACGCGCCGAATAGGCACCTTCCACCAAATTTGACGGCAGTGAAACAGAGGTTGAGAACAAGGTTTGCTCTTGCAGCTGCACCGAGCCCGGCAGCATTTGATACAGCCCCTGCTCTTCGCGTACGCGCACCAGAGCTTCGGTAAATTGATCTTTGTTGTTCGTGCTGGGAGGAACGGCCACCGCTCGGATCAACTGGCGTACAGAGATTTGATGCCACAGATCTGATGCCTCGCTGACCACGCGGTCAAAAGGTCCGGTGGTGGCCACCGCATAAAAACTGGGCGCCAGATCGACATCAAAAGCCTCTACATTGACCCAAATGCCCAAACGTTTGTCCTTACGGCGCACGGTGACGGGATTGCGTGGGCTGGCGATGGTGACAACAACATCGAGATCACCGGCCGAACTGGCTGCGGTTTCATGTTTCAAAGCACCGAAGATCAAGATTTCCGACCCATTGAAAAACGCAGTGATCCCGATTTCGTTTTTCGACATGCCCAGAACAATATCCTGCGCCGAGACCGGGCCAGAGAGGGCCAGCAGAGCAAAAAGCAACCTTGCGAAAAACCCTTGCATCAATGGCCTCCCGCAACGCCGAGGCTAAACAGTTCTGCCGGCTCTACGATCAGGTCCAAAGCCAGCTTGCCGCAGACCAAAAGCACCATCAGCGCGAGAAGGATTCGCAGCTGTTCAGCTTTGAGCTTGGCGCCGATCATAGTACCGAATTGCGCGCCGATGACCCCGCCAATCAAGAGCAATACCGCCAGAACCATATCCACTGTGTAATTGGTGGTGGCATGCAGCATAGTGGTAAATGCTGTGACAAAGATGATCTGAAACAGCGATGTGCCCACCACGACTTTTGTCGGCATGCCCAGCAGGTAAATCATCGCCGGAACCATGACGAAACCGCCGCCCACGCCCATGATCGCGGCCAAGACACCTACGGCGACGCCAACAACGATGGGTGGGATTATAGAAATATACAGACCCGACACACGGAACCGCATTTTAAACGGTAGACTATGCACCAAACCGCGTTTTTTGCGCGGCTTGGACACGGCCACCTGTTTCGATTTGCGCAGCGCCCGCAGGCTTTCGGCAAACATCAAGCTGCCAACGACACCCAAAAACAGCACGTAGCACAATTTGACCAAGAGATCGACCTGGCCCAAACTTTTGAGGTAATTGAACACAACCACACCAAGCGCCGCACCGACCAACCCGCCAATGAGCAGCACCCCGCCCATTTTGAAATCCACCGTTTTGCGTTTCACATGCGCCAAAACGCCAGAGAAGGAGGAGGCCACGATTTGATTGGCTTCTGTGGCAACGGCCACCGCAGGGGGGATGCCGATGAAAAACAAAAGCGGTGTCATCAAAAAGCCACCGCCAACGCCGAACATGCCCGAAAGAATCCCCACCAACCCGCCGAGCCCCAACAGGACAAAGGCATTCACAGAGACTTCAGCAATGGGCAGATAGATATACATGGCGCCGCATAGCCCTAACGCTGGTCTCGGGCAAGGGGGTGGAGAGGCTCGGCGTGAAATCTGCGCTAAAAACGCCCGTGTGGCCTTATCATCATCTGAAATTTGGCCTTATTTCTCTTTGACGTAGGCCACCCCGCCCGACCGGGGCGGAATGGCTTTGCCGACGAAGCCTGCAAGGACCACGACGGTCAGCACATAGGGCAGAGATTGGATGAAAACCACGGGGATCTTGATCATACTGCCCAGTCCTGCGCTCCAGCTGCTCAGGGTGATCAAGGCCGCCACAAGCGCAAGCCCCAAGCCCAAACCACCCAAAACGATGCGATCGAGCAAGGTTTTGTGGCGCACATAGGCGAAAAGGCCCAGCCCAAGCGCAAAAAGCACCCCACTCATCGCCCAAGCGGGCAGGAGAATGTTTTGGAAACGGTTGTCCACGGCAAAGAAAAATCCAAACAACAAACACGCGCCAAGCGCATACCAAGGCCGCCATTTGGCGAAGATCAAAGCAGCCAAGGCAATGAACCCGCGGCCGGCGGACATATCTTTCACGAAACCAGCTTGCAGCGCCGTGGCCATATAGGCTCCGGCAATGCCACATAAGACGCCGCAAATACCGACAGCGGCGTAACGCAGGCCCACAACAGAAATCCCCGCCGTGTCCACAGCAGCCGGGTTTTCCCCGACAGCCCGCAAGCGCAAGCCAAAGCGGGTTTTGTACAACACAAACCACGTCAAAGGCACCATCAATAGCGCCACATAGACCAGCAAGGAATGCCCCGAGAGAAGCTCCGAATAAAGCTGCATGACAGGTCCGGCCTCTGAAATCTCTTTCGCCGGCACAGCGCCCGGCAGGTTGAGAGGTTCAAAACGTCCTCCAGAAAGGAGCGGCGGTGTGCGCCCGCCTTGGCCAAACCAATCTTGCGAAATCACCACCGTTAGTCCTGCAGCCAAAAAGTTAATCGCGACACCAGAAATGATCTGATCGCCGCGTAGGGTGATAGAGGCCAGGCCATGAATGGCCGAGAGCAAGAGCGAGGCACCAACCCCAGCCAAGAGTCCCAACCAGACAGATCCGGTTGTCGCGGCAATCGCCGCCGACAGAAAGGCCGCCGCCAGCATTTTCCCTTCAAGACCAATGTCAAAAATCCCAGCGCGCTCCGAAAACAATCCGGCCAGACAGGCCAAAAGCAATGGCGTGGCCAAACGCAGGGAGCTGTCTAACACTTGCAAGAGCGTGAGAAAATCCATTGTTCTATCCCCCCCGCCGCAGGCTTAAAAACAAGCGCTCAAGTGGGCGGCGCACCATTAAGGTCAAGGCGCCGGTGAACAAGATCACCAAGGCCTGGATCACCACGATCAACTCGCGCGGAATTTTTGTCCACAGCGCCAATTCCGCGCCGCCTTGGTACAAAAAGCCGAATAGCAATGCCGCGAGAAACACCCCAAGCGGGTGACTGCGCCCCATCAAGGCCACGGCGATTCCGATAAAGCCGGCCCCTTCGGTGAAGTTCAAAATCAACCGCTCACTTTCGCCCTGTGTTGTGTTGATGGCCATCATGCCGGACAAAGCGCCCGAGATCATCATGGCCACCATAATGATTTTCACCGATCCAATGCCCGCATAGCGCGCCGCCGGTTCTGATTTACCCATCGCGCGAATTTCATAGCCCAAAGGCGTGCGCCAAATCAAAAACCAAACCAACACACAGGCCACCAGCGCAAGGAAAAAACTGACATTCGCAGGGGCGGCGCGAAACATTTTTTCGAAGCCCAAAAGCCCCGCCATATCCTCAAAGGTTGGCAAATGGGTGGCGGCTGGAAAGTTTGCTGTGGCCGGGTCCATGCTGCCCTTCGGCTTTAACGCGCCGACCAAGAAAAAGTTCAAAACCCCGGCTGCAATGAAATTGAACATGATTGTTGTGATAACAATGTGGCTGCCGCGTTTGGCCTGCAGATAGGCCGGAAGTCCCGCCCAAATCATACCGAAGAAGGCCGCACCAAGCGAGGCCCCGATGATGGCAAAGCTCCAATGGGGCCATGGGATGAACAGACACACCAGCGCCACACCAAGCCCGCCCATCATCGCCTGCCCCTCGCCGCCGATATTGAACAGGGCGGCATGAAAAGCCACGGAGACCGCAAGCCCCGTGAAGATGAAATTGGTGGTATAATAGAGCATATAGCCCCAGCCCGAAGATCGCAGCAACGTGCCCTCAATCATGAGCTTAAGCGCGGCGACTGGGCTTTCACCGATCGCCAGGATCAGTAACGCCGACAGAAGCGCCGCGATGATCAGCGAAATCAGAGGGACAAGAACCACATCCGCCCATTTTGGCATTACACCCATAATTGCGCTCCACAGTTTTGCACGGCCTGTCGGTTCAAACTCACGCCGAGGCCTCCCCTGTCACACCGGCCATTAAAAGGCCAAGCTCTTTTTCATTGGTATCTGCCGGATCACGTTCACCCATGATCTGGCCATCAAACATCACCGCAATGCGGTCAGAGAGCGAGAGAATTTCATCCAGCTCCACAGACACCAGCAAGATCGCCTTGCCCTGATCGCGCAGCGCAACAATTTGTTGATGGATAAACTCAATCGCACCGATGTCGACGCCGCGTGTGGGTTGTCCGATCAAAAGCAAATCCGGGTTGCGCTCAATCTCACGCGCAAGAACAATTTTTTGTTGATTGCCGCCAGAGAAATTCTGGGCTGTCAAATTGGGATTGGGCGGGCGCACATCGAAGCGCTGCATTTTCGCGGCAGTTTCCGCCTTAATCGCCGCATTGTCCATAAAAAACCGATTGGCCTGATGCGCCGGGTCACGATGGTAGCCAAAAACAGCATTTTCCCAGGCCATAAAGTCCATGATCAGACCTTCGCGCTGACGATCCTCTGGCACATGGGCGATGCCATTGGCCCGCCGGGATTGCCCGTCACTGTCTGCGCCCGTCAAATCCAAGGCGGCACCATTGACTTTCACCGAACCTGTGGCGGTTTGATAGCCACCCAAAACTTCCAGCAATTCAGACTGCCCATTGCCCGCCACCCCGGCGATGCCCAGAATTTCGCCGGCACGCAGCGAGAGGCTCACATCCTTCAGCCGCGCGACCCCAGCATCATCCACCACATTCAGACCGCTGATCTCCAGCACTTGATGTTTGGGCTGCGCTGGCGTTTTATCCACCCGCAGCAAAACCTTCCGCCCAACCATCAGTTCCGCCAAATTTTCAGGGCTTGTTTGTGAGGTCTTCACCGTCGCCGTCATCTCACCGCGCCGCATCACGCTCACCGTATCGGTGATATCCATAATCTCCCGCAGCTTATGGGTGATGAGAATGATGGTTTTGCCCTCTTCGCGCAGCCGCCCCAAAATACGAAACAGCTGATCGGCTTCCGTTGGGGTCAATACGCCGGTGGGTTCATCGAGGATCAATATATTGGCCCGGCGGTACAGCGCTTTGAGGATCTCAACCCGCTGCTGCATACCCACGCCAATCTCCTCAATCACCGCATCTGGGTCTACGTTCAGCTCATATTCCGCAGCCAATTCCGCCAATTCCGCCCGCGCCTTGCGCAGGGAGGGCGCTAAGAAGGCTCCGCTTTCCGCACCAAGGACGATATTTTCAAGAACGGTGAAATTCTCAACCAGTTTAAAATGTTGGAACACCATGCCGATCCCGGCAGAAATCGCAGCTTGGCTGTCCGGGATCGCCGTTTTCTTGCCTGAGATAAAAATCTCGCCCGCGTCTGCTTTGTAAAACCCGTAAAGGATCGACATAAGGGTTGATTTGCCAGCACCATTCTCGCCGATAATACCATGAATGGTTCCAGGCATGACACGGATTGAGATGTCTTTATTGGCCTGCACGGGCCCAAAGGCCTTGGAAATACCCTGTAATTCAATCGCTGGCTGGCTCATTAAAATCCCTTTGTCAACAAAGGCCGCGCCAACTCAATGGCGCGGCCTCTCAATCTTGGCCTGTTCGCAGGTCCTTTAGAAGGACAAGGCTGGGCAGGTTTCGTCGGAGGTATAATCATGCACGGACAATGAGCCCGCAGTGATGGCCGCCGCCGCCGCCTCTACAGCGCTTTGCATATCTGCAGACACCAAAGATGCGTTGAACTCATCCAGAGCGTAGCCGACGCCACCATTGGCCACGCCCATTTGGAAATTGCCTGTTTCCAGCGCATCGCCTTGGCTGAAGGCTTCGTAAACCGCATTGTCCACGCGCTTCAGCATGGAGGTCAGAACCTTGCCGGGGTGCATGTAGTTTTGATTGCTGTCTACACCGATGGACAAAATGCCCTCATCCGCCGCGGTTTGCAAAACGCCAACGCCGGTACCACCAGCCGCAGCAAAGACCACATCCGCACCTTGGCTGATCTGCGCTTTGGTCAGCTCAGAGCCTTTTACCGGATCATTCCAAGCGGCCGGGGTTGTACCGGTCATATTGGCAATGATTGTTGCGTCGGCATTAACCGCCTTCACGCCCTGCGCAAAGCCGCAGCCAAAGCGACGGATCAGTGGGATATCCATGCCACCAACAAAGCCGACAGTGCCCGTTTTAGAAGCCTGTGCGGCCAGCATACCGACAAGGTAGGAGCCTTCATGCTCGTTAAAACCAATGCCGCGCACGTTGGGCATGCTCAACCAGTTCACATCAATCACCGCAAACTTTGTGTCCGGATAATCTGGCGCGACTTTACCCAGCGCATCGGCGAAGGCAAAGCCAGCCATGACGATCGGATTAGAGCCAGCTTCCGCAAAGCGCCGCAAGGCTTGCTCGCGCTGGGCCTCATTTTGCAGCTCAATCTCGCGGAACGATCCGCCGGTTTCATCCGCCCAGCGCTGCGCGCCCTGGAACGCGGCCTCGTTGAAAGATTTGTCAAATTTACCGCCAAGATCAAAGATGATAGCAGGGTCAGCCAATGCAGCAGTGGCGCTCAAAGCCACAGCAGCAGCGCTGCCAAGAATAGTTTTCATAAAGCTCATAAGAGTCTCCCATAAATAGCGACAACCCAGCAGACAGAATCCTACGGGTCAAAAGCAAGCAGATCCTTCGATCATGACCAAATAAGCCCGTTCTGCCAAGGGAGCGTCAATATAAATTTATCCTTTTATTAAGAAAATCACAGTTGAAACCTGAAAGCTCCCCGAGGAGTTCAAATATAAAACAATTTAAGTCAGTGATTTACGAAGGATCAGCGCGTCGCATTGCGTGCCGTCGCGCCGCTGATAATAGCCTGATCGGCGGCCGACCTGCTCAAATTCTAAGCTTTTATAGAGCCCAAGGGCCGGCACATTGTCCGCGGCCACTTCCAAAAACACGGAGCGCGCGCCCAAAACTGCCGACGCCTCACAAAGCGACAGCATCACTTGCCGCGCCAAACCCCGCCTTTGCGCCTCTACGGCGCAGGCAACAGTAAGGATTTCAAGCTCATCAAGCACCAAACGTCCCATCGCAAAACAGCCCGGAACCGCGCTCACATGCACGCCCGGCTGCGCCATAAGATGTTGAAACTCATCTGCGGACCACGGGCGCGCATTGACAAAGGCAGAGCGGTGAATCCGCGCGAGATCTGCGGCCAAAACAGGCGTGTTAGGCGGCAACAGGGCGCACTTCGACCACTTCCGGGATATAATGGCGCAGCAAATTCTCTATGCCCATTTTCAGCGTCAGAGTGGACGAGGGGCAACCGGCACAAGCGCCTTTCATATGCAGGTAAACGATGCCCCGATCAAAACCGTGAAAGGTGATATCGCCGCCATCTTGCGCCACCGCCGGGCGCACGCGTGTGTCCAAAAGCTCTTTGATCTGCACCACAATGGATTCATCGGCGGCATCATAATCGCCCTGCGCGACTGCGCCAGATTGACCGTCTGACAGCACAGGCGCGCCAGATTGGAAATGCTCCATAATCGCACCCAACAAAGCCGGCTTGATATGATCCCACTCCATGTCATCCGTTTTGGTCACCGTGACAAAATCAGAGCCCAAAAACACGCCCGTCGTGCCGGCAACTGCAAACAATCGCTGCGCCAAGGGGCTGGCAGAGGCGCTCTCGGCCGATGGGAAATCCGCCGTGCCCATGTCCATGACAGATTGCCCAGGCAAAAATTTGAGCGTTGCAGGGTTTGGGGTACTCTCGGTTTGAATGAACATGAAGCTGCCTTCCGGTTATCGTGCCGCAAATATGTGCTGCGGACCGTTCAATGTCAAGTTTTTAGAATTATTCTAACTATGGGCTACACTAGCTCAAAGCTTCTAATTGTTCTTTGCTTAAAGACCCCGGCACAATCACAATCGGCACGTCCAAACTGCCGGAAGATTTTGACAATTGGGTTACCAAGGGCCCTGGCCCTTTCCGATCTGTCGCCGCGCCCAACACCAGGATATCCACCTCGTCATCATCGCGAATTTGCGACAAAATTTCCGGCACGATCTCGCCCTCGCGAATCACCAGCTCAGGATCAACCCCGTGTTTCTCGCGCATCCACTTGGCAAAGACCTCGTAATGCGCCTCAATCCGCTCACGGGCTTCTTCGCGCATAATTTCTCCGACACCGATCCAATGATTGAATTCCTCAGGTGGAATCACCGCGAGAATTTCCACCCGCGCACCGGTGTTTTGCGCCCGCATGGCCGCAAAGCGCATCGCGTTCAAACATTCCGTGGAATTGTCCAGTACAACCATAAATTTACGCATCACAGGCCTCCATTCGATCCGCATCATGCCCGGAGCCGCGCCCGCCCGCAACGCCAAATTGCGACAGCTATAAAATATTTAACCTATTGCCCCAGGCGGTTTGCAGCCCAAAGCCCCGAACCCCGCGGGCACACACCAGGGCGCAAATTCAGAGCCCTAGCGCAACATCCCGACGATATCGTAGGTTTGTTGCAAGATCGGAGCGGCCAAAGCCCGGCCACGTTCAGCGCCGCGGGCCAAAATACGGTCAATCTCATCGGGTTCTTGCATCAAGCGCGACATTTCGCCGGAGATCGGCGCCAGCTTTGAGACGGCCAAATCTGCAAGCTTTGGTTTGAATGCGCCAAATTGCTGCCCGGCAAATTCATCAATCACCGCCTGCGGTGTCATCTCATTCAGCGCAGCGTAGATATTTACCAAGTTGCGCGCCTCTGGCCGGCCGTCCAACCCCTCGAGCGTTTCCGGCAATGCTTCGGCATCGGTTTTCGCCTTTTTGATTTTCTTGGCCAAAGCATCCGCATCATCGGTCATATTCAAACGGCTCATATCGCTGGGATCAGACTTGGACATTTTCTTTGTCCCATCGCGCAGGCTCATAACCCGCGTCGCCGCCCCCTCAATCACCGGTTCGGGAATTGGGAAGAAATCCACACCAAAATCATTGTTAAACTTCGTCGCAATATCGCGTGTCAGCTCGAGATGCTGCTTTTGATCTTCGCCCACGGGAACATGGGTGGCGTGGTAGATCAATATATCCGCCGCCATCAAAGCCGGGTAGCCAAAAAGACCAAGCGAGGCATTCTCACTATTCTTGCCCGCCTTGTCTTTCCACTGTGTCATGCGCTTCATCCAGCCCATGCGCGCCACGCAGTTGAAAATCCAGCCCAGCTGCGCATGTTCTGGTACCTGGCTTTGATTGAACAAGATTGATTTTTCAGGATTAATGCCAGCGGCTATGAAGCCGGCGCAGAGCTCGCGCGTGTTGCGGCGCAGGTCCGCTGGATCTTGCCAGACAGTGATCGCATGCAAATCAACCATGCAATAGACAGTTTCAAATCCGCCATTCTCTTGCATATCCACAAATCGCTTCATCGCGCCCAAGTAATTGCCCAAAGTCAGCCCACCTGAGGGTTGGATTCCTGAAAATACGCGCGGAATAAACTTTTCGGTCATGAGGGCCTCGGCTCTAGAATTCAGTCTTCACATCGCATAATGAGCAAGGTCGAAGCCGTCAAGGAAGCACAGCATGTCCGACTCCCCTCCCCCCGCCGTCAATCCCCTACCGCCCGCGGTGATTGTCCTGTTTTTGGCGGTGGTCATCGGCGAGGCCTATATCGCCGGCGCCGAGGCGCAGCTTTGGGGTCAATTTGATGCCCGTATCGGCCTCATAAGGCAATTTGCCTTCCTCCCTGAGGGGTTTGAACGGGCCGTATCGGCTGGTATTTGGCAGGCGGAATTATTTTGGCGCATGCTCACCTACCCTTTCGTTCATGCCGCGGTGATGCAGTCCATTTTGGCCTCGGTTTTAATTTTGGCCTTGGGGAAATTCGTCGGCGAAATCTTAGGCAACACGGCGGTTTTCGCTATTTTCGGCATCTCTTCAGTGTGTGCAGCCCTTGGATACGCACAGTTCACATCCAGCACATATCCGCTCTTCGGCGGCTACCCGCCGGCCTATGGGTTGATCGGTGGGTTTAGTTTTGTGCTCTTTAGCCGCGCAGAAGGTCTGTTGAGCCACCAATTGCGCGCCTTTCGTATGCTCGGGCTTTTGATGGCAATCAACATCAGCTTTTCCTTGTTCAGCAGCGGGCCGCCGCTTTGGGTGGCGGAGCTATGTGCCGCCGTGGCGGGCTTTATCTCCGCCGCGTTGATCCAGCCGGGCGGGCTTGCCAGCCTGGTGGCGAAGTTTCGGCGTCATTGATCCATTGCCAATCAGTCGGCCCGGCGGATCATTTGCCGCAATTGCGCAAGGCTAAAGGCCCCAAGTAGGCGACCGGCCAGCGCGTAGCTGAGCCCCGCCACCCCTAAAATCACTGCCAGACCAAGCAGGCGCAGACCGGCCATCTGCAAGACGGGTTCCAAAGCGCGGGCCGTGATCCAAACCACTGCGCCCATCACCAGGCTGGCCAAAAGAATGCGGAACGACCTTTTGCGCAACTGCGCATCCCAGCTTGCCGCCGCACCAAAACGCCGCGCCCCCCACCACAGGCAAACCAGCATGGCCCAGCCGGCACAAGTTGCCCCATAGGCTGCCGCCGTAAACCCGATATATCGGCTCAAGCCGATTGCCACCACGGCATTAACCACCAATGCAACAAGGGCAAAGTTAAATGGCGACCTTGTGTCTTCCCGGGCGAAAAACACCGGCTGATAGAGCTTTTGCAACACAAAGGCCGGCAAGCCCAATCCGTAAATCGCAGTGGCCAGGGCTGTGGCTTGGGTATCACTGGCCACAAATGCCCCGCGTTCGAACAATACCGAGACCAATGCCGAAGGGATCACAACCAAGGCCACCGTGCAAGGAATGGTCAAAAGCAAAGACAGCTCGGCTGCGCGGTTGAAGGCCTCTTGCCCGCCCGCCTCATCGCCAATACGCAACCTCCGTGACAGATCCGGCAGGAGCACAATGCCAATGGCAACCCCCACCACACCCAGTGGCAGCTGATACAACCGATCAGCATAATAGAGCCAGGCATTGGCTCCTTCAAAATAACTGGCAATCTGCCGACCCACCAGCAAGTTGACCTGCACAACCCCGCCGGCCAGCGCGGCAGGGGCTGCGATCATCGCCAAACGCTTGAGCTCGGGCGTCATTTTCGGCCAGCGCGGCAACAGCCGAAACCCCGCCCGGAGCGCCGCAACCCAGAGCACGGCCAGTTGCGCAATCCCCGCCAAAGGCACGCTCCACGCCAGGGTTAAACCGATATCCCAGCCCAACCACTGCGCCGCAAACAGCGCCAAAATAAAGCAAATATTCAGTAAAACAGGCGCAGCCGCAGCTGCCACAAACCGCCCAGCTGAATTGAGCACACCCGAAATCAAGGCGGCGAGCGAGATGAAAAGAATGTAGGGAAAGGCAATTCGGCCAAACAACACAGTTAGATCAAAGCGTGCATCGCCGACAAAACCGCTTGCCATGGCCCAAACCAAATAGGGCATTGCCAGCATCGCAAGCGCGTTCAGCACGATAAGCACAAGTGCCAACATCGACAACGCGTCCCGCGCAAACTCCAGCGGCCCATCACCCGAGGCCAGCTTCTTTGAAAACATCGGTACGAATGCGATATTAAACGCCCCTTCGGCGAAAAACCTACGAAACAGATTGGGCAGAGAAAAGGCCAGGAAAAACGCCTCTGCCACAGGAGAGGCCCCAAGAGCGCCCGCAATCAAAACATCGCGCAAAAACCCCATGACACGCGACACCAAGGTCCAAAACCCGACCGTAAAGACCCCCCGCATCATCGTCATGATAGCGCCCTCGTCGCGCCTTGCTTCAAAGCATCCCGCAGTTTTTGCTCCAAACTGTCCCGCTTGGCCTTGGAATGCAGCTTCAGCCCGAACATGTCTTTGACGTAGAATGTATCGACCACCTGTTCACCATAGGTGGCAATCACCGCGCTGGAAATATTCACATTGGCCGCGGCCAGCGTGCGGGTCAGGTCATAAAGCAGTCCGAGGCGGTCGCGTGTATCAACCTCAATGATTGTGTATATTTCAGAGCCTTCATTGTCGAAACTGATCGAGGTGGGCACTTGAAACGCCCGCTCACGTTTCTTGATTTTATCACGCGATTGGATGGCCTCACGGGCCACAAGCGTGCCTTGCAAGGTCTCGTTAATCATCTTTTCCAACCGTCCAAGTCGCAGGTCCTCATAGGGGTGACCTTCCGCATCCTGCACCCAAAAAACCGCGGTGGCGTAGCCGTCTTTGCTGGTGAAGGTGCGCGCGTCGACCACATTCGCCCCGCTCAAGGCCAAAGCGCCACAAATCCGGCTAAACACCCCCGGGTGATCCCCCATCGCAAAGCAAATCCGCGTTGCGTCGCGATCTTCATCGGGCTGCAAATCCATACGGATTTCGTCTTCTGGAATATCCAGAAGCAGCCGGGCAAAAATTTGATGCGCCGTGACATGCAGACCTTGCCAATAAGGCGGGTAATGGCGGTTCGTCTCATGCCGCAGCGCCGCTTTGGACCAATCGGGCAGCGCCTTACGCAGGTTTTTCTTCGCCTCGGTGCCGCGGTTTTCTCGGTTGAGATCTTCCAGCCCGGTCTCCAGAGCCTTTTTCGTTTGCCGGTACAACGCCCGGATCAGCACCGCCTTCCAGTTATTCCACACCCCGGGGCCCACCCCTGAAATGTCACAGACGGTTAAGACCGTCAGAAGATCCAGGCGCTTAACCGATTGCACCGCCTTGGCGAAATCACGCACCGTGCGCGGATCTGCAATATCACGTTTTTGCGCCATATCGGACATCAAAAGATGATGCCGGACGAGCCACTCGACCGTCTCCACCTCACGCGGCTTGAGCCCCAAACGCGGCGCAACTTCACGGGCGATTTTCGCACCGAGCACCGAATGATCTTCGGGCCGCCCCTTGCCAATATCATGCAGCAGAAGGGCCACATAGAGCACTTTTCGGTTCAGACCCTCGGCCAATATTCCGCTGGCGACCGGCAGCTCCTCTATCAATTCCCCACGCTCAATCGCAGCCAGATGGCTGATCGTTTGAATGGTGTGCTCATCAACCGTGTAGGAGTGATACATGTTGAACTGCATCATCGCGACAATCGGTTCAAACTCCGGAATAAATGCCGCCAAAACGCCCAGCTCATTCATGCGCCGCAATCCCCGCTCAGGATTGCCATGTTTCAGCAGAATGTCGATAAAGATACGAATAGCCTCATCCGATTTGCGCATCGATCCATCTATCAAATGCAGGTTCGCCGACAAAAGCCGCATGGCATTCGGATGGATCAAAAGGCCCGTGCGCATAGCCTCTTCAAAAACCCGAAGCAGGTTCATTTTATCTTGTAAGAACGCATCCGGATCGGCAATGGCCAGCCGGTTTTGCAACACAGAAAAACCCGGCTTCAACTTTGGCTTTCGGCGCAACACACGCAGCAAAACAGGCTCCTTCTTCACCTGCGCAGCCTCAAGAGCGGTCAGGAAAATGCGAGTCAATTCCCCCACTTTTGTCGCATGGCGAAAATAGGCCTGCATGAAATGCTCCACCGCGCGCCGCCCGCCGCGGTCGCGATAGCCCATCGCCTCGGCAACCTCGACCTGCAACTCAAAGGTCAACTGGTCCATCGCGCGATTGGCAATCAAATGAAGATGACAACGCACCGCCCAAAGAAAATTCTGCGCGGCCTCAAATGTGGCGAATTCCTCGGCGCTGAACACGCCGGCTTCAACCAATTGCTCGGCATGAAATACCCCGTTGATGTATTTTTCGATCCAATAAAGTGATTGCAGATCGCGCAGCCCGCCCTTGCCCTCTTTGACATTCGGCTCCACCATATAGCGCTGGCCGCCCTGCTTGAGATGGCGCGCATCCCGTTCCGCAAGCTTGGCTTCGGTAAATTCGCCTGCGGTATCTTTAAAGAGCTTTTCTCGAAGCTGGGTTTGAAGCTGCTGGAACACCTCTTGGTCACCAAGTAAGAACCGCATCTCAACCAAAGATGTGCGAATAGTGTAGTCTTCCCTGGCCAGGCGCAGACAATCCCGGATCGTGCGGCTGGCATGACCCACTTTAAGGCGCAGATCCCAAAGCACATAGAGCAAACTTTCAATCACACTTTCGGCCCAAGCGGTCATCTTATAGGGGATAACGAAGAGCAAATCGACATCTGAGAATGGCGCCATGCCGCCCCGACCATAGCCCCCCACAGCCACAATCGCCAATTGCTCAGAGGTGGTCGCAACTTGCCGGGGATGCATATAGCGCAGTGCCGCATCATAGGCTGCCGCCACCGCACAATCGGTCAAATAGCAATAGCTCATCGTCGCGGCCTGCGACGCGAAAGGCGCCGCCTTGAAGGCCGCCGAAATCCGCTCCAGCCCTGCAGCACGGCTCTGGCGCAGAATGCCCACCACAGCCCCGCGGATCGCCGCCGCATCACTGAGATCTGCCACCGCGCGGTCAATCTGGGCGGCAACATCCTCGCGATCAAAGATGTCAGACGCCTCGACAATGAGATCCGAGGGCGCGCGAAGCTTGGACAGTTCCAAGCCTAAAATCCGATATTGGAAAAGCTGCCCGGAGCTGGCGACAACACAACGACTTTATTGCCTTCAATGGTGGCCACCGCCAAGCCGCGTTCAACCGTGCCATCATCGCGCAAGCGGAAAATGCCTGCCGCGCCCTGAAAACCGCTGCTTAAGGTCAATCCCCGCCGGTTCAAAGCATCTCGGTTGCCCGTGGCCACTGAGGCGCCCACTGCCGCCACGCCATCATAGGCAATGGCCGCCAATGGATGCGGCGCGCGGCCATAGACGGTTTGAAAGCGCGCATTGAATTGTTCGCTGCGCACAGGGCTTGGCATGGCGAACCATCCCCCCTGAATAGCCGGTAAATGAAAGGCGGAGGGCAAAGCGTCCCACTGCGCCAAACCGGCATATTGCACCAGCTGCGGATCCACTCCCGCCTCTGGCAGCAATTGCGCGATCAAAGGCAACCCGCCGTCGTAATCGGCGGTTAGAAACACGATATCGGCGTCTATGACTTCATTGCGTTCAGCCACTCGGCTCATCGCATCCACCAAGTCCTGTTGCGTAAATTCATACCCCTCTACACCGGCCACGAAACTGCCTTGCTCTTCCAAGGCCCGCTCGAGGGCATCGCGCCCAGCCTGCCCCGGCACCGTGTTGGCATGTACCAAAAGCGCCCGTGTTTTTCCTTGCTCATATGCATAAGCAGCCAAATGCTCGGCCGTGTTCTGAAACGTATGACCCAAGACATAGACATTGCCACCGGCAATCTCGACATTATTCGATAGGGACAAAACACTCACGCCGCTGCCGGCAACCGCCAGACCCGCCGCATTGGCTGCGCCCGCAAAAAGCGGACCGACAATCACCTGCGCGCCCTCTTGTACCGCAAGCTGAGCCATTTCGGCCGCCTGCGGCTCAAGCCCGGCCGTGTCATAGACTTGCATCTGCATTTCAACCCGGCCTTTAAGATCCGCCATGGCCATGCGCGCCGCTTGCTCTGCAAAAAGCGCCAATTCCTGCACCCGCTCATCCGTCGCTGTGAGCGGCAAGAGAACCGCGACCTGCACCGTCTTGCTGCCATCAAGCCGGAGGCCACCGCCTGACATTGGCCCGCCAGAGGGCGCAACACAAGCCGACAGAAGCATCGAAGCACAGAGCGCCAATACAGCCGCGCCGCGAAGATGCGACATTGATGGGATTAGAAAATTCATAGTCAAAGCGCCCTTCAGAGATTGGTAGACCTGTGTTAAGTGCAGTTTATTGCAATCCGCAAAGGGGTCCAGAGGTGAATCATAATTTGATTAAGTTGGAGCCCGGCTTATACCTTGTGGCAACACCTTTAGGCTCAGCGCGCGATATTACGCTGCGCGCGCTTGATATTTTAGCCTCTGCGGATGTATTGGCCGCCGAAGATACCCGGACAGCCCGAAAATTGCTGGACATTCATGGCGTGCCCTTGGCCGGGCGGCGAATCATTGCCTATCACGATCACAGCCAGGCCAAGGACCGCCAGAAACTGCTCCAGCATGTCGTGGAGGGTAAGTCCGTTGCCTATGTTTCAGAAGCAGGCACGCCGTTGATCGCCGATCCCGGCTATCAACTGGTCGCCGATGCCCGGCGCGAGGGGTTAACCATCCTATCGGCGCCGGGACCTGCGGCCTGTATCGCCGCTCTGACTGTGGCCGGCCTGCCGACGGATCAATTTCACTTCGCCGGTTTTTTGGCACCGCAACAGGTGGCCCGCCAAAAGCAGCTGGCGGAACTTATGGCTCTGCGCGCAACCGTTGTTCTGTATGAATCCCCCAAACGGCTGGCCGCGCTTCTGGCCGATATCGAAACGACCGGCGGAGCGGCGCGGCCTGTGGCGGTCTGCCGCGAATTAACCAAGAAGTTTGAAGACGTCCAAAGCGGGCCAGTTGAGAGCCTCCGCGCATTCTACGCTGAAACCCCCGCCCGCGGCGAAATTGTAGTGCTGATTGGCGCGGGACAAGAGGCCAAAGTTGACAAAAGCGATCTTGAGGCGGCGCTTGTTCATGCAATGTTAAATCTTCGCGTGAAAGATGCAGCAGACGCTGTGGCTGGCGCTTATGGCCTGCCGCGGCGCGATATCTACCAATTGGCCCTCAAATTACAGGCTGTGCAAACCGAAGAGTAACGCGATGTTTTACAAAGCTGCGCAAGGTACAACCAACCATCTGGCCGGACTGGCCGCTGAACACTCCGTGATCGCCGAATATGCTGGGCGCGCGCACCATGTGCTGGCCCATCGCTGGCGCGGCGACGCGGGCGAAATAGATCTTATTTTTGCCGATGGCGATGGGTTGATCTTCACCGAAGTGAAAAAGAGCCGGAGCCATGATGCGGCGCGGCGCAACCTAAGCCACAGGCAGCAAAAACGCCTCTACCAAGCCGCCACAGAATATCTTGCAAATACCGGCCGCTCTTTGGCCACAGATATGCGCTTTGATGTGGCCTTGGTTGATGGGCAAGGCCATATTCAAGTGATGGAAAATGCCATGATCCAATAGGGTTTTGCCTAAGGGCCGTGACAGAAACAAATTGCCAAACCACGAGTGGGTCATTAATGAGTTCTAACCCGATCTGGGAACTTGTCTGAGGGACTCACATGTCAAAAAAAATCGCTTTTCAAATGGACCCGATGGAATCGGTCAACATTGATGCAGACAGCAGTTTTCATTTGGCGATGGAAGCCCAGGCGCGCGGCCACGAAATTTATTACCATACGCCCGACCGGCTGGCCTTTGAAAATGGCAAAGTCACGGCGAAGGGGCAAAAAATGCGACTTCGGCGCGAGCACGGCAACCATGTGGATCTTGGCCCGCTAGAGCATTTGGATCTTCACGCGTTTGACGTGGTTTGGTTGCGCCAGGATCCGCCTTTCGACATGGGATACATCACAACCACGCATTTGTTGGACCTTTTGAAATCAGATACTTTGGTCGTGAATGATCCGTTTTGGGTGCGCAATTACCCTGAAAAGCTCCTGATGTTACAATTTCCGGAGCTGATCCCTCCGACCACAATTGCACGAGACTTGGACACGCTCAAAGCGTTCCGCGCGCAACATGGTGATGTGATTGTCAAACCGCTTTATGGAAACGGTGGCGCCGGCGTGTTTCGTCTCACTCCAGACGATCGCAACATCGCCTCATTGCATGAGCTCTTCACCGGGATAAATTCCGAGCCTCTGATCATCCAAAAATTCCTGCCCGCCGTCAGCAATGGCGACAAGAGGGTCATTTTGGTGGATGGTGAGGCGGTGGGTGCGATCAACCGCGTCCCCGCGGCCGGCGAGACCCGCTCAAACATGCATGTTGGCGGCCGGCCCGAAAAAATCGGCCTAACCGAGCGGGACCTCGAAATTTGTGCCGCCATTGGGCCCTTACTGCGCGAGCACGGCCAGATTTTTGTCGGGATCGACGTGATCGGCGATTATCTGACTGAAATCAACGTCACCTCCCCCACGGGCCTGCAAGAATTGCAACGCTTCGATGGGACAAATGTGGCCGGGTTGATTTGGGACGCGATTGAAGCGCGTCTGTGATCACTGATCTAAGACGCTTAGACCTTCACCAAGCCTCGGATCCAATCCCCGATTTGCCCCATAACGGCCTCGGCAGATGTGTCATTGCCGCAGGCTTGTAAAAAGGCATGTGGTTGATCTTTGGCCAATAAATGCGTGATCGGGTGTTGGGTATGTGCAGCCAACCAATCATTGTCATCGGCAATCGGGTCGCATTCAGCTTTCACCAAGAGCAAGGGCGCGCCTGCCTTTGACAAGCGGGCCCGAAATTCCAACATATCTTCACAGCCCAAATGCCCATACATCACCCGGAGCGCGGCATCATTCAGCCCTTCAGAATTCGCGCCAAATGCGTCATGAGATGGGCCTTCAAGCCCGCCAAATGCCCCGTAAAGGCTGACAAGCCCTTGTATTTTGTCACGCGACGCCATTCCGCCTGCGGCCCAAAGCACCATAGCTCCGCCGGCGCTGTCACCGGCCAGCACGATCTGATCACGCCCGACCGAAAATTTCTCTGCGATTTCAGTCGCTTGATCTGCTTGCGCGGGAAATTTATGCTCAGGGGCCAAATCATATGGGGCCGCGAAGACCCGCCGCCCGGTCAGTTTTGCCATCCATGAACACAGAGTTTGATGCGTCCAAGGGCTGCCAACAATCCAGCCACCCCCATGAAAATAGAGGATATCTGCGCCGTCATGCAGCTCTTGCGGCGTGAAACACAGGCCCGTGCCGCTGGCAAAAGGAACCTCGTCAATCTCGACTGTATCTGCAGAAAAATGCGAAATACTGGCCCGCTCTGCCGCGTAACCCGCGCGCAGCTTGGTCACAGGATCGTTCACCCAATCGAGAGTTGGCATGACGCTCATGCAAAGTCCTCCGGCCGTGCCTCGCGGGCCATATGGTCCAGAACCGCATTCACAAACCCGCGCTCTTTGCCATCGGGGGAAAAGGCCAAGGCCACGTCAACATATTCCACAATCGCCACTTTTGGCGGCGTGTCTCCCTCGACAAACTCCGCCCCCGCCGCGCGGAACAGGGCCCGCAATGTCGGGTCCAGCCGGGCAATGGGCCATTTGGCAACCAAGGCCCGATCCGTCATCTGATCGATCCGAGCTTGATTGTTCACCGCTCCGGCAATCACCTGATTGAAATGCGCAATATCGCCATCTGCGAGCTGCACCCCATCCAGCTCAACACCCATTCGGTGCTCTTCAAACTCTTTTGACACCACATCAATTGGCAATTTCGAAGCTTCCATCTGGAACAAGGCCTGCACCGCATACAGGCGACTGGCCGATTTCATACGGCGCTTTTGATTGCCTGATAAATTAGAACCGCTCATGCTTTTGCCGTCTCCTCAGTGGATAAAAATCCAATTTTTCCTTGGGGCTGCCCCCATTTGCGTGTCAAAGCGATCAAATGCAGGGCCGCGGCGGCGGCTCCGCCGCCTTTGTTTTGACCGGCGGTCTCAGCGCGCACTTCGGCTTGTTTACGGTTTTCAACCGTCAAAATTCCGTTGCCGATACAGGCGCCCTGCAGGCCCAAAAGCTGCAGCGCGCGGCTGCTGTCGTTGCAAACCGTCTCGTAATGGGTTGTTTCACCTCGGATCACGCAGCCCAAGGCGACATAGCCGTCAAACTCTGCCCGCCGATGTGCGATTGCGATGGCGGTGGGCACCTCAAGCGCGCCGGGCACTTCCACCAGCTCCCACTGGCCATCCACAGCTTCAATCTCGGCCTGAGCACCGGCCACCATTTGATCGGCAATATCTTTGTAATAAGGTGCCACTACGATCAGCAATTTGACGGGCGCGTCAAAAGATGGGCGGTCAAGCGTGTGATGCTGCTCTGCTGCGGCCATTAGTTCGATCCCGAAATTTTTTGTGTACCAAGAATTTCCAAGCCGTAAGCCTCAAGTCCAACAATCTTGGGCTCCGGTGAGTTGGTCAAAAGTGTGAGCTGCGACAGCCCCAGAGAAGACAAAATTTGCGCCCCTACACCATATTGCCGCAGAGTTTGCGGGCTGCCATCATCTGAAGCGCTGATTTTCATATGCAGATCGCGCAACAATACCAGGACGCCGCGCCCCTCTTCGGCGATGATTTTCATGGATTGCGAAAATTCGAAGGCCCGCCCCTCGGGACCCGTTCCAATCATGTCCAACATCGGATCTAGGGAGTGCATCCGCACCAAAACGGGGGCGTCGCTGCTAATATCCCCTTTAATCAGAGCAATATGCTCTGCCCCTTGGGTTTCATCGTTGAAAATCCGCATCTGCCACTCACCACCGAACTCGGATTGGATAAGCTCCTCGCCTTTCACGCGAACAAGGTTATCATGCCGGCGCCGGTAGGAAATTAAATCGGAGATGGTGCCAATTTTAAGACCGTGCAGCTGTGCAAAGCCAATGAGATCGGGCAAACGCGCCATGCTGCCATCTTCGTTCATAATCTCGCAAATCACCCCAGACGGGTTCAATCCAGCCAAACGTGAGATATCAACGGCCGCCTCCGTATGGCCCGCGCGCACCAAGACGCCGCCATCACGGGCACGCAGGGGAAACACATGACCGGGCGTGGCGATATCTGCGGCAGTTTTGCCAGCATCAATCGCAACCGCAACCGTATGGGCGCGGTCATGGGCGGAAATACCAGTGGTCACACCCTCGCGCGCTTCGATTGAGATCGTAAAAGCCGTTTCATGGCGCGAGGAATTATAACTCGACATCAATTGCAGACCCAAAGCATCGGTTCGTTCGCTGGTCATGGCCAAGCAAATCAAACCCCGCCCATAGCGGGCCATGAAGTTGATCGCCTCTGGCGTTGCCATCTGCGCGGGGATGACCAAATCACCTTCGTTCTCACGGTCTTCGTGATCCACCAGAACAAACATCCGCCCGTTGCGCGCATCATCAATAATCTGCTCAATGGGCGAGATCACCTCAGCCAAATCGCGTTCTACGGCGCCCGGTGTTTCGAATGGTAACAGATCACTCATGCCCTAACTCCAATCTTGCAAGCGCGCAACGTAGCGCGCCAAAGTATCAATTTCCAAGTTCACGCGGTCGCCCACTGCCGCAGAACCCCAAGTGGTGACAGCCTTCGTATGTGGAATAAAGTTGATCCCGAAGTCGGTGCCATTCACTTCATTCACAGTCAACGAGGTGCCGTTCAATGCAACTGATCCCTTGGGGGCAATGAATTTCGCCAGCGCCTCTGGCGCGCGCAGGGTCACCCGCGTGCTGTCTCCCTCATCGCGCAGAGCGACAATCTCAGCCACACCATCCACATGACCCGAAACGATATGCCCGCCCAGCTCATCGCCCACTTTCAAGGCCCGCTCCAAGTTGACCGGCCGGCCGGTTTTCCAGTCACCGATAGTGGTTAATCCCGCGCTCTCGGCGGACACATCGACACAGAAGCTGTCAGAGGTTTTTTCCACCACCGTCAGGCACACGCCATCACAGGCAATAGAAGCGCCCATATCCACCGAGGTCACATCATAGCCCGTGGCAATCTCAATCCGCAAATCCCCCCGCTGCGTTACAGATCGGATGGTGCCAATATCAGTAATGATACCCGTAAACATGATGGTCCCCTTTGCGCTGTCCCTACCCTCAGACCCCGCTTGGGGCAAGGGTCACCGTTGGAATTGAAACTGCGACAATTCGCAATTAAGAACAACCCGAAGATATTTTTTCAAAAAAGCCGTCCCATTTCAAACGGCACTTAGCGGGGTATTTCAAAATGGCAGATGGATTCGGGCGCAATTTCCTGCTGTTACAGGGCCCGCATGGTCCATTCTTCCGCCAGTTGGGGCAGCTTTTGGAACAAACAGGCGCTGCCGCTTGGCGGGTCGGTTTCAATGGCGGTGACGCATTTTTTTGGGACAATAAGGCACGTTTCATCGCTCATACCGAAAGCTTAGAGACTTGGCCTGCCGCATTACGCAAGATCATCGCGGAGAAATCCATCACTGACATCGTGTTGTATGGCGACACGCGCCCCGTGCATGCTGAGGCCATAAAGCTGGCCAGGGCCTTGGACTTGCGGGTGCACGTTTTTGAAGAAGGTTACTTGCGCCCCTATTGGGTTAATTATGAGCGCGGCGGCGCAAATGGGAATTCCCGTCTGATGGGGATGACTGTTGCGCAGATGCAAAAGGTTCTGCGCAAAGCCAGAATCGACCTCACCGAAGCTCCGGCCCATTGGGGCGATATCCGGCAACATGCATTCTACAGCTTTGTCTATCATTTGCACATATTGCTAAACAATCGTGCCTATCCCAACTTCAAAAGCCACCGGGCAGATACCGTGGCGCAGGAGTTTCGCACCTATGTGCGCCGGGTGCTCTGCCACCCAATTGAAATCTTAAAGCGCCAGATCACGACACGCCGCATAAAGAACAGTGGTCAAGCCTATCACTTGGTCTTAATGCAGCTGGAGCATGACAGCGCGTTTCTGATGCATTCACCTTTCGCATCGATGCCAGAATTTCTACAATACGTCGTCAAGGCTTTCGCAGCCGGTGCGCCGCGTCATCACCGCTTGGTGTTCAAAGCGCATCCCTTGGAAAGCGGCCGGCGCGCTCTGGCACGCGACATCTCGGCTTTGGCCGCGCGTTATAAAATTGCAGACCGTGTCGATTACGTGCCCGGTGGAAAATTGGCGCAGCTGCTTGATCACGCGCGCAGCGCTGTGACCGTCAATTCCACAGCCGGCCAACAGGCACTTTGGCGGGGTCTGCCACTTAAAGCCTTCGGCAAGGCGGTTTACGACAAGCCGCAATTTGTCTCAGATCTGCCGCTGGAAGCGTTTTTTGCAAAACCGCCCTACCCCGACAATGCCTCCTACCTCGACTACCGGCGCTACTTGCTGGAAACCTCCCAGATCCCTGGCGGGTTTTATTCCACGCGGGGGCGCCGACAGTTGCTGCGGCAAGTGATCGATATGCTCTTATCAGAACTCGATCCTTTCGACTCCTTCGAATATGGCAATTCCGCATCACTTTCAGGCAGAACAAATAAGAACAATCGCGAGGTCAATTGACGCAAAATGACCCGGTTGCTAGTTTTTTATTAATTTTAACGATGAGTCTAATTTATAAAAATAATACTGGTCGCGTGAGGCTATAGCAGTGAGAATAATTATGATAAAAATCAATAAGATAATTTTAATTGCCGCCTGTTTTGGGATGATGTCCTCCTGTACCATCCTGCCCCGATCCGGCCCAAATAAATATGAGGTGACAGCAAGCACACGCGGCGAAAACCCCACAGCACATATTGTTCCTGTGACGCCAGAGGTGGTTTATGAAACAAAAGTACCTACATAATCGGGCTTTACCAAAAGCTTTTTGCAAACCAAGCCGCTGAACGCCGAGTTGATCCGCCCAGGTGACACTTTGAACCTCACAGTTTGGGAAAATGTCGAGGATGGTCTTTTGTCCTCGGGTATGGCGAGTGCGGCCACCTTGAGCGAGTTACAAGTGGATGGCAGCGGTCATATTTTTGTGCCCTATGCCGGGCGCATTAAGGTCGCAGGACAAACGCCCGAGGAAATTCGCCACATCGTCACGCAAGCATTGCAAGACCAAACGCCCGATCCACAGGTTGAAGTACGCCGTTCCGCCGGAGCAGGGGCCACCGTATCCATCATTGGGTCCGTCGGCGGACAAGGCATCTATCCAATCCTACATCAAACCCGCACCCTATCGACCATGCTGGCCAGCTCCGGGGGGCTGGATGTCAAACCCGAACTGGTGCGTGTGACGGTCATTCGTGGAAAGCTGCGCAGCGAAGTTTGGCTCGATGACCTTTACGATCGGCCGGAGCTGGATATTGCCCTGCGCGATGGCGACCGGATCCTTATCGAAGCCGATCGACGCAGCTTCGTCATCATGGGTGCCGCCGGGCGGCAATCTCAAGTGGCTTTCGATCAGCGGGAAATTTCAGCGCTTGAGGCGCTGTCACGTGCAGGCGGGCTAAGCGCATATCAGGCCGACCCCAAGGGCGTTTTTGTCTTGCGGAAAGAGGATCAGTCCATCGCCCGCCGCGTGGTTGGTGACGCCGAGATCAAAGGCGAGCAACATCTCATCTATGTGTTGAACTTGACCGAACCAGACGCGCTGTTCCTCGCCCGAGATTTTACAATCCGCGACCAGGACACCGTGTATATCACAGAGGCGCCACTTTCGACGTGGAACAAAACACTCCGCGGTATCATGGGCGGTTTGTCGACAACCACAAGCTTTGCCAATACGATCAGCGACCTCAGAGACCTGTAATTTGGCTCCGCATCGTGATCCGGAGCCAAAGCCTGCCGCGCCGATCGCGCGGCAGGCTTTTTCTTTTGCCTTGGGGGCCTTCACACAAAGGCGGATCAACCGCATTCTCGACCTTGCGGGTCATGCACCACGCTTGGGCTGGCCAGGTCCCTCTGATCAAATTTTAGCCTGGGGCAATGGCGTTTCGGCCAAACGCGGCGCTTGGGTGGCAGCCGTCACGGGCGCACAATTGTTGCACATCGAAGATGCATTTCTCCGCTCAGTGCTGCCGGGCCGCAGCGGGCATGCCCCTTTGGGCTTGCTCATTGATCCGCAAGCATGTCACTTCGATGCCAGCCGCCCCAGCGCTTTGGAAGATCTCCTCAATACCCATTCTCTGGAGTGCCCGGCGCTTCTTGAGCGCAGCGCAGCGGCTATGGCACGGATTGCCAAACATAAGCTCACAAAATACAGCGGTGTGCCACGTGACGCGCTCTGCCCCAAGCCGGGATTTGTCTTGGTGATTGATCAAACACGCGGTGATGCATCGATTGAGAAGGGCGCTGCAAACGCACAAACATTTCAACAGATGTTGGCAGCCGCAAGGGCGGAGCATCCCACCGCCCATATCGTCATTAAAACCCATCCAGAAACGCAGCTTGGATACCGCGCGGGCCATTTCAGCGCGGAGGCTTTGGATGACGACATGGAACTTCTGACCCATGCGATTGCCCCCCAGGATCTCTTTGCCGCAGCCCGGGCCGTCTACACGGTCACCTCACAAATGGGATTTGAAGCCATCTGGGCGGGGCACCGGCCGGTGATCTTCGGACAACCGTTCTACGCTGGATGGGGGCTCACCCAGGATATGCAGCCAATACATCGGCGCGGCCGCTCTCTCACACCCGCGCAACTATTTGCCGGGGCCATGATTCTTTACCCCAAGTGGTATGACCCGTGCCGAGATACGCTTTGCAGTTTGGAGCATGTCTTGGATCAACTGGAGGCAGAAACCCGCGCCTGGCGCGACGATCATGCCGGATGGGAAGCGCGGGGTATTAGCCTGTGGAAGCGCCAGCCATTGCAGAAGTTTTTTGGCCGCCATCACCCGCTTCGGTTTCAACCAAAACCCGACTCACATCTCCCCGCTATGGCTTGGGGCGCCGGCCCGCACCAAGATGGGGTTCATCACCTCGAAGATGGGTTTTTGAGATCAAAAGGGATTGGAGCGCAATTGGTGCCCCCGCTCTCCTTGGTGCTGGACCGCGCGGGCATTTACTTTGATCCGAGCCGCCCAAGCGATCTAGAGACAATGATTGCCAACAGCCTGAATCTGTCCGAGCAGGAGCGGCAGCGCGCGGCAGAGCTGCAAAATCGGCTCATCACCGGCAGCATTTCAAAGTATAACCCACGCCCATCAGCGGCCTTGTCATTGCCACCGGGCCGCCGAATATTGGTGCCGGGGCAAGTGGAAGATGACGCCTCAATTCGCCTCGGAACGCGTGATATTTGCACAAATCTGGCTCTGCTGCGCAGCACGCGCGAACAAAATCCTGATGCCATTGTGATCTATAAGCCCCATCCTGATGTCGAGGCGGGTTTGCGGCCCGGCGCGCTGTCAGAGGCGACACATTATTGCGATATTATAGCGGCGGATTGCGACCCGATCTCCTTAATAAATCAGGTGGATGAAGTTTGGACGATGACATCTCTGTTGGGGTTTGAGGCATTGATCCGGGGCAAGGCCATAACCTGCCTAGGTCGGCCCTTTTATTCATGCTGGGGTTTAACCCACGACCGGCATGAGGTGCCACGACGGCAAGCCCGGCCTGACATTCTTGGCTTGATCCATGCCTGCCTGATTGAATATCCGAGATATTTCGACCCGATGAGCAAATTGCCCTGCCCGCCTGAGGTCGTCGTCGAACGGCTGGCGGCGGCGGCAGATCTTCCGCAAGCTTGCTATTTGCGGCCATTGGCCAAAATTCAAGGCGTTTTTGCCAGCCAAGCCCATCTTTGGCGCAACATGCGCTAAGACAGGCGGCGCCAATCTTGACGGATATCTGAGCCAATTTTGCGCGCTGAGATGAGCTCAAAGCGCGGAGCCGTATGCAAATGCGACAGGGCCAGATCGCCCAAACCGGCCAGCCCGTCGGCCCCAAGTGCCAAGCCGGCCGTATAGAGGATCACATCATCGACCAATCCGGCCCGCAGTAATGAGGCAGCCAATTGCCCCCCGCCCTCACACAACACCGATGTCAGCCCCTTTTCTCCCAAGGCCTGCATGAGGACTGACAAATCAAGCTGCCCTTCAGCTGCAAGTGGAACCTGCACGAGCGCGTCGCACTGATTTTGCCAAGCGCCGCGCGCGCGGGCCTGAGGCCCATGACACAGCCAGAGCGGCGCAACATCGCGACTGGCCTGCAAAGCTGGCGCATCAAAATCCAAATGACGTGAGGCCACAATACGGACGGGCTGCCGATCGAGGCCCAAACCGCGCAGGGTGAGGCTCGGATTGTCCGCCCGCGCCGTGCCGCCACCGACCAATACCGCGTCATGACAGGCACGCAAACCATGCACATCGCGCCGCGCCTCAGCCCCGGTGATCCACTGGCTTTCGCCGCTGGCCGTGGCAATGCGCCCATCCAAAGATGTGGCCAATTTCAACGTTACCCGCGGTCGCCCATACTGCAACCGGCTAAAAAATCCGCGATGCGCCAGCAAAGCCTCTTGCGCTTGGCAGCCAGCGCTGACCTCAATTCCCGCCGCTTGGAGCTTAGCAATTCCCTTGCCGCTGACCCGGGGATCTGGGTCCGAAATCGCCACGACGCAGCGCGCAATCCCTGCGGCAATCAAGGCCTCAGCACAGGGCGGCGTGGCGCCATGATGGGCACAGGGCTCTAGGGTGACAAAGACGGTGGCCCGCTTCGCCAAGTCACCGGCCTGTGCCAAAGCCATGGTTTCTGCATGAGGTCTGCCGCCTGGCTGGGTCCAGCCGCGACCGACAATGCGCGCTCCTTGGACAATGACGCATCCCACTGCCGGATTGGGCCAAACACACCCTTGACCGCGCTGGCCCAAACTCAGGGCCAACGCCATAAAGCGCGCGTCGCTTGCGGCACTCACTCCTCAGGCGGCAGGTTTGGCCGCAGCTCGGAGACGAATTTGTCAAAATCATCTGCAGCTTGGAAATTCTTATAGACGCTGGCAAAGCGCACAAAGGCGACCGTATCGATCCGCGCCAAAGATTCCATGACAATCTCACCGATGGATGTGGACGGGATATCTGTATCCCCCATGCTTTCCAGCCGGCGCACGATGCCAGAGATCATTTGATCCATCCGCTCGGGCTCAACCGGGCGTTTTTGCAGCGCAATACGAATGGAGCGCTCAAGCTTGGTCCGGTCAAAATCTTCTCTGCGACCATTTGATTTGATGACCACCAAATCACGCAATTGCACGCGCTCATAGGTGGTAAACCGCCCGCCGCAGGCCGGGCAAAACCGACGCCGCCGAATGGCGACATGATCCTCGGCTGGGCGCGAGTCTTTTACCTGAGTGTCAACATTTCCACAAAACGGGCAACGCATGTGCCATCCCCTCTTAGTTTTCCGGTAGCGCCGAGCGCTTAAACTTCCACAATCCTTATAACATTTCACCACGGTTTGGGTAGAGGAGATTTTAGCCCACTGCATTTTGGGGTGGCTGCCCCATATTACCACCGCCAGAATGAAAAAGGCCCCGCAGAGCGAGGCCTTTTTCGTAGCGTTTTAAATATTGACCCGACCTATTGATCGAGAAAGCTCCGCAATTTACGACTGCGGCTTGGGTGTTTGAGCTTGCGCAGGGCTTTGGCTTCAATCTGGCGAATACGTTCGCGGGTCACGCTGAATTGTTGTCCCACTTCTTCCAAAGTGTGATCTGTATTCATCCCGATGCCAAAGCGCATCCGCAGCACCCGCTCTTCGCGTGGCGTCAAACTGGCCAAGACCCGAGTTGTGGTTTCCTTCAAGTTTTCTTGAATCGCGCTGTCGAGTGGCAAAACAGCGTTTTTATCCTCAATAAAATCACCCAGCTGCGAATCTTCCTCATCGCCAATTGGCGTCTCCAAGGAAATTGGCTCTTTGGCAATTTTCATGACCTTGCGCACTTTTTCCAAAGGCATTTGCAGCTTGGCTGCCAATTCCTCTGGCGTGGGTTCACGGCCAATTTCATGCAGCATTTGGCGCCCGGTACGCACCAGCTTGTTGATCGTTTCGATCATATGCACAGGAATACGGATGGTGCGCGCCTGGTCTGCAATAGAGCGGGTGATCGCTTGGCGGATCCACCATGTGGCGTAGGTGGAGAACTTATAGCCGCGGCGATATTCAAACTTATCGACCGCTTTCATGAGGCCAATATTGCCCTCTTGGATCAAATCCAAAAACTGCAGCCCGCGATTTGTGTATTTTTTGGCAATGGAAATCACCAAACGCAGATTGGCCTCAACCATTTCTTTCTTGGCCTGACGGGCCTCTTTCTCACCTTTTTGCACCTGTTGCACAATGCGGCGGAATTCAGAGATATCGAGCCCAACATATTGGCCAACCTGCGCCATCTCTGCGCGGAGCTCTTCAACTTTGTCGACACTACGCTCCATGAACATGGTCCAGCCCCGGCCCGTTTTCTCGCCCATATCGGTCAACCAGTTGGGATCCAGCTCGCGACCACGATAGGCATCGATGAACTCACGGCGGTTGATCCGCGCTTGGTCTGCGAGTTTCACCATGGAGCTGTCAATCGACATCACCCGGCGATTAATGCCGTAGAGCTGGTCAATCAGCGCCTCAATCCGGTTGTTGTGCAGGTGCAATTCATTCACCAGCTCAACAATTTCAGAGCGGAGCTTTTGATATTTGGCCTCGGCCCCATCGGAGAAACTCTCATCCTCGTTCAAAGTGGCCGAGATACGCACATCCTGCATCTCGGATAGAAGGATGTAATCAGAGGCAATCAGGTCCAGCGTCTCCAACACTTTAGGCTTTAGAGCCGCTTCCATAGCGGCCAGCGACAGATTGGCCCCTTCGTCATCGTCGTCATCATCGGCAATAATGGGGTTGCCATCCGCATCCAGCTCAGGGCCGGTGCTGGCTGAGCTTTCCGTGGCCACTGGCGCCGCTACAACAGGGGTCTCTTCCTCTTCACCCATGTGGTGACCAAAGGTGGTTTCCAGATCAATCACATCGCGCAGCAAAATATCTTCACTCAGCAATTCGTCGCGCCAGATGGTGATCGCTTGAAATGTCAACGGGCTCTCGCAGAGCCCTAAAATCATTGTATTGCGGCCCGCTTCAATCCGCTTGGCAATGGCAATCTCGCCCTCGCGGCTCAAGAGCTCCACCGAGCCCATTTCACGCAGATACATACGCACCGGATCATCCGTCCGGTCTAGTTTTTCGTTATTGGCCCCAGCTAGCGCCACATCGCGGTTTTGATTGGAAGCCACCAAATCGGTGGGACCTTTGTCTTCATCTTCCTCAGATTCATGCTCTTCGGTCACCTGAATGCCCATTTCGGAGAGCATCGACATGACATCTTCGATTTGATCTGACGACACCTGATCGGGCGGCAAAACTGTGTTTAGTTGATCATAAGTGATATAGCCCCGTTCTCGCGCATCACCGATCATCTTTTTGACAGCCGTTTGGCTCATATCGATCATCGGTTCTTTGGCGTCGGCATCTTGCTTGCGGTCGTCGTTATCCTTGGCGGCCATGCGCTGTGGCTCCTTGTCCTTGGGACTCTCACTAAACGTAAAAACGAATCAGTTTTGAAACTGATTCGCTTCGCTATTTAGCCTGATTCGCCCCCCAGTTCCCACCCCCACCGAGCTTAAGGTCGGTTCGGTTTCGAATAATTAATCTGCTGCAGCAGATCATCCAATGTATTTTGTTCCTCTAACTTTACTTTCAGACCATTTTTGGCGGTCTTATATTCTGTATTATCTTCCTGCGCGCCCTGGGTTGTCGCTTGCAAATGTTTGGCCGACTCACTGATCCGCCAGGTCAGCCCCTCATCATCAACATCGGAGACATCCAAAACGGCCTCCGCCACCTCGCGCCCATGCGCATCTAAAGCAAAAATCTGAGCAAATTCTTGCCGCAGACATGTTATCACAAAAGATACATCGGCGCTGTTGCGCACTGAGGGCGCAATGCGGACATGGGGAAGCTGCATCAAACTTTCAAGTTGCGGCGGTCCAAAAAATTGCTCCGCCTCCGACCAGAGCAGCTCTGGCGCTCCGGAAAATTGCAGCAAAAATTGCTGGAGGTCGCGGTGCAGTGGCTTTTCAAACTGCAAATCCTCCAACGCCCCCTCGACCGCAGGCAGAGCTTGCGGGCAGTTGAGCAAACTGGCCAAAATGACCGAATGACGCAATAGATGACTGGGTTCAGAGCCATTGGCCAAGGCCGAGCTGCGCGTGCTCGCCTGCGGTGTGATCGGCCTATAGCCGGTCTGGGCATTGAAGCTGCGCGCCGATTTCGCCACAGCCTTTGGACGGAACAACTGCCAGCGCTTGTCCTTGATCGCCTGGCCATAATGACCGCGAATAGAGGGATCTTTGATCAGCTTGAGCTGCTCGCGGAGGGTTTTGTCTAATGCCGCCTTGCGTTCCGGACTGTCAAAATTCTTGCCATAGGTTGCACGCTCCCACAACAGATCCACCATCGGACGCGCCGCATCCAAAAGCGCCTGCATGGCGCCCGGCCCGCCGGCACGCAGCAAATCATCCGGGTCCTGACCATCAGGCATCACCACAAAGCGCAAAGACTTCCCAGCCTCTAACAGCGGCAGCGCCAAGTCCATGACGCGCTGTGCGGCGCGAATGCCGGCCGTATCGCCATCAAGAGCGATGATCGGCTCATCAGAGATACGCCACATCAGCTGCAGCTGCGTCTGCGTTATCGCTGTGCCCAATGGCGCAACGGAGGCGCCAAATCCTGCCTCTGCCAGGGCGATAACATCCATATAACCCTCAGCGACAATCAAGCTTTGCCCCTTGCCGGAAGCCTCCCGCGCCGGGCCATGATTGTAGAGCGATCGGCCCTTGTCAAAAAGCTCGGTCTCCGGTGAATTGAGATATTTGGCCTGATCGTTGGGATCCATTGCCCGGCCCCCAAAGCCAATGCAGCGCTTTTGCGGATCACGAA
>ENA-UOXV01000242-UOXV01000242.1-marine-metagenome-genome-assembly--contig:-NODE-242-length-73860-cov-8.512608_pt1 | contig 73860 bp, 79 predicted proteins | sample MGYA00238165_ERZ766961 | MGnify/ENA primary metagenome ERZ766961 (study PRJEB28924, sample SAMN03173240) | marine metagenome | biome: Marine; feature: Water; material: Subsurface seawater | place: North...
ACCACCGACACAAGGATTTTCAGTCCTTTGCTCTACCGACTGAGCTATCTGGGCTTAGAATTAAGATATCTGTGTTATTGATTGAGAATCTAAAACGCTAATATCTAAAGTGCGTCGAATTATAACCGACCTAATACATGAGGAAAATAAATTAGATAAATAATTTAAACTTCTTTTAATCAATTTCTTCTATTATTCTGCCATTTTCCATAATAATTTGTCTATCAGAAAAGAATATAGCTTCATTCTTGTCGTGAGATACCATGAGAACTGTCAGGTTTTTTTCTTCTATTATTTTCTTAGTTTCATTGTGAAGGTTATTCTTAAGATCTTCGTCTAGAGCATTAAATGGCTCATCAAGAAGTAAAATTCTTGGTTCAGGAGCTAGAGCTCTTGCCAGGGCAACTCTTTGTTGCTCTCCTCCTGAAATTTCATTTGGATACTTACTTGATAGGTGACTAACTTCAAATAGATCTAAAAGATCCATAGCTTTGGATCTTCCTGCTGCATTATTCTTAATACCAAAGCTTGTATTCTTTAAAACGCTTAAATGTGGAAACAGCGCCTTCTCTTGGACTACCAGCCCTAATCCTCTTTTCTCAGTAGGAGTTTGAAATTTATCATCTGAAATGATTTCACCATTTATTTTTATAGTTCCTTCTGTTTGTTCTTCTAATCCTGCTATCAATCTCAGCAGAGTGCTTTTTCCACATCCAGAATGTCCAAGTATGGATATAAATTCTCCACTTCTAACTTTAAAGTTAACATTCTTTATAGACTGTGTTGTCCCATCATATGAGTGTTGTAAATTATTTATTTCAAGAATCATAACCATCTTTGTTTGTTGTAGGCCTTGAAGATTTTATCATTCTAGTAAGAATAATTATTGGAATAAGGCCTATCGCGACAATTGCAATTGCTGGAGCTGCCGCTAGGAACATTCTTTCTTCAGCAGCATAAAGATATGTTGACACTGCTAAAGTGTCAAAATTAAAAGGTCTTAGTATAAGGGTAGCAGGGAGCTCTTTAACCACCTCTGAAGTTACAAGTAAGAGGCTTGTTAAGAAGCTTGTTTTGAGCAAAGGGAAATGAACTCTTAAAAGCATACTCCAACCGCTTGAGTTCAATATTCTTGCCGAGTCATCTAATGAGGGGCTTATCCTCTTAAAGCCAGATTCGAAGGTTGAATTGGCCAAAGCATATGATTTTATAAGGTAAGCAAAGATTAGCCCAATGATGCTTCCGGTCAGCACTATCTCAAGTCCTAGTAGAACTTTATTATCTAGCCAGGCCAATAATTGAACTATTCCTACAGCAAGTATCAGTCCGGGTACGGCATACCCTATTGAAAGAAGTGAGCTTAATAAATTAGAAAATCTGCTTTTAGTAAAGCGAATAGAATAATTTATAAGTAAAGCTAAAGTAGCACATAATAATGCTGAAAATAGTGCAAGATAGATAGTGTTAAAAGTTGTCGTATAAAACTTCTCGTTAAAAAAGCCTAAGTTACTGCTGAAGGCCCAAACGGCTAACTCTGAAACTGGGAGAAGAAATCCTATAAATATGGGGAAAAAGCATACGAAGAAAGCTAAGGAAGACTTTAGTCCTTTCAATTCTATTTCTTTTGTGGGTCTGAAAGTTGAAGATGTTGAAGTATATTCAGTTTCGCTTCTAGAATATCTTTCTAGTAAATAAAAGACTCCAACAAAGATCAATAGTAATGAAGCAAGTTGCATTGCTGTATTTAAGTCATACAGCCCATACCAGGTTCTGAATATGCCTGTTGTAAAAGTCTGAATTGCAAAATGGTCAACTGCTCCGAAGTCTGAAAGCGTTTCCATAATAACAAGCATTAGACCCCCTATAATCGCCGGTCTTATAATTGGTAAGGATAATTTATAGAAAGTCTGAAATTGACTTAAACCTAGTACTCTTCCTGCTTCAAGCATAGACCTCGATTGATTCATAAAGGCCGTTCTTGATACCAAGTAGACGTAAGGATATAGGGTAAAAGAAAATACAAGTATTGCACCATAAATATTTCTAACGTTTGGGAACAACACAAAGTCTTGACCTAAGTTAAGTATCTCCCTTGAAAGGTTATTAGCCGTTCCGGTAGTATCAAATAATCCAGTAAAAGTATAAGCCAAAATATATGGTGGTATCGATAGGGGTAAAATTAAAGCCCATTCAAGAAACTCTTTCCCATAAAAACTATAGTTAGTAACTAACCAGGAAGTGCTCAGTCCAATAATTAGCACTAAAAATATAACACCCAATATTAAAAGAATGCTATTAGAGACGTAATCAAACAGAACATAATTATAGAGGTGTGACCAATTTTCAGAATAGTCACCAAAAAGACTAGAGAGAACTATTAGTACTGGAGCTATAAAGACAAGAAGAATTAAAAAGGGGAATGCCTTCCAAGAAGATATAGATAATTTGTATGGCACTTTTCAAATTTTTTTAAAAGAAAAGAAGAAACTATATCAAAAAAAAGAAATGTTACGGCTTTTCTATTGCCAACCCGATCTATCCATAAGCTTAACAGCTTGAGGATTAAGTTCTCCGTAGCTAGCAACTGAAACTTCATCTACTTTAAAGTCAGTTCCAAATGCAGCCATGATCGGGTTAGGAAGTACATCTTTGAGTACAGGATACTCAAATGAAATATTAACCATATAATTCTGAACTCTTTCAGAAAGAAGAAACTCTAGAAAACTTACAGCATTATCTTTGTTCGGCGAATTCTTTAATATGCCAGCTCCGCTAATATTTATATGTGAGCCTCTGTTCTGTTGATTTGGAAAATGCATTTTAACTTTTTTAGCAGCTTCTAATTGCTCGTCACCTTTGGACCTCGAAAGCATTATGCCGAGGTAATAGCTATTAGCTATGGCAATGTCTGCTTCGTCATTTGCCACGGCGATAATTTGAGATCTGTCATTACCTTGAGGTTTTCTAGCAAAATTTGCCACGAAATTTTTTGCCCATTCTTCCGTTACTTTTTCTCCAAGATTTGAAATGAGCGAGGCAACTAAGGACTGATTATACATGTTGCTGGAACTCCTTATGGCAATTCTTCCTTTCCACTCTGGTTTTGCTAAATCTTCATAGGATAGATTTTTTATTTCACTCTCAGATACTTTCTTAGGATTATAAAAAATGACTCTAGCTCTTTTAGCTGTAGCTACCCATTCATCATTTGGGCCTCTTAAATTCTTAGGGACAATAGAAGTGATATTTTTAGAATTAATACGACTAAAAAGACCTTCTTTTTGAACTTTCCAAAGGTTACCCGCATCCACTGTAAAGAAAATATCAGCAGGAGAGTTTTTTCCTTCAGCTTTTAGTCTTTCTAACAATGCACTTCCTTTTCCAGAGATCACATTAACCTTAATTCCTGTTTCTTTAGTAAATTCGGCATAAAGAGATTCGTCGGAGTCATAATGCCTAGAGGTGTAGATATTAACTTCAGAGGCATATAGAGTCTCAAAAGCTATTATAAAAAGAAAAGAAAACAGTGGGATCTTGTATAAGAGTTTCATTAAGAATATTTTACCCAATTGAGAATGATTCTCAACAATAAATTTATTAAATTCTTATTCCTGCGGCTTAAAGCCACTTGGTTTTGCGTATTCCTTGCCTGACAAAAACAAATCCATTTGTTCATTGAGCCATTTTCTTGAATCTCTATCTATTAAGTTTAATTGTCCTTCATTAATCAGCATTTTTTGGTGTTCTAACCATTCTTCCCATGCCTGTTTAGAGATATTAAGAAAAATCTCTTCACCTTTAGGGCCAGGGTAGGGAGGTCCTTCAAGACCGGGTAATTCTTTTTTTAGTTTTTTGCATTTTACTAATCTAACCATTCTGGCTCATCTCTATTATTAATTTCTGTATTGGCTTAGGAGTACCTCTTGATTGTAACTCTTTCGCATTTGTCCATATAGACTCTGTATTGGTTTTTTTAGTAAATTTCCTCTTAAGAGGCACTACAAAAACATGTGCCTTAAGGTTGTAATGGCTAAAGCTATGCTGAATCTCTTTGTATTTTTTAATATAAGATTTATTTGGACTAAATTTACTCTCGTAAATCTTTTTTAATTCTTTTTTTTCATCACACTCTATAAATGACCACAAGCCACCCCAAATTCCTTTTTCTGGTCTTTTTTCTAGGTAGACATTATTATTTTTATCTATAGGTACAAGCCAAAAAACCTCTTTCTCTCTTTTCTTTTTTGAAGTTCCCCTATTCGGCAGCAGCGCTGTTTCATTATGAATTCTAGCAAGACAGTCTTCTTCAACTGGACACGCTGAGCAGCTAGGATTGCTCCTAGTACATACAGTAGCGCCAAGATCCATAATACCTTGAGTGTACGTTCCATAATTTTTATGAGGAAGTAATTCTTCAGATATTTCCCAGAGTTTATTAACGGTAGCGGTTTTTTTTAAAATCCCATCAATTCGCTTATGTCTAGAAAGTACTCTTTTAACATTACCGTCTAAGATGGGAGCGCTTTTATTAAAGCCCAGAGAGTATATTGCTCCAGCAGTTGATCTGCCAATGCCAGGAAGTGACTCCAGTTCTTTTAATGAGCAGGGCAGAGAAGAAGAATAATCATCCTTTAAAATACATGCAGTTTTATGGATGTTCCTACCCCTGGCGTAATAGCCTAAACCTGACCAATAGCTCAAAACGTCATCTGTTGTACTTTCAGCCAGACTGTCAATATTAGGAAAACGTTTCATGAAAGCATCAAAGTAAGGCATTGCAGTATTAACTTGTGTTTGTTGGAGCATAACCTCAGATATCCATACTTTGTAAGGGGTCTTGTTAATTTGCCAGGGCAAGTCAGTTCTTCCGCTCTCCCCGTGCCATTTAATTACTCTGTTACTAAAAGTGTTCATATGGTTTTAAGATTTTATACGACCTTCTATGAAGAGTTAATCTATATCCGTTATAATGCGCGACCTTTTTATTGATTGATAAAAAAATGAGAAAAGCAGAAATAACGCGTGGGACTTCTGAAACAGAGGTTGTAATTAAAATTAACCTGGATGGCACTGGAAAGACTTCTTTTTCAACGGGGCTACCTTTTTTAGAACACATGCTGGATCAGATAGGACGTCATGGCATGATTGACTTAGATATAAAAGCTAAGGGTGATTTGCATATAGATGATCACCATACTATTGAAGACATAGGTATTACTTTAGGAGAAGCCTTTAATAAAGCTGTTGGAGATAAAAAAGGCATAAGACGATATGGACATTCCTATGTGCCTCTTGATGAAGCACTATCGAGGGTAGTTTTAGATTTTTCAGGCAGACCCGGCTTATTTATGAACGTTAAATTTGCTAAGGATACAGTGGGTAATATGGAGGTTGGTATGTTCGAACATTTTTTCCAGTCTTTTAGTAATCATGCTTTTGTAACACTTCATATAGATAATTTAAGTGGAGACAATACCCATCATCAGATAGAAACAATTTTTAAAGCCTTTGGCCGATCCTTGAGGATGGCTTTAGAGCTAGACAAAAGATCAGAGGGGACTATTCCCTCTACCAAAGGTTCTTTGTAACCCCATAAGAAACTTTTTTATGAACACAATAGCCGTAATTGATTATGGTATGGGAAACCTTCATTCAGTCAGCAAAGCCCTTAAAAAGGTTTCTCCTTCAGACCAAATTCTAGTCACTTCAAAAAAAAGTGAAATTGAAAATTCAGACAAGATAGTCTTGCCTGGAGTTGGAGCTATTAAAGACTGCATGGAAGCTCTATCGAATAATAACCTTGATCAGGTTGTTTTAAGAAATATGGCCGAGAAGCCTACGCTTGCTATTTGTGTTGGGATGCAGATGTTACTTGAATCAAGTGAAGAGAATAATGGAATTAGCGGGTTTAACTTATTAGAAGGGAAGGTTCGTAGGATATCCAGTACCTCTACTGTAAAAGTTCCGCACATGGGCTGGAATCAAGTATTACAAAAATCTGATCATTACTTATGGACAGATATTCCTAACAACAGTTTCTTCTACTTTGTTCATGGCTACGCATGTGATAGCTCTGCGGACGCAATAGGAACAACTTGCCATGGGTCTGAATTTATTTCAGCGTTGGCTAAGAACAATATCTTCGCAGTACAATTTCATCCAGAAAAAAGTCAAAAAGTTGGTCTTCAGTTTTATAAAAATTTTATAAGTTGGGAAGGTAATTGATGATAATAATTCCAGCAATAGATATTAAATCAGGGAGGTGTGTCCGACTTAAGGAAGGAAAGATGGATCAGGAAACTGTTTTTTCTGAACACCCCATTGATATGGCAAGACGGTGGTTCTCTAAGGGAGCTGAAATACTTCACTTGGTAGATCTTGATGGAGCCATTCAAGGCAGGCCCGTTAATCAAAAGGTCATCTTAGAAATAGCTTCTGAATTTAAAAACAAGTTAATACAGGTTGGCGGAGGCATACGTAATCTAGAGTCGGCTGCTTTATATCTTGATTCTGGTATTTCAAGAATAGTGATAGGAACTTCAGCTATAAAAGAGCCGGAGATTTTAAGACAACTCAGTTTAACTTACCCTAAAAGTATTGTCCTTGCTCTTGATGTTTACAAAGGTAAACTTAAAACAGAGGGCTGGGTTGAAGCAAGCACTGCTACACCGCTAGATTTATTAAACTCTCTTTCTGATATAAAGATTTCTTCCATCATTTACACAGACATCTCAAAAGACGGAATGATGTCAGGTCCCAATGTGGAAGCCACTGTTGAGTTCGCAAGAAGCACAACCATACCTGTTATTGCTTCAGGAGGTGTTTCCTCTTTAGATCATATTAGAGAGTTATCAAGAAGTAATGTGAATTTGGAAGGCGTTATTTGTGGTCGTTCGCTTTACGAAAATGCTTTTAGTCTTGAAGAGGCAATCGCAGAATCACAACAAAAGAAATGACTGTAGCTAAGAGAATAATTCCTTGCCTTGATGTAGACAATGGTCGCGTGGTTAAGGGAGTTAATTTTCTTAACATCAGAGATGCTGGTGATCCAAGTGAGGTTGCTAGACGCTATGATCTTGAAGGAGCTGATGAAATAACTATGTTGGACATTACGGCCAGCCACGAATCAAGAGCAACCACTTATCAAACAGTAGAAAAGATAGCGAGTGAGGTTTTTATTCCTTTGACTGTAGGAGGGGGAGTAAGGTCTTTAGACGACATAAAGAATTTATTGAGGTCTGGTGCTGACAAAGTAAGTATCAATACTGCAGCTGTCGAAAACCCTGAATTTGTTAAAGCAGCTTCAGAGAAGTTTGGTTCTCAATGCATTGTTGTGGCAATTGATGCCAAGAGTATCAATAACAACGGAGACAAATATGAAGTAGTCACTTATGGAGGGAGAAATAAGACCGGTTTAGATGTTGTTGAATGGGCAAAAAAACTCGAAGACTTTGGTGCTGGAGAAATACTTTTAACCAGCATGGACCGTGATGGAACTAAGGAAGGATTTGATAATCAATTAACTAAAGCAGTTTCTTCCAGTATTAATCTTCCTGTAATTGCTTCAGGAGGCGTTGGATCTCTTCAAGATTTAGTCGATGGAATACTGAAGGGCGGTGCCGAAGCCGTACTGGCAGCAAGCATCTTTCATTTTTCAGAATATTCTATAAAAGAAGCCAAGGAAGCTCTAAGGTTAGCTAAAATAGCTGTTCGCGATTAAGTTTATTTCTTAACTACCTTTCCAGACGATGCAATTTCATAGCAAATAGGGTCACCTGTAGCAATTTCTAACTTTACAACCTGCTCTTTAGTGAGCTGATCTAATTCCATAACAAGGGAGCGCAAAGAATTACCATGCGCAGCAATTAAGATATTTTTCCCTTCCAATAATTGTGGGAGAATTTCTTTTTTAAAATAAGGCAGCACTCTCTCAGCCGTACCTTTTAAGCTTTCCCCTCCCGGTGGAGGAGTGTCGAAAGATCGTCGCCAAATATGAACTTGCTCATCGCCCCATTTTTCTCTTGCTTCATCTTTATTGAGGCCTGATAAATCACCATAGTCTCTTTCATTTAAGGCTTGGTTTTTAACCACGCTCAGGTTTGTAACCCCTAATTCTTTAAGAATAATCTCCCCTGTCTTTTGAGCTCTAAGAAGATCAGAAGTAAACATAACGTCAAATTGAAAACCTTCAGTTCTTAATTGAATACCGGCTGATTTAGCCTCCTCCACACCTTTTGCTGTAAGACCAGGATCTTTCCAGCCAGTAAAAAGATTTTTTTCATTCCATTCACTTTGGCCATGTCTAACAAGAACAAGAGAAGCGCTCATAAGATATAATTATTTTGTAATAACCAACTATTCTAACTTAGTAATCTATATAATCCTGCTCCATTATGGATAAATTTCTAATTTTTCTGGTTGATAATTACATAGCAGTATTATTATTGTTTTTTTTGCTCTTTGCCCTAATTATTTATGAGAGTAGAAAAGGAGGAAAAAAAATAGATACCTCTGAGGCAACACGTATTATCAATAAAGAAAATGCTTTGGTGGTAGACCTGAGAACTTCTGCTGAATTCAATTCAGGAACCATATCAGGTGCAATTAATCTAGAGCCGGATAGCGTTGATAAAGAAAATTCACTCTTTAAGGCAAACGAAAGTGACCAAATCCTTCTAGTTTGCAAACTTGGGAGTTCATCAAGTGCCGTTGGTGGAAGGTTAATTAAGCAAGGGTTTGAAAACGTAAATATCCTTTCTGGAGGGATGCAAGGATGGGTTCAAGCAGGTTTGCCTCTAATCAAACAGTAAATTAAACCTACCTATCTAGGCCTAGCTCTTTAATTTTCCTGGTCAAAGTATTCCTACCCCATCCAAGAATATTGGCTGCTTCTTTTTTCTTTCCTTTTGTTTTTCTTAGCGTTGCTTTGATCATTGTTTTTTCAAAGTCTGGAAGAGTTTTTTCTAAAAGATTGTTTTCACCCTTAGCTAAAGAATTCTCAACCCATAGATTAAGTAGGTCAGTCCATTCAGTTCCATTTGTTTCCTCAGAAATTAAATCATCTGAAAGATCTTCCAGACGAATCTCTCTTGTAGGAGACATTACCGTTAACCACCGGCAAGTATTTTCTAATTGTCTAACATTGCCTGGCCATGGAAGGCTTAAAAAATAATCCTCAACTTCCTGCGAAAGGTATTTTCTTTCTTCTCCAAGTTCTTCAGAAGACAGTTTAAAAAAATGTTTAGCTAATTCAGGAATATCTTCTCTTCGTTCATTGAGATTAGGCAAAGTAAGTTTAATAACATTCAGTCTATGGAATAAATCTTCCCTGAAGGTCCCTTCTTTAACATGCACGTCAAGATTTTGGTGAGTTGCCGTAATGATCCTCACGTCTACTTTTATAGGCTCTCTCCCACCTACCCGATAAAATTCTCCATTAGAAAGAACCCTTAACAATCTCGTTTGAGTTTCCAGTTGCATATCCCCAATTTCATCAAGGAATAGAGTTCCCCCGTTAGCTTGTTCAAATCTCCCTATTCTTTTTTCATCTGCCCCTGTAAAAGCTCCTCTTTCATGACCGAATAGCTCTGCCTCAAGAAGCTCTTTAGGAATATCAGCCATGTTTAGTGCAATAAATGGTTTGTCTTTTCTAGGACTGTGTTGGTATAGAGCCTTCGCTACAAGTTCCTTTCCAGTTCCAGATTGCCCCACAAGAAGAATAGTAGAATTTGAGTTTGAAAGTTTACCAATAGCCCTAAAGACCTCTTGCATAGCAGGTGCCTCTCCAACTATTTCAGCTTTTGTTTCACTTTCATTTTCGCTATCGAGTTTTTGTGAGGGCGACAAGGTTGCTCTTCTGATCATTTTTACAGCTTCATCGATATCAAAAGGCTTGGGCAAATATTCCCATGCTCCGTGTTCATAAGATTCAACAGCACTTTCTAGGTCAGAATGGGCAGTCATGATTATTACTGGTATCTCAGGCCTCAAATTCTGTACTTGATCAAGTAAGTCAATGCCGCTCGTGCCAGGCATTTTTATATCGGACAATATCAAATCAGGATTTTCTGACTCAAGTTTTAGAACCACTTTATGGGCTGATTCAAAAACTTCTACATCTATATCATGTTCAGACAGACCTTTTTCTAAGACCCATCTAATAGATTCGTCATCATCTACTACCCAAACTGAGATGTTATTAGCCATGCGCTTCTTTTAATCCATCATTTGTGTTCATATTAGCTGAAATGGGAATGATAATTGAAAATTCTGTATCGCCAGGTTTGCTTCTAAATTGCAGAGCCCCGTTGTGCTGAGAAACAATTCCCTGTGTTATTGATAGGCCCAGACCAGAACCCTGCTCTTTCCCAGATATCATAGGAAAGAATATTGAATCTTTGATATCTTCAGGTATTCCTGGACCATTATCAGAGATTGATATCTTGCATAGTGTAGTGAACCTAAGTTCTCCTATATATTCTTGATGCACCACTCTTGTTTTCACTTTTATTTTTGGACTTAACGTTTTTGAATTGGACAGAGACTCTCTGGCATTCTTAATAAGATTTAAAACACTGTTTTCTATTAAATAGCTGTCTATTAAGAGATCTGGGATGCTAGGATCAAAATCTTTTTCATACTTTATTTCGATGTCTTTAATCTCATTTTTTTCTAAGTCCATGACATTTTCTATTGGATAATGAATATTCTGCACTTTAAAAGAAGGTTTCTTATTTGGCCCGAGTATATTATCCACTAGAACGGTAAGCCTATCTGTCTGTTTAATAATAATATCAGTGTATTCTCTTAAATTTTGGTCGGGCAACTTATTATTTAATAGTTGTGCAGATCCTCTTATGCCGCTCAATGGATTTTTTATTTCATGAGCCATGCCCCTTATAAATTCAGTGGTAATTTCCTGATTAGTTTTCATTCTATGCCTTTCTTTAATTTCAGAAGCATTCTCCTTGCCAACAATCTCCATTATCAAGCACTCTTTAAACTCTCCATCTGAAAAAGGGCGCAAGGTATAATCGCACAAGAGCGTTCTTCCTTTGCGAAGATGCAGAATGGCATCTATTTTTTTAAAATCTCTATTCTTCTCGAGGCAGTTTTCAAAGTTTTCAATACTATCCGGTTCTTCATGAAACAGATCGGTTATCTTTTTGCCTGTTGTTGATTTAAGACTTGAATCTAAGAAAGATTCAGCCGAAGTGTTGATTAACTTAACAGAAAGAGAAGAATCAAGTACCAGTATGCCAGTAGTTAATTCTGTGATTAAAAAATGGTTTAATTGATTCAAGGTTCTATTTCTGGGGGCTACTTTGCCCCCAGAATATCATAACTACTTATCTAGAATGAGCCAGTTAAGAAGTTAGAGTACCAACTATATGAGCAATAATTTTATAAGGATCAGCATTAGAAGCAGGTCTTCTGTCTTCTAGGTATCCATTCCAATTATGCTCTACAGTGTAAATAGGTATTCTGATGCTTGCTCCTCTGTCGCTAACCCCATAAGAAAACTGATCAATACTTTGTGTTTCGTGCAACCCAGTCAGTCTCATGTCGTTATCTGAACCATACGAAGCAATTCCTTCTGCATGAACCTTTCCAAGTTTCTCACACATTGAGGTAAACAATTCCTCTGTACCAGAAGATCTCATTTCTTCATTAGAAAAGTTAGTATGCATGCCTGAGCCATTCCAATCCCCTGTTTTTGGTTTTGGATGGATGTTCACACTCACACCAAATTCTTCAGCTACTTTATGTAAAAGGTATCGGCTTACCCACAAGTCATCACCAGCTTTAATGCCTTTCCCTAGGCATTGATACTCCCATTGCCCTAAAGCAACTTCAGCATTAGTTCCTGTTAACTCTATACCGGCATCTAAGCAGGCATTTAGATGCGCATCTGCTATCTCTCTGCCTACTACATTATTACTTCCTACACCGCAGTAGTAGTCTCCTTGTGCTCTTGGCACACCCTTGTCCCAGCCAAGTGGTTCGCCTTCCAGGTCTGTTAAAAAATATTCTTGTTCAAAGCCGAACCACCATTCATCCGAAACAATTTCAGCTGCAGCAGCTCTTTCGTTAGAAGGATGAGTTTCATGTTCACCAGTTTGAACTTGGCACATAACTAAGGCGCCATCAGTTGTAGGGTTATCATACATTTGAACTGGAAGGAGCAAACAGTCCGAACTGCCACCTTCTGCTTGTTGTGTTGAAGAACCATCAAAAGACCATTCAGGAGCTTCTCCTTCTGTTACTTTTACCTTGCTCCTTAAGGATGGCTCTGGCTTAAATCCATCAAGCCATATGTATTCGTATTTATTCATTCTAAAATCTCCATTCAATTATTTAAAATCGGATATTAGCATGTTAAAAAGTAGAATTGAACACTATATGGACATATAGAGTGCGTTATTTTAAATTATAAGAATAAAATGCACTACTATAGATCATATGCACTAAATTAGTGCTATATTAGTCAATCCTTATATTACTGAGGCCTTCTCTAGTAACAAAGCTCAACCATTCAGATAGATATTTATTCCATTGATATTTTTCGTCCTTACTGAGCATATTTTTATTAGGAAAGACATTTCTTGACCAGAATTGGTGTTTCCCATTAAAACGTCTAACTTCTACCATCTTCAAGTCATTATAAATGGCCACCTCCATGATCATGTCTTCCATACTGCTTATTGAAAAATTACTCTGACAAACTATTAATTTAGAGGTGTATTTTGATTCTTTGAAGACACTGATACTAACCGCGGAACTACTTTCTCCTTCAGGCAAACCAAAACTAGCATTATTCTTGTTTAAAATATTTGGCAGTATTTTATGAAGCTTAAGATAATTAATTTCATAAAGTTTAATAAGGTCATTTAGCCTCGTTTTCTTCTTTTGAGAATTAAAGTTATATGCTTGTTGGTTAGTCTTTATCATAAGTGGACCACAATAATAACGCAGCAATGGACCTATAGGGTTTCCAGGGTTCAGCCATTTTTTCAATTGTCAAACTTTTTGGTCTCTCGTTGATTTTCTTAATCTTTTGAATGGCCACAATTAACCCCAGATCTGAAGATGGCCAAGCATCCAGTCGTTTCATACAAGCCATTAAATAGCATTGAGCAGTCCATTCTCCTATGCCTTTTATTTTGACCAACATCTCAACCACTTCTTGATCTGACATTTTTTCTAGTTTTTTAAAATCTAAAGTTTTGTTAATGACCGCTTCAGCAACATTTCTACAATAAGCTACTTTCTGACGACTTAAGCCAGTAGCTTTTAGTTCCTCTTCCTTTATTTTGAGGAAAGAAGAGGCTTCAAAATCTCTACAAATAAGTTTGACTCTGTTAAAGATAGCTTTGGCGGATGCAACAGATAATTGTTGTTCTACTATTAAGCTAATTAAGCCCTCAAATCCTCCTGTCTTCTTAAAAGAATTTATTTGATCGTTTCTATCTCTAAGTATTTCCTTAAAATCAGAGTCCACTTTTTTTAAGTGCTTTATTCCAAGAGCTAAAGTTCTATTATTTAACTTCTGTATTTTGCTCATAAATTCTTGATATTAAATCTTTTTTAAATGGCAGAAGAGAAGCGCACTGCTGATTATAGTTCTTAATATTGGTTGTTTCTTGATGAAGAAAATCATCAATTGCTTTTTTAAATCGAATATCTTTTATCCAATGCGCCGAGTAAGTTTCTATTGGTAAAAATCCTCTTTTAATTTTATGTTCTCCTTGTACGCCAGGATCAAATCTTAATAAATTATTTTCTATACAAAACTCTATGCCTTGGTAATAACAAGTCTCAAAATGCAGGGAATCATATTCAGCTAGACAGCCCCAATATCGTCCATATAGCTTTTTAGAATCATAAAAGTTTAAAGCAGCAGCAACATAATCCCCTTCTAAATTTTTTGCCATTACCAAAAGAATAGATTCAGGCATTAGTTTTATAACATCTTTAAAAAACTCAAGATTTAAGTAGCCACCCATACCTCGCTTTAGGTAGGTCACTTGATAAAAGTTATAAAAGCAAACGATCATTTCTTCTGAAATATCTTTACCCTTAACTCTCTCAATTTTTATTCCTTGCGCATCAATTTTTTGTCTTTCCTTTTTTATATTCTTTCTCTGACGAGAGGTTAAGTCACTCAAGAAATCATCAAAAATTTCATATTCGTTATTAAACCAATGGAATGAGTAGCTTGTCCTAAGACTAAAGTCAGCTTCAATGAATTCTTCTAGTTCTGAAACCTCAGGCAATAAGATGTGCATACTAGAGATATCAAGTTCATCACTAATATTTTTTATGGCCTGATTAACTAATTGGGCAATCTCTTTCCGTTTGTACCCTTGTTTTATCGATAGTCTTGGACCTGAAGCTGGAGTGAAAGGGATAGAAGAGACTAATTTAGGGTAATAGTTCAGACCGTTTCTGTAATATGCATCTGCCCACGACCAGTCAAAAATAAATTCACCTTGTGAATCTGTTTTTACATACAAAGGCATAACAGCAGTAACTTCATTCTTTTTTCTTACAATTAAATGAAAAGGACTCCATCCGGTTTCTTCAGAAACACATGTCGATGTTTCTAGTGCATTCAAGAAATTATATTCTAGAAAGGGGTAGTCCGAATCAACAACTGCATCCCATTCTTGTTTTTCTATATCAGAGATTTTCTTTAAAAAATGAACTTCCATAATTAAGAACCAAGAAAAGCCCCGATAAAGATTAAGAGTCCTACCCAATTATTATCTTTGAATGCTTTTAAACATTTATTTCTGTCGTAATCTTTAATAAGAAGCATTTGCCTAATAACGAATAAAAATGAAAGAAAAACAGTAAAGAAGAAGATTGTATCCAATCCTCCATATAAACCAACATGACACCAAAATATTAAAGATAGGATATGGAAAATAAATATAGATACTTTTACGCCCTTGCCCAAGGTAAGGGCAGAAGAGTTTATGCCTATAGAGGCATCATCCTCTTTATCGCACATGGCATAGATTGTATCGTAAGCTAATATCCAGAAAAAACAGGCTAGAAAAATAAGAAGAGTAGCTAAATTAATTAAATTTAATTCAGCAGCAGAGACCATGATAATTCCCCAAGAAAACGCAAAACCTAAAAAAGCCTGAGGAAAAGAAAAGAAACGTTTAGTTAAAGGGTAGAAAGATGTAAGAAATACTCCCAAGCAAGCCATTAAAAAAGTAAATTTATTGGTCCAAGTTAGCAGGTAGGCAGAAGCAGCAAGCAGAACAAAAAAAAGGATTAGAGCTTCATTTTTAGAAACAGCACCAGTAACTAGAGGCCTTTCTTTGGTGCGTTCAACTTTTCCGTCAAAATCTTGATCAAAAAAATCATTAATTACACATCCCGCTGACCTCATCAAAAAGGCTCCGAGAATAAAAACTACCAATAAAACAGGTTCAGGCTTCCCCCCGGTGAGAACGTAGAAAGCACTTAAAGTTGGCCAAAGTAGTAAAAGTGTCCCAATAGGCTTATCCAATCTCATTAGATAAGACAGTCCTAGCAGTTTTTCAATTACACTTTTTTTCATCAAGGGGCGCTACTTTAATCTAGGTTGATGAGAAAGTTGAGTTAGAATGATTTATTTTTTAATTAACCAGGAGAGAAAATTGAAGAAATGGGAATGTATCGTCTGCGGATGGGTATATGATGAGGTTGAAGGTTGGCCAGAAGATGGCATTGAACCGGGAACAAAATGGGATGACATACCAGAAGATTGGGTTTGTCCAGATTGTGGTGTAGGCAAAGAAGATTTTGAAATGGTTGAAATTGATTAAGAGATGACTTTAACAACTAGAATAGTTTTAGCAATGATAGGAGGTATCTTGGGTGGTGCCTTAATAAAACTAACTCACGACTCAGGTATCTTGGGTTCCACAGGCGATTTAATTTTATACGATCTATTAGCCAATGGAATTTTTGATATTGTAGGGCAAATCTTTATTGCTTCGCTAAGGCTTGCTATTGTCCCTTTAGTCTTCTTTTCTTTAGTTTGCGGAGTTTTATCAATCTCTTCATCTTCTCAAATAGGTACCATTACAATAAAAACCTTATCTTTGTATCTTGTAACTACTGCTATAGCTATTTCTCTCGCCTTATTTTTTGCTTTGCTTGTTGAGCCAGGTTTAGGTGCTAATTTAGCCCTACCGCAAGCTTTTGTGGCTACAGATCCTCCTTCTCTTAAACAAGTTATAGTTAGTATTTTTCCTACCAACCCTATTGCTGCAATGGCAGAAGGCAACATGTTACAAATAATAGTTTTTTCTTTGTTGTTTGGTATTGCCTTGAAGGGCATAGGTGAATCTGGAAAGCCTTTACAGCAGAGTTTTCAGAGATTAAATGATGTGATCTTAAAGCTAGTTACTATGTTGATTGAATTAGCTCCCTACGGGGTCTTCTCCTTATTGCTAACTTTGTTTGCGGTTAAAGGCATAGGTGTAATTGGCGACCTAAGTAAATATTTCTTTTTGTTATTATTTGTTCTCTTATTTCATGCGCTGGTAACTTATGGGTTGTTTATTACTCTCATTGCTAAACTAAATCCAGTTACTTTCTTTAGTAAATTGAGATCTTTATCTGTATTTGCTTTCAGTACCTCTTCTAGCAGTGCAACTATGCCAGTAACTTTAAGAACTGTTACCACTAAATTGGGAGTAAAGCCTTCAATCGGGTCTTTTACTGTACCTCTTGGGGCAACAGTAAATATGGACGGCACCGCAATAATGCAAGGAATTGCAACCGTATTTATAGCTCAGGCTTACAATATTGATCTTACAACCATAGACTATTTAATGGTTATTTTGACAGCAACGCTTGCTAGTATAGGAACTGCAGGAGTTCCTGGAGTAGGTTTGATTATGTTGGCAATGGTTTTAGAACAGGTTGGTTTACCAGTAGAGGGAATTGCATTAATCATAGGAGTAGACAGGCTCTTAGACATGACTAGAACCGTAGTTAATGTTTGCGGAGACTCAATGGTTTCTTGTGTAGTTGCAAAATCTGAAGGGGAATTTGATAAAGAGATATTTGATAGAAAAATTTAGTTTTCTTTAATTTCTTATTCTTGTAGACTCACGCGCTTTGAAGCCTTTAAAAGGTCTGATTTACTAAACGGAGGAGAAGATGGAGTCATATTTTTACATACCACCACTATTAGGTGCGTTCGGTTTACTAGTAGCTTTAGTTATTTACATAGTTGTAAGTAGATACCCTGCTGGAAATGAAGCTGTAACTAAGATTGGTGATCAAATTCACTCCGGAGCAATGACCTTCATGAAAAGAGAGTACAGCTATCTTGTACCTTTTGCAGCGGTAGTGATTGCACTTGTTTATTGGCAGTTGGGATCAAGCACAGCAATAGCAGTATTTTCCGGAGCACTTTCTTCGGCAGTCGCAGGTTGGTTAGGTATGTACGCTGCAACCAAGGCCAATGTAAGAACGGCCACGGCAGCTTCAGAATCGGGTGCTGAAACAGCTCTGTCTATAGCTTTCTATGGTGGAAGCATAATGGGACTGTGTGTAGCTTCTTTAGGTTTAATAGGCCTAGGAACATTGTTCTATTTCATTGGAGGAGGGGATCACTACCACTCTATTGAAGGCTTTGGTATGGGGGCTTCTATCGTTGCTTTGTTCTCGCGTGTCGGTGGCGGAATTTTTACAAAGAGTGCAGATGTCGGCGCTGATCTAGTTGGAAAGTTGGAAGCAGGTATTCCTGAAGATGACCCCAGGAACCCCGGTGTGATTGCAGACAACGTTGGTGACAATGTTGGAGATATTGCTGGTATGGGATCGGATATTTTTGAATCTTACTGCGGATCAATGATTGCTTGTATTGCTATTGCAGGAACTCTTGCAGTAACCGAATCACGATCAGAAATGATGTTCTTGCCTCTGGCTTTGGCGTCAATAGGTCTATTATCTTCAATGGTAGGGATTATTATAGTAAGGGTTTTTTCAAGCCTTTCTCCTGCCTCTGCGTTGAGAACAGGAACAATAGGAGCGCCTATTGTCTTCATCGTTACAGCATATTTTTTAACCACTTCTCTTTTAGGAGAAACGGGTGTTAATGTCTGGCTAGCTGTTTTAACAGGAGCGGTTGGAGGAATAGCAATAGGACTAATTACAGAATATTACACAGGTTCTACGCCAGTGGTTAAGATAGCAGAATCTGGACAAACTGGACCAGCTACAGTCATGATTACTGGCTTGTCGGTTGGTATGCAATCTGTTGTTTTACCAATAGCCTGCATCGCTATAATAATTTATCTATCAACAAGCTTAACGGGACTCTATGGAGTTGGTATTGCAGCAGTGGGTATGTTATCCACTGTGGGAATAACGATGGCGATAGATGCTTATGGACCGGTAGCTGATAATGCTGGCGGCATAGCAGAGATGGCTGGAATGCCTTCTGAAACAAGAGAAATTACAGATGAACTAGATGAGCAAGGAAACACAACTGCTGCCATTGGTAAGGGCTTTGCTATAGGAGCAGCTGCTCTAGCGGCATTGGCCATCATTGCGGCTTTTGTTGAAAGTGTTTCTGCAAATAGAGGGGAAGACTTGGTCCTACTGCTGTCGGAGCCTATGGTTTTGGTAGGAATGTTCATAGGAGGAGCCATACCTTTTTTGGTCGCCTCAATAACAATGACTGCTGTTGGTGATGCTGCTTTTGAAATGATCAATGAAATCAGAAGACAGTTCAAAGAAATCCCTGGTTTATTGGAAGGAACTGCAGAGCCAGATACAGAAAAATGTGTAGATATAGCAACTACTGCAGCTCTAAAGAAGATGCTTTTACCTGGAGTGATAGCGGTTGGCGCACCTCCATTAGTAGGATTTTCACTGGGAGCCGAAGCTTTAGGTGGAATGCTCGCCGGTGGACTGCTTTCTTGTGTTCTCATGGCTTTGTTTATGGCAAATGCTGGCGGAGCTTGGGACAACGCAAAAAAATATATTGAAAAAGGAAATCTTGGAGGCAAAGGAACCGATACTCATACTGCTGCAGTTGTAGGAGATACTGTTGGAGACCCTTTTAAAGATACCTCTGGACCTGCTATGAACATTTTAATAAATGTTATGGCAATCGTGAGTCTGGTTATAGCACCACTCTTGTAATCAAGATAAAATCTTCTTCATGGTTGTATGTGGAATGCCCGTATCGGATGTGTACGGGCCTCCCTCTAAGTAATCCAACGAAAGATAAAAATTTATAGCCTCTTCTCTCGCATTTAGGATTACTGTCTTTGCTCCATTCTTACCTGCATGCTCTTCTAGCTTCTTTACTATCTCTGAGCCTATGCCTCTCCTTTTCAAATCTTCACTAACAGCCATGTATCTGATTTGAGCCTCTACATTGGAATTGAAATGAACCCTTCCAGACCCAACAACCTTCTCATGATCATCCAGAGCAATTAGGTGAAAGCTTGATTCTTCTTGGTCATCTTGCAGAGAATCTTTAGACATCCCAAGGGGTTTTCTGAGCATTTCCCATCTGAATAAAAAATAATTATCCCATTCTTCAGGTGTTTCAGGAGATTTGATAAAGTAATTAAGCATTATTTCTTGTTAAATTTTAAACTATCTTTTATGGGAAAGCAGGATGATATATTTATTGAAGGTAATTTAAGCGGTTTGCCTTTCTCTTTCAATGAAGAAGTCACCGAAGTCTTTGAAGATATGATTGATAGATCCGTGCCTGGCTATAAGACCAGTGTGAATTTAGTAGATTACTATTCAAGACAGTATTCTCAAGATAATTCATATGTTTATGATTTAGGATGCTCGTTGGGAGCTTCAACTAAAGCGTTATTAGATTCCGTTAGTGATAAGAATGTAAAAGTTATCTCCATAGACAATTCTGAAGCGATGATAGGAAAATGTAATAAATTGCTTAACTCTTATATAGATGAGGGGCGTCTAGAATTAAAGTTAGAAGATATAAATACATCTGAGATAAACAACGCCTCTGTTGTGGTTATTAATTTTGTTTTGCAATTCTTAGATCGCAACAAGAGAACACTCTTAATAGAAAAGATATTTAAAGGGTTGAATCCAGGAGGGGTGTTGGTAATTTCTGAAAAGGTACATTTTCAATCCGACAGAGAATCCAAGAGTATATTTTTATTGCATCATCTCTTTAAAGAGATGAATGGCTATACCAAGATGGAGATTGCTGCGAAACGAGATTCCTTGGAAGGAGTTATGGTAACTGAAACAGAGGAACAGCACTTTCAAAGAATGAAAAGAGTTGGGTTTAGGAGGGGTGAGAAATTAATGTCCAATTTAAATTTTGCTACATATCTATTTATTAAGTAATGAATTTTATTTCTCCTGAATGGCAGAAGCTTCTTGACCCTTACAAGAAGGACTTCTTCGGAATTAAAAAAGACAAACGAATAGAACTTTGGCAAAAAATCCTATCAGCATTGCCCATCCCTTTAGATAAGACAGTAGAAATGTCTTCGGAAGTAAAAATAAATTTTGATTGGACGCCTCAGGATAGCGATAAAACAAAAGACTTGTTGTTGCAGCTAGTTCCTTGGAGAAAAGGGCCTTTTTCAATAAATGAAGTGTTTATTGATAGTGAGTGGTGTTCCCATTTTAAATGGGATCGCTTCTTAGAGCTTAATTTGGATCTGAATGATAAGACGATATTAGACGTCGGTTCGGGTAATGGTTATTACGGATTTAGAATGTTGGGTTTAGGCGCTAAAGAGGTTTTATGTTTGGAACCAAATCTGACACACTTTTCTCAATTTTTGGCCATAAATAACTTTGCTCAATCAAAGAAAATACAAATGTTACCAGAGAGATTGGAGTCTATTCAGATAGCTAAGCCTTATTTTGATGTGATATTTAGCATGGGTCTTTTATACCATCAAAGAGATCCAGGAAAACACCTCAGATTGTTAGCTTCCCACTTAAAAAAAGAAGGGAGAATCGTCATCGAAACCATAGTGACTCCTGAAGATTATGAAGAAGTTCTTGTGCCTGGTGACAGGTATGCAAATATGCCTAACGTTTGGTCAGTTCATAACGAGATAGGTTTAGAAAAACTTATCCTTGAACAAGGTCTTGAACTTATTGACTCTACTGAAGCCATAATGACTACTATTGAAGAACAAAGGGCCACTCAATGGATGCCGTTCGGATCTTTTGAATCTGCTTTAGAGGAGGGCAACCACGAGAGAACAATAGAAGGTTTTCCGGCTCCTTTAAGGAAGTTTGTTGTTATTACGATTCAGAATAATCAACTTTAGTCCCTATCCATCTGTCCACTAAAATTTTAGCAAATGGCTCATCTGTTTTGGCTATTCTTATAGCCTCTTCTTGGGCGAATTCTAATAAGTCAGAGTCTCGTATAGGGTCGGCAATTTTTAAATCCATAAGTCCAGATTGTCTTACTCCATAAATGTCACCTGATCCTCTGAGCTCTAGGTCTTTTTCTGCTATAACAAAACCATCATTAGTTTCTTCCATGGTTTTTATCCTCTCTTGAGCTATTGCAGTTAGAGGGTCTTTATAAAGCAAAAGACAATGTGAATCTGAGTCTGCTTTCCTGCCAACTCTGCCTCTTAGTTGATGAAGCTGTGATAGTCCTAATCTTTCAGGATTCTCAATAATCATTAATGTTGCTTCTGGTACATCAACACCTACCTCTATAACTGTAGTGCAGACTAAGAGTTGTATCTCGCCCTCACGGAATTCATTGATTACTTTATCTTTTTCTTTCTTTTTGAGACGGCCATGAACTAGCCCAGTTTTTATGTTTGGTACGGACTTTTTGATATCTAAAAACAGCTCTTCTGCAGATTGAGCTTCTAATTCTTCTGATTCTTCAATTAAGGTACACACCCAATAGACCCTTTGGCCTTCAAGACACACTTCTTCAATTCTTTTCATTACTTTGTCTCTCATGGAGCTAGGCCTTGAAGAAGTTGTAACTGGTTTTCTGCCAGGTGGTAATTCATCAATAATGGAGGTTTCTAGAGAGCCATACACAGTCATTGCTAGAGTTCTAGGTATTGGAGTAGCTGTCATTATCAATTGGTGGGGGCTGCGCTTTTTTGAACCTCCTTTTTCTAACATAGAAAATCTTTGATGCACTCCAAATCTGTGCTGTTCATCTATTATAGTTAATCCCAACCTATTAAAGATTACATCTTTTTGAAAAAGAGCATGAGTGCCAACAAGAATATCTATTGCACCTTCTTCTAATTCTGAAACTATCTTTTTTCTTTTTGAAGCTGTGGTAGAGCCAGTAAGAATTGCAACTTTTAAATCAAGAGGGCTAAACCACTCAGATAAAGTCTGATGATGTTGTTCAGCTAGTATCTCCGTTGGACACATAAAGGCTGTTTGCCATTCATTCTCAGCAGTATGAAGTGCTGCTAAAGCACCCACTAGGGTCTTACCGGAACCAACATCCCCTTGAAGCAGTCTGCGCATAGGAGACTGAGCAGTTAAGTCATTACAAATTTCATCCCAACATCTATTTTGTGCATTGGTTAAATGGAAATCTAGAGATTTAAGAAATACGCCTTCTTTAGATGACTTGGTTCGCATTACTGGACCTTCTCTGCCTTCCAGCTCATTTTTAAGTATTCCTGCACAGAGCATATGTGCAATAAGCTCTTCTTTGATAAGTTTCTTCTGAGCAGGATGATTGCCACTTAACAGGACATTCAGGTCTATATCTGCAGGGGGATTGTGTATGAATTTTAATGCTTGAAACAGATCAGAGAATTCATCGTTAGAGTTTTTTACTTTTTCTTCTTCAAATAAGTTATTTATTTCACAATAGCTTATAGCTCCTGAGATAATTTTTCTTAACCTACCCTGTTGAAGCTTTGAAGTAGATGCGTAAACAGGTGTAAGACTTTTATCTACTTCTACAGAATCTGCTCTTTCAAATACTTGGTACTGAGGATGAATCATTTCTTTTCCAGAAGGTCCATGCCTTATGGTTCCGTAGCATCTTATTCTAGACCCCTTTTTAAGGGCTTTGTGCTGCGCAAAGGCAAAATTGAACATCCTCATTGTTAATCGACCAGTTCCATCGTATATCTCAGTGAATAGCATTCGTCTTCCTCTGAAAACAACCGTTGATTTAATTATCTCTCCTTCTATAAGGACAGGAATTTCATACGGCGCTTCTCCTAGTGAGGTAAGTTTGGTTCTATCCTCATAACGATAAGGAAGATGAAAAACAGCATCTTGTATAGTTGTAATGCCCAACAAAGAAAGAGATTCAGAGACTTTTGGACCTACTCCTTTAAGTTTTTCGACAAGATGGCTGGTTGTTTTGCCTTCAGGCATGAATTGATGTTAGCTTTTTTCCTTGATGATGATTGCTTCTACTTCAATCAATGAGTCTAAAGGCAATCTAGCAACTTGTAGCGCAGCACGTGCCGGGTAAGGCTCTTCAAAATAATCTAGCATAATCTCGTTTACTTTAGTGAACAGAGAAAGGTCTTGCAGGGAAATATTAAGTTTTACAATATCGTTAAGACCACAACTGGCTGCCTTACAAACAGCCTGAATGTTATCAAATACTCTCCTTATTTGATTTTCTTCACCTTCCACTAATTTCATTGTTTCTGGATCTAAGGGAATCTGACCTGAAAGAAAAATATTATCACCCACTCTAATTGCTTGCGAGTAAGGTCCTATAGCGTTCGGTGCTTCTGAAGTTTCAATTTTTTGTTTCATAATACTAATGCAGGGTTTTTGCTTTTCGCATTTCTTGATCATGTATCCTATTTACGGATATTATCGCTTTGTGTGTTTTTAGTCTCCTAATAACTTTAGATAAGTTCAGTCTGTCGGAGACCTGAAGATCAATGTTAAATTCATAAATACCAGCTTCAGGTTCGTGAGTTTTTATAGAAGAGATATTAGTATCTGTTTCAGCAATAGATGATGCTATGTTGGCCAGAAGTCCAGGCTCGTCATTGGCAATAATCTTTATCTCCACTGAGAAAGTTCTACTTAATTCTTCATGCCAATTAAGAGGAAAGCATTGAGTAGGATCCTCTCTGACAGCTAATATATTCTTACACCGTTCTTGGTGGACAACAAGACCTTTTTCGGCGGTAAGATGGCCTATAACAGAGTCACCAGGGATAGGTTTACAGCAGGGTGCATAGTTGACTATTAGACCTTCTGAGCCAGTAATCTCCAGAGGAACAATGGCCTTAGATTTCTTATTTCCTTTTTGATTCAAGGAGTTTGAAATTTGTATTGCTACAATATTGCCCACTCTTTTTCCCAATCCAATTTCTTCTAATAGTTTATTTAAACTCCTTACCCCGAGACCATCAAGAGCACTTCTTAATTCATCCTTGTCTAAATCTCTTAACCTTATATCCATTGATTTAAGAGATTGATCCAATAGTTTTTTACCAAATTTCTTTGCTTCCGACGTCTTTAAGTTACTAAGGTAGTGTCTGATACTATTTCTTGCTCTAGGCGTAACAGCGAAGTTCAGCCATGCTGGTGAAGTCTGAGGCAACTGGTCTCTCAATATTTCTATGGTTTGTCCGCTCTCTAAAGGGACGCTTAAAGGAGCAAGTTTTCTATTAATTCTGCAAGCTCTGCAATGGTGACCAATATCTGTGTGCACGGCATAAGCAAAATCAATAGCTGTAGAACCTGCAGACATTTCTATTATTTTTCCTTGAGGAGTAAAAACGTAGATTTCATCGGGAAATATATCAGTCTTTACTGATTCTATGAATTCTTGAGAAGAATCATAGCTTTCGCTCATTTCTAAAAGGTTTGCAACCCATCTTCTAGCTTTTATTTGAGGGCTTGTATCTGATTTATTACCTGATTTATAAAGCCAATGAGACGCAATGCCATTTTCTGCCATATCATCCATTTCTTGGGTTTTTATTTGAATCTCTACGGAAAGGCCTTCAATTCCAACAACTCCTGTGTGTATAGATTGGTAGCCATTTGATTTAGGCAGTGCTATGTAATCTTTAAATCTTCCATCCACAGGTTTGTAAATGCTATGGACTAAACCAAGTGCCTTATAACAATTCTCAGGAGTGTCTACGATAATCTTTAAAGCAAAAACATCCATGATCTCAGCAAAAGATCTCTTCCTTTCCTTCATCTTGCGATAAATGCTGTAAATATGTTTTTCCCTGCCTTGAATCAAAGCGGGCAATCCATCTTGATGAAGTCTTTTTTCTAGATCTTTTTGCATTTTCTTAATAACTTTCTTTTGACTGCCTCTATTCTTTTTTATTGCGGCAGTTAGGCGCTCATGTCTGGTTGGGTAGATTATCTGAAAAGCTAAATCTTCAAGCTCTCTGTAGACATTATTCATTCCTATGCGATGTGCAATTGGAGAATAAATCTCTAATGTTTCTTTGGCTATCCTTAATTGTTTTTCTCTATCTAAATAGAATAGGGTTCGCATGTTGTGAAGTCTGTCGGCAAGCTTAACGACAATGACCCTAATATCTTTAGCCATGGCAAGAACCATTTTTTGGAAATTCTCGGCTTGAGCTTCAGTTTGAGTAGAAATTTTCAGTTGATCGAGCTTACTGACTCCATCAACGAGGTTTGCAACATCTCTATTAAATTTTTTTTCGATAAGACTTTTTGGGATACCGGAGTCTTCTATAACATCGTGCAGCATTGCAGCGGAAAGGCTGTCTTCATCCATTCTAAATGAACCTAAAATACTAGCCACTGCAATTGGGTGGCTAACGTACGGATCGCCGCTTGAACGAAATTGACCTGAGTGAGCTTCGCAGGCTAATTCATAAGCCCTTTCTACTTGTTCAACCTCTTTTGGTCCCAAGTAATCAGAAAGTTTTTTTGATAATGCGTTTATCGAGTCCATAGTTATTCAAAAATATAAATGAAGTATCTCTATTTTTGAGCCTATTGGCTAATAAAAGGGAAGGAAATTATCTTTTAGGGAAGTCTTCAGCTGATAATTCTTCAGAAAATTCTTGTTCTAGGTCTGCAATATCAACTTTTAGGTCATTGACGTTTTCAACAGTGACCGTTCCAGCTTCAATTTCTCTTAAAGCCATAACAGTAGGTTTATCATCTTCCCACTCCAAGGTGGCTCTTCTTCCACCAGTTGCGAGTTGTCTAGCTCTTTTAGCAGCTAGGATAATTAGTTCATATCTAGTAGATACTTTTTCTAGAGCATCTTCTACTGTAATTCTTGCCATATCTCTATATCTTTGATTAAGGGGAGCGCATTCTACTCGATAGGGCTCTATTGATCCAGCAATTGGTTTAAAGAGTTCTTTACAAGCTCTTGTCTTTCTTGAGGAATTTCCTTATCAAGATCAATAATAAAGATTAAATCTTTAACGGCTGCTTCAAAATCATCATTTATGATGATTTTATCAAAAGAACACCCATTGATTATTTCTATCTTGGCTTGGGCAAGTCTCTTCTTTATGTCGTCCTCTGAATCTTGATTTCTTTTATTTAACCTTTCTCTCAAGTCCTCAAGTGAAGGAGGTAAAATAAATATTGAAACGGCATCAGGGTAGTTTTCTTTAATCTGTTTTTCCCCTTGCCAATCTAACTCCAGGATAATATCGATATCTTTGTTGAGCTGTTCTTCTACCCATTTCCTTGGAGTTCCATAAAAATTACCAAAAACTTCTGCAGATTCTAGAAGCTCTACTTTCTCAGACATTTCTTGGAATTCTTCTTTTGTTTTAAAAAAATAGGATTCCCCATTAGTTTCATTTTTTCTTTTTGACCTTGTGGTACAAGAGATTCCAAGCCTAAGATTTCTTTTCGACGAATTCTCAAGCAATGACTTGATCAAAGTGGTTTTTCCTGCCCCGGAGGGTGCTGAAATTACAAAAAGTTTGCTCATATTAAATAAAAGAAGTTTATTGTAGGTCAAATGCAATTAAAATAGATTATCAAATAGGTATTTTTATAATCAAATTGATAAATAAAACACAAAATAAGTTTTTTTCTCTAGCAATTAAAGAGCAGGCGTTATTGTTTGGTGATTTTACATTGAAGTCGGGTAAGAAAAGTCCTTATTTTTTTAATATAGCCTCCCTGTTAGAAGGCGGCTTTCTTTACGATCTTTCTTTGATGTATTTGGACGAAGTGGAGCAGCTTCAAGAACCTTACGATGTAATTTTTGGTCCAGCTTATAAAGGCATACCGATAGCATCAAGTCTCGCTACGCAATTAAGCGCAAAAAATTCTAAAGCGTACCCAGTCTGTTTTGACAGAAAGGAAGAAAAAGATCATGGAGAAGGAGGAATTCTTATTGGTTCTGTTCAAGATAAAAGAGTGTTAATTGTTGATGATGTTTTAACTGCAGGTACTGCTTTAAGGAATTCAATAAATTTAGTTAATAATTCCGGAGGTAGAGTTGTAGCAGCTGTAGTAGCGCTTGATAGAGAAGAAAAAAACGAAGATGGAGAAACTGCGAAGGAAAGACTGCAAGCTGAATTAGATATACCCATTCAATCAATAGCTTCTATTTCAAAACTTACGAGTTTCTTAGAAAAAGATGGCAATCTTCAGGAACAAGCAAATCTTATAAAAAACTATTACTCTGAATAATGTTTACTGGAATTGTCCAAGAGCTCGGCAGCGTTAATGCGTTACTAAAAAATGAATCGGGTTTTACCTTGGAAGTTGGTGTAAATGAAGGGTTTTCTGATGGATTGCTTATAGGAGCAAGCATCGCGGTTAATGGTTGTTGTTTAACTGTTACTGAATTTGACCAAAATTCTATTTCTTTTGATGTAATAAAAGAGACCATCAGAGTAACAAATTTAGAATACTTAGGATTGGCTGATAAAGTTAACCTTGAAAGATCTCTAAAATATGGAGATGAAGTTGGCGGTCATATTCTTTCTGGTCATGTTTCTTGTGGTGCCGAGGCAATATTAAAAAAACAAGAAGGAGAAACAGAACTGGTCATGAAATGCCCTGCTGAGTGGAGAAAATATATTCTTCTTAAGGGCTATGTGGCGGTTAACGGTGCCAGCTTAACAGTAGCTAAAGTATCTCAAGATGGTTTCTCTGTGTTTTTGATACCAGAAACTCTTGCTTCTACAAATTTATCTCTTATCGGAGATAAAGATCAAGTAAATATAGAGATAGATCAAGCCACGATGGCTGCTTTTACAGCTGCTGAAACTTGACTTGAAGAATAACTAGTTTCTCCGTAAGCTAGTGAATATGTGGAAATATCTTGTTATCTTTCTTGCTTTCTTAATTTCTTCTTGCAGTCACGAAGATCCTTTCAACACAGACTCAGCAAACAGTTATCAATCTACTTACAACCCCAGTGACAGTGGCGATTTTATAATAATAGGTGCTAGGGTTCTTACAGGAACAGGAGAAGATTACCCTTCGGCCGATGTATGGATATCCAATAACAAAATAAAATCCGTCGGTACGGACTTAAATTATCCTGCAGACATGAGGTTAATTGACGCAACAGGAAAGTGGTTAACTCCTGGAATTATAGATATCCATTCTCATATGGGTGTTTATTCCTCGCCAAGCCTGAGATCAAACTCAGATGGTAATGAAGCTACTGATCCTGTCACGCCGCATGTGTGGGCAGAACATTCTGTTTGGACCCAAGACACTCAAATGCCTTTGGCCCTCAAAGGAGGCATAACAACATTTCATGTTCTACCTGGTTCGGCCAATCTTTTTGGAGGCAGAGGAGTGACACTTAAGAATGTTTGGTCAAGAACAATGCAAGGAATGAAATTTCCAAATGCTCCTTATACATTGAAGATGGCTTGTGGTGAAAACCCAAAAAGAGTTTATGGAAATTCTAACAGGGAGCCTTCTACAAGAATGGGTAATGTGGCAGGGTATAGAAAAGCTTGGATTCAAGCAGAAAAATACAAAGAACAACGCGGAGTTACTAGAGATCTAAAACTAGAAACTCTAGCTGGAGTGCTGGATGGAGAGATATTGATACAGAACCACTGTTATAGAGGGGAAGAAATGGCAGTTATGCTCGATATAGCTGAAGAATTTAATTACAAGGTAACCACTTTTCACCATGCAGTAGAAGCTTACAAGGTTGCTGACCTGCTGGCCAAAAATAATGTATGTGCTGCAATGTGGGCAGATTGGTGGGGTTTCAAACACGAGGCTTTTGACATGGTCTGGGAAAACGTAGCTATTGTTGATCAAGCGAATAACGCAACTGGATGTGCAATAGTCCATTCTGATTCTCCGATAGGCATACAGCGATTAAATCAAGAAGCAGAAAAAGCAAGATCAGCAGGAGTTAGGGCAGGTTTTGATATTCCAAGATCCAGAGCGATCCAATGGATAACAAAAAACCCTGCAAAAGCTTTAGGTATTTTAGATGAAGTTGGAACCTTAGAGCCTGGTAAGATGGCTGATGTGGTTATTTGGGACCAAGATCCTTTTAGTGTTTATGCTAAAACAGAAAAAGTTTTTATCGATGGTTTGATTCACTATGATCATAAAGACCCCTCAACTCCTAAACCGACTGACTTTGAGTTAGGACTCTTAAAACCAGGAAGCGATAGATTGTGAAAACGCTAATCTTCTTTTTTTCTTTGGTTTTCTCTCTTATTGTTCAAGGAGAAGGGCTTCTCTTGAAAGGTGGAACTGTTCACACTTCGGATTCGGAGGGGGTACAAAAAAATACTGATATTTATATCAAAGATGGAAAAATTATTAAGGTAGGAAAAGACTTGCAGGTCGATGCTTCTCGAGTAGAAGACTTAAACGGAAAAATAGTAACACCTGGTTTTATAGCTCCATACTCTCAATTGGGAATAGTGGAGATTGAAGCTGTAGCCGAGACCAGGGATGACAGGTCAACAGTGTATTCCTCAGGCCTGAGCATTGTTTCAGCTTTTAATCCGCACTCTACTTTAATTCCTTATAACCTTAGAGGCGGCATAACAACTGCTCTTTCCGTACCTAGTAGCTCAGGATTGTATTCCGGCTTGGCTTCTTCTTTTTCTTTATCAAGCAGCTTAGAAGGAAGTTTAATTAGTCGAGACATCGCCTTGTTCGGTAGTGTAAGTTCCGGAGAGGGCTCAAGGGCAGCTAAGATGCTTTTACTTGAAGACAGTTTGGACGTAGCTTCTAGAGTCATAGAAGCAAACGGTTGGAATGATGAAAAAGGCCTGCCGTCCTCTTCCAGTTATTCCAGCAGAGATATCATCGCTTTGAAAAGAGTCCTTTCTAGAGAGATACCCCTTGTTGTAAGAGCAGACAGGGCTTCAGATATCCTATTCTTAATTAACTTTTCTATAGAAAAAAATATTAGATTAATACTAAGAGGAGGTTCAGAAGCCTGGATGGTAGCAAGACAGTTAGCCAAAACAAATACCCCAGTTATTCTTGAACCAATTAATAATCTTCCAGGATCTTTTAATCAATTAGGCTCGAGATTAGATAATGCTGCCATACTCAATAAGGCGGGGGTTAAGATTCTCATAGCTTCCCATGAAACGCACAACAGTTATCTGAGTCGACAGGCCGCAGGTATAGCTGTTTCTTATGGACTGCCTTGGGACATAGCCCTTAGAGCAATAACAAGTAACGTGGCTGAAGTTTTTGGTTTAAAAAAAATTGGCATGATCAAAGAAGGGTACAGAGCAGATTTAATAATCTGGGAGAAAGACCCTCTTGAAGTCTCTGCTTTTGCCCAGCAGATTTATATCTCAGGGAGATTAATGTCCAGCGAATCCAGATCGACCCGTTTAAGAGACAGGTACCTTAATTTGGACTAGTTGTTATTGGACTAGTTGTTCTTTTACAAGCCTACTAACCGTTGACATGTCAGCTTTTCCAAGCAATTTAGGTTTTAAACTACTCATAACCTTTCCAATATCTTTCATAGAGCTTGCTTCAGAACTGATAATTTCTGCTTTGACAATTTGCAAAAGATCATCGTTAGATAGTTGTTCTGGTAGAAATTCAGACAGCATGGTAATTTCATTTTTCTCTTTTTCAGCTAATTCAGGTCGGTTAGCCTCTTGAAATTGAGATGCAGCATCTTTTCTTTGCTTAATCATCCTTTGGAGAATAGAAATTACAAAAGTATCATCAAGGGTTACTTTATTATCTATCTCTTCTTTTTTTAGTTCGGAAATAGCCATACGAAGAGTCGTAACAATTTCTTTATCTCGATTTCTCATGGCTGTTTTAACAGCCTCTTGAATTAGCGGTAGGAGTGTTATTTCCGCCATGAATTTAGAATATTTACTTTAGAAACGAGGAGGACGTCCCAATCTGTTAGTTCTTTGATTTTTCTGTTCTCTCTTAACCGCAGCAGCTTTTTTTCTTTTTAAAACGGCAGTGGGCTTTTCGTAGAATTCTCTTTTTCTAACTTCTGGAATAATTCCTGCCTTTTCCACGGCACGCTTGAACTTTCTAAGTCCAATGTCAAATGATTCGTTAGGTCTAATTTTTATTGATGGCATATACTTTAACCCCTACGGGTTGCGCAATTCTATAGAAGCCTTTTTATTTTGGAAAGCCTTTCTTTTTTTTTATTTGTCCGCAGAATGTAAGTTATTGAGTTGATCAAATGAAAGTATTAGGTATAGAAACATCTTGTGATGAAACTGGCATAGCTATTTATGATGGTAACTCTAATCAGATAATATCTGAAAAACTTTTTAGTCAAGCCGCAAAACATTCAGATTACGGCGGTGTAGTTCCCGAACTAGCCTCTCGAGATCACGTCAAAAAATTGATCCCTTTGCTTTCTGAAACAATCAAAGAATCCGGTATTAATGCTAATGCTCTCGATGGTATTGCTTATACGGCAGGCCCTGGGCTGAGAGGGCCTTTATTGACAGGTGCAGCCTTAGCACAAGCATTGGGGTTGGGTTGGGGAATTCCTTGTATAGGTGTTCATCATATGGAAGCTCATTTATTGATCAACTTATTAGAAGATCCTGCACCATCTTTTCCTTTCCTTACTTTATTGATTTCAGGAGGACATTGCTTAATTATCAGAGCTGATGATTTTAGTGAATACAAAGTTTTAGGTCAAAGTAGAGATGACGCAGTGGGAGAAGCCTTTGATAAAGTAGCTAAGTTATTAGATTTGGGTTATCCAGGAGGGCCAAAAATAGAAGAGCTGGCTACCAGAGGAAATCCCAATGCTTTTGATTTCCCCAGGCCAATGACCAAAGAGTCTCACCTTGATTTTAGTTTTAGTGGTTTGAAAACAGCTGTTTTGTACGCCTTTAGAAGCGAAAAAAATCCATCGGATACTTTTAAAGCTGATCTAGCAGCTTCCTTTCAAGAAGCTGTAGCAGAAACTTTATTTTTGAAATCTCAACTGGCAATTGCACAAAATGGTCTAGACAAGCTGGTGATTGGAGGAGGGGTTGCTTCAAATAAATACATTAGAAAGAGGTTAATCGAAGGCTTGAAAGGTAATAAAATATTTTTTCCTCCCATCAACAGGTGCACAGATAATGGAGCAATGGTGGCAGTCACTGGGCACTACAGATTAAGTAAGAAAAATATATCAAGCGATATAGTAATTAGACCAAAATGGAATTTATCGGAGTTATAGTTAATGGATAAGGTTTATATAAAAAATTTAAAAGTTGAGGCAATCATTGGAATCTTTGAATGGGAGAGAGAAGTAAAACAAATAATCTCAGTCGATATAGAGATGGACTTTGACCATAAAAAGGCTGCAAAGTCGGATGATATAAAGGATGCGCTTGATTACAAGAAGGTTGGAAAAATAGTAACAGCTTATGTTAAAAAATCTAAATTTAATCTTGTAGAAAGACTTGCTGAAAAAATAGCGCAAATAATTTTAAAAGAGTTTCCTGTATCAAGTCTAACAGTTTCTGTAACTAAGCCCGGTGCAATGAGAGGTTCAGAATCAGTTGGCATAAGAATTACTAGACCCTAATGCACCAAGTATATGTCAGCATCGGGAGCAATATAGATCCAAATAAGAATATAACAATAGTTAAGGGCCACCTAAATGGTCTCTTTGATTGCACTTTTTCTAGTCTATATGAAACTATTTCAGAGGGGTTTGAAGGCAATAATTTTATTAACTGTGTTGTAGGATTTGAAACTGATATAGAGCTTATTGAATTGAGAGAGAATTTAAAAAAGATAGAAAAGAATATGGGTAGAACATTGAGTCAAAAAGGAATGTCAAATAGGGTTATTGATTTAGATTTAATTCTTTATGGAAACCTTGTAACTGAAGATGAGAATTTTGATATACCTAGTAAAGACATTGAACATTTCGCTTTTATTCTGGAGCCTTTAGCAGAAATAGCTGGTGATCTTAAACATCCTATTTCCAAGAGATCCTTTTCTTCAATGCTGAAACATCTTAAATCTTAGTTTGCTCCCACAAAAATAAAGTATAAATAAATAAAAAAAAGTATGTTTTAACTAGAGAATAATAGAGAATAAAATTCATGATAAAGAAATTAGTATTCCAACCAATCTTATTTATATTTTTTTTAACTAGCTGTGCTACGACTGTAGACGGATTGCCATCTACGAGAGTTATTACTGATACTCAGGGAGTAGAGATGCAAAAGTACAACCAAGACTTATATGCTTGCAGACAATATGCTGCACAAGTCAATGTAGGAAGTGACGCTTTAGCTGGACTAGTAGCTGGAGCTATATTTGGTGCAGCTTTAGGGGCAGCGATTGGCAATAGTGATACAGCAGAGAGAGGCGCCAGTGTAGGAGCGGTCTCTGGAGTTACAGAAGGCGCTTCTGATGCCCTCAGTGAACAAGATATGGTTATAAAAAATTGCTTGATAGGAAGAGGGTATAAGGTCCTTAACTAGTTTTTTTGATAGAGAAGTAAGGATACCAAGAAACATTTATCAATTTATTTAGATATTCTCTCCAAGGGCTCGAGCCCTTTCCAAAACTGATTCTTCATCCGCTTTTAGGTGCTTGACGGCGAGAAATAGTGTGATTGATGGAATAATTAAGATGAAAAGTATTAACCCCATTGAGGTTTGCATGGCTTCACCTGCTGCATATCCTTGAGATTCAAATAGATCGCTTATTCTTCCTAAAGTGTAGGGCCCTAGAGCCAAACCAATCATGCTTAAGGTTAAAATAAAGAAAGCTCCCGCCATTGCTCTCATCCTTGGCAGTACTAAGTTAGTTACCGTTGTTGCAGCACAACCCACGTAAACTGCACTTCCTATGTGGTAGAGAAAGTTAAAGGCAATCGATATATTTCTAGATTCCGAGTAAATCATTCCTAGGCAACCTATGGCAGTTATTAAAACTCCTCCAACAAAGATTACATATAACCTTCCTCCTACATACTTATCTCTAAGCTTATCGCCGATAAAGCCGCCTCCAATAACGCCTATAAAGGATCCTATTGCAGTTAAGAGACCAACCAGAGTTCCTATTTCTAGGGCGGTCATACCATGATAATTTATATAAAAGGATGGGGTAAAAGCAGAGTAAGCATATCCAACAAAAGGTATGCATGGAAAAGAGATAAAAGAATAAACTATGGCCTTGCTCCTAAACATTAAAGTAAAAGCAACAATGTCTCTGTAGTTGAGACTTTGTATCCAGGTGCACACTAAATAGGCCCCGATTCCCCAAGCTACCCATTGTAAGAAATCACCTGTGACGGTATAGAGGGAAAAGCATAATATAAAAATTAATGATGCGATTACAAAATTAGTTATGAGGGCTTTAGTCGTATTCTCTGATCCAATAAATGACAAAGGAGTAAGCCCAATAAACTCTTTAAAAGTGTCTTTGAAAGGATGTTTGCTTGGCTCAGTGACAATATTTTCGCTTAATCCTCTTATCGGTTCTTTTATAAAAAAATAGGTGACAATAGAGAGGAGTATTCCAGGAAGGCCAACTCCCATGAAAGCAGCTTGCCATCCTTTAAGCCCAAAAGGAGCTTGTGAGACATCCGGGTAAGCAGAATTCCACGTATCTAAAATCCATCCTCCAAGAAATAATCCAATTCCGGCACCAAGATAAAGACCGCTAGAATAAATGGAAAGGACCGTAGCGCGAACCCTGGGAGAGAAGTAATCAGATAAAAGAGAGTATGCTGAAGGTGTTGCAGTGGATTCTCCTATACCTACACCGAAGCGATATATGGAAAGGCTTAAGAAAGATTTTGCAGTTCCAGATAAGAAAGTCATTAGACTCCAGAAAGCTAATCCAATACTGATAAGATTTTTTCTATTCCAGGAATCAGCTAATTTCCCCATAGGAATACCTACAACCGAGTAAAAAACTCCAAAAGCAGTACCGAATAAGAATCCAATATCGCTGTTTGAAATACCAAGATCAGCTTTTATATCTTCAGCGAGGATTGATATTATTTGTCGATCTACAAAATTAAAGATGTACACTACGACAAGCAGTCCTAATGCTATTTTTGCATGACGACCGCCCACTACAGAACCTTCTTTCTCAGACATAATTTCCCCTATTAGTGGAGCTTAAAGCTCCGGTATTAAATTTAGGATTCTATTTTTGCAGTCGCATTTCCAGTCACAACAGGGACTTCATTTTGATTGGTTGTAACCACTTCAAGATCTATAACTCTCTCGCCGTCTTGATCTCTAATATCTACTATTGTGGCGGTGCTTTTTAGGGTATCTCCTGGCCATACTTGATTAGTAAACCTAACTCCGTACTTAGTCAAAGCGCCATCTCCAACATAGTCCGTTAACATTGTTCCAGTAAGTCCCATCGAGAGCATGCCATGAGCAAAAACACTCGGGTATCCAGCAATTTGTGTTGTAAAAATTTCATCCGTGTGAAGAGGATTATAGTCTCCAGACGCTCCTGCATATTGAACTATTTGGGTTCTTTTAAGGTCTTCAACTAGCGTGGCCGTATGAGTGTCTCCAATATTTATTTCGTTTTCTTTTAACATTTAATACTCCTAACTATCCACTGCTCTTTCTGTTTGAACTCCGACTCCAGTAGCTGTGATTACTAAGTCACCATTTTGATTTCTATATTCAGTAACACTCTCACTGAATTTAAGTTTACCGGCTCTTTTACTTTCTTTTTCCCAAGCTTTACCTGGTTTTGTAGTGGCGCTTAGCGTGTCACCGGCTTTGACGGGTAGGTGATACTCAAAGTGCTGTTCTGCGTGCAAACCCATGGCAGCTCCACCTCCACCACCAGAACCCGAAGAGGGCTTACTACCAGTTGCTTCTTTACCAGATCCAAACCATCCATCACCTCCAACTTTAGGTCTTAGAAAATATTCTGGATCAAATTGCGCACTTGATTGAGCAAAAGTAGGAGGAGGAATAATACCTCCAATTTCTGTACTTTTTGCATATTCTTCATCGTGATAAATTGGATTACTATCACCGACAGATCTAGCAAACATCATTATGTGACTAGCTTCAATTAAAAATTTATCTACTGCCATTTTTTCTCCTATTTAAAATTCTTCTCAATTAATTCCCATCCAGAATCAGCCAATCCTTTTACTCCACTGGCTCTTTCAGCTGCCTGCTTACTAGCTGCAGTCCCATCTCTTACTCTCCCTAATATCCCTTGTAAGATTCCAGCCAGCTTAAAAAGATTATAGGCTGTATACAAGTCCCATTCATCCATTAAGTCTATTCCAATATTCTCACTATAGATTTTTACGTAGTCTTCGATAACCGGTATGCCTTTTTCTCTGCAGTAACTTGCGTCAGCCATCTTTGGATTTAAGGTGTATTGTAGGCAATGGTAGTTAAAATCCGCACAAGGGTCTCCGAGGGTTGATAGTTCCCAATCTAATATGGCAATCACATTTGGGTCTGTTGCTCCAACCATAACGTTGCTCAGACTGTAATCGCCATGAACAATGCTAGTTTGCTTTTCTGCGGGTAGATTGTCAGGTAGCCAGTTTATTAAATTATTCATTGATTCAATATTTTCTGTTTCTGAATCAATATATTGTTTAGACCACCTAGAAACTTGCCTTCCTACATAATTTCCAGGCTTACCAAAATTCTCCAGTCCTACTTTTTCGTAATTAACAGAGTGAAGTTTTGCTATAGATTCATTCATAGAGAGGTACACGCCTCTAGCTTCTTCAAAATCTGATTCTTCCATGGCCGGATCCCAAAGAACCCTTCCTTCTTTAAACTCCATGATATAAAAAGGAGTGCCAATAATATCTTCATCTTCACATAGGGCATAACTTTTAGGAACTGGTACGTCGGTGTCGTTAAGTGCAGTGATAACTTTATATTCTCTATCAACGGCATGAGCTGATTTAAGTAATTTTCCTGGCGGCTTTCTTCTTAATACATATGACTGGGCTGGGCTGGAAACCTTGTAAGTCGGATTTGATTGGCCTCCTTTAAATTCCTCGACTGTTATAGGGCCATTAAAGCCTTCAACGTTAGAGTTCATATAATCTTCCAGCGCAGAAATATTGAATAGATGTCTTTCTAAGACTGGCATCGTGCCTATATTATCGTTATCTAATTCCATGTTTATCCTTATTTTGAATTATTGAAGATAGATAAAAGAAGTTCAAAAGTAAATAATTAAAGACCATTAAATAATAGAAGGGTTTTATGATCTGCCACCGTCAACTTTTAGAGTTTGTCCTGTAATGTACTTCGCCTCAGTTAAAAAATAGACAGCAGAAGATATATCCAATGGATTGCCAGCTCTTCCTAGATCTACTTTTTTGAGAATATTATTTTTTTCTCCTTCATCTATTTCACCACTTTCTGGCCATAAAATAATACCAGGAGCTACGGCATTAATTCTTACCTCTGGAGCCAGTTCCTTAGCAAGAGATTTAGTTAGAGTTTCAAGGGCTCCTTTTGCACTCGAATACAAACTGAAGTTTTTTATGCCTCTAGGTGCCAAAGAATCTGAAATATTTATAACAGAACCTCTAGTCTTCTTTAGGCCTTCCTGAAAGCCTTTAATGAGGAATAAGGGTGTTGTTGTGTTAGTGCCTAATAGATTATTCCATTGCTCTGCAGTGGCATCTTGAAGAGGAGTGGGATAGAAGCTTGAAGCGTTGTTTATCAGTACATCAATCTTTTCCGACACCTTATAAAATTCACTCACAGTAGATTCTATGGAGTCTAGTGAAGAGAAATCTGATTGTATGGCGAAACAAGAATCTGCTTCTTTATCATTAAGTTCTCGTACTAGATTTTCTGCTTCTTCTTTAGATTTATTGTAGTGAAAAACAACCTTATAATTTCTTTGATGGAAATAATTTGCCATAGAGGCGCCTATTCTTTTTGCACCGCCAGTGATAAATACAGTTTTTTCTCTCATCTTTACTTTATGAATTTATTAATAGTTTCTAACCTCTTTTCTTTGAGGTTTTGAGCAATTTCTTGCCCTTCTTTTAGTTTTTTAGAAGGCCTTAAAGCTTTCAAGTTTGATAAAAGAACACCCCAATCAATTTTTTCTTTCGAATCACTAATCATATTGAAAGTTTCACTGGCATTCATAAACCTTTCTTGTCGTCTAAAGGCATCTGTGGTTTGAAGAAGACTCAATATCCTTTCTGGATTGAAATTTACTTCTGACATAAAAAGAGTGAAGTGTCGAAAAACTTCTGAAAGCTGGGCGTGGTTTTTAGGAACATTAAATTTATTATTCACTTCCTTCATTTCTTTTGTATTTTTTAAAAGTACAGCCCATCTTACTTCGCTGCTTTTAGTTTTCTTTTTGATTTCTGCTAACGATTCAGTGTCAAGAGAATCTTCTTGAATTAGTGTTTTAAGGGCGCCGCACGCTCTTAGCGTTTCAAAATACTGTTCTGGACTTTCACAGTTAAGAGCTTTAACAGTTTCCATCCATATTCTTTCTTTTGATAAAGTTTCCAGCTCTCCTGAAAGTGCTATTTCTTTCATGGAATCTAGAGTGCTTTTTTCAATTGTAAACCCTAAGTGATATAGCTTGGCCATGAATCTACATACTCTATAAACTCTCAAAGGATCTTCCCCGAATGCATCGGATACTTTTCTTATTTTTTTATCTTCTATGTCTCTTCTTCCTTCATAAGGGTCTATAAGATTTCCTTTTAAATCTTGAGCAATAGCATTGATTGTTATATCTCTTCTTATGAGATCTTCTTCGAGAGTCACGCTGGAATCTGTATGAAAAATAAAACCTTTATGTCCTCTGCCAGATTTTCTTTCCGTCCTGGCCAGGGCATATTCTTCTTTGGTTGTTGGGTGGAGAAAAACAGGAAACTGGCTGCCCACAGGCATATAACCTTGCTCAGATAATTCTTCCGGTGAAGACCCCACCACAACCCAATCTCTCTCTTCGAAAGGGATTTTAAGCAAAGAGTCCCTTACAGCTCCGCCTACCAAATAAATTTCCATGTACTTAATTTACCCGATTGCAACTGAAGACTCGACCATCTTCTAATTTAATTGCAGTTAATCTTTCTCCCCAAACGCACCCAGTATCAAGGGCAGTTATATTATGAACCCCGGTTATTCCTTTTAAAGCTGCCCAATGGCCAAACAAAAGATGAGTGGATTTATCCATGATTTTTAATTTATGTTTAAACCAAGGCTTAAATCCTTCGGGGGCGTTTGAAGGGGTACCTTTGTTGTTTAGTTCAATTTTTCCAAGTTCGTCGCAAAACCTCATTCGAGTAAAATAATTTGTATTCAATCTCAGGCGTTCATCTTGTGATAAATTTTTACTCTCTGACGAAGGCTCATTGCCGTACATATTTTTTAAAAAGTGCTTACTCTGGATAGGTGAATTAAGGTTTTTACAAATTTCATTCGAGTATTGCTTGGCCTCTTCTAGAGACCAGTGGGGTGGCACTCCTGCGTGAGTCATTACGAATTTCTTTTTTTTACCCTTAGAGCTGAGAGAGTCGGTGTGAATTAAAGGCAGCTGTTTTAGCCAGTGAACGTAAAGGTCAACATTGCTAGATTTAAGAAGATCATCCAGTGTATCTGTTTGACTGAGTTCAATAATACCTTCTGCTAAGGCTATAAGATGGAGATCATGGTTGCCCAGCGTAATAAAACAATTTTGTTTAATGGAATGTAAAAAATCTATGCATTTGAGTGAATCAGGTCCTCTGTTAACTAAATCTCCGCAAAGCCAAAGCCTATCTTCAGAAGTATTAAAATTAATCTTATCTAAGAGCAAAATTAATTCTTGATAACAGCCTTGAATATCCCCAATCGCATAATTAGCCATTTCAAGCTTGAATTAGTAAATTTGATATTTTAAGAAAATCTTCCACTGTTAAGTCTTCGGGTCTTTGAGAGGAATCAATATTGAGATACTCGAAGTCTTCTTTCCCCAAAATATCTTTATACGATTTACTCAACATTTTTCGTCTTTTGGAAAATGCAATCCGTGTGATTTCTTGAAGCTTTTTTGCAACAGGAGAATTTAAATCTCTTCCAGGAATGGGTGTAAGTTTTATAAATATACTTTCCACGGCCGGTGCCGGTTTAAAACTTTCTGGGTTAACAATAAAGAGGTTAGATACCTTAGTCATGTATTGAGTTAAGACACTAAGCCTTCCGTAGCTTTTTTTTCCTGTATCCGAAGACAGTCGTTGACCAAATTCTTTTTGGAACATGTAATGCAAATCTTCAAACTTATCCTGATGCAGGAAGGTCCAAATCATGATCGAAGATGAAATGTTGTAAGGCAAGTTACCTACTACCCTAAGCTTTTTTTTTGGTTTAAGGTTTTCTTCAATATTAAAATCTAGAATATTCTCTTTATGAATAGTCAGGTTGCCTTCTTTTTGAGCCAATAATCTTAATCCTAAGATTAAATCTCTGTCTAGCTCAACAGCGTCTAATGTTTTAACACATCCGGTTATTAATTCAGTTAAAGACCCTTTGCCAGGACCAATTTCTAAAAAACAATCTTTTTTATTAGGCTTAATGGAATCAATAATTTCTTGGAGAACCATCCTGTCTTCAAGAAAATTTTGTCCTAAGTTTTTTTTTGCTCTATGCACTTTATTGATAATTTGCTATCAGTGCAGCAAGGTTTGCCGCCTCAAGCATGCTACTCTCATCAACCTGATCGTTTCCAGCCATATCGTATGCTGTACCATGATCCACAGACGTTCTAACAAAAGGTAATCCTAGGGTTATATTAACTATCTTTCCAAAGCCTAAAGTTTTTATGACTGGCAAACCTTGGTCATGAAACATGGCCAATATGGCATCCACTCTTTGATCATCGTATTTTTTAATAAAAGCCGTATCTGCAGAAACAGGACCAATTATATTAAAATCTTCTTTATTTAGTTCAGAAACAAGTGGAACAATGATTTCTTGATCTTCTTTACCAATAAAACCACCGTCACCTGCATGCGGATTAAGACCAAGAATCTTTATACATGGGCTTTTTATCTTCCATTTAGTTCGTAAATCATCCCTCAATATGGTGAGACAGTTAAAAAGGTTCTCTCGAGTAATCATTTCTGGGACTTCAGCTAAGGAGACATGAGTGGTCGCAAGGGCAACTCTCATATCTTTTGTCGCAAGCATCATTAAAACATTCTTATCTTTTGCAAATCTTGTCAATACTTCTGTGTGACCTTGGAAAGCAACACCGCCTTTATTCATCAATTCTTTATTAATAGGTCCGGTTACTAGGCCATTAAATTCATTTGAAATAGTCTTATAAATTGCATCTTCAAACAAATCTATGAGGTATTTTGCGTAGAAAACATCAGGCTCTCCAGGCTTAACTGATTGTTTGAGATCATGAGGTTTTATCCAAAGGCAGTTATTTGATAGAAGCTCTTCATTCTCGCCTCGATAAATCTGGAGATCGATCTTTTGACCCAAAGCCTTTGCTCTTTCTTTAAAGAGATTCGGATCACCAAAAATTACAGGGGAATAGTGTAATTCAGTTTTAGATCCAAAGGCTTTAATGCAAATATCCGGTCCTATACCAGCTGGGTCTCCGGAGGAGACAGCTAATTTCGTCATGATTCCAGTTTTATATCAACATAAGCTTCAGCTCTTAATTCAACAAGTGTGCTTTGCAGCTCCTGTTCAAATTTTCGTTTATAAATTATCTGGTAGGCTCTATTTTTTTGTTCTTCACTGCTCACGTCTTCATTTCTCCTATCAAGCACTTCAATGATGTGCCACCCATAAGAAGATTTCAAAGGTTTAGAAGTATCTCCAATGGAAGTGGCATTTAGTACTTTCTCAAATTCAAGATCATAATCACCATCCTTACTCCACCCTAGCTCCCCTCCATCCATTTTAGAACCCGGGTCTTCAGAAAATTGCCTTGCTAGTTGTTTAAAGTCCTCTCCTTCTTTTAGTCTTGCCGCAATGTCTTCAATAAGTAATTTAGTCTGTGTCTCTGTTCTTATCTCTGAGGTCTGCACAAGTATGTGTCTTGCAAGAGTTTGATCTTCAAATTTGACTGTGTTGCCTCGCTTCTCAGATAGGTGTATCAAGTGGAACCCAGCACCACTCCTTATGGGCTCAGAAGTTTTACCAACTTTCAAGTTAGAAACTTCTAAAGCAAAGAGTGAAGGTAATTCTGAAGCAGTTCTCCAACCAAGATAGCCTCCCTCAAGAGCATTTTGTCCTGACGAATAAGTCGTAGCCAATTTACCAAAATCTTCCCCTGCTCTTACTCTATTAAGGATATCAATTGCTTGATCTTTTGCTTTTTCTATTTGACTGTTATCAGTTTTATCAGGAATAGAAATTAAAATCTGTTGCACGCTATACTCTTCGACCAGCTTTGTTCTGCCTTCTTCCGAATTTATAAAATTCTCAAGCTCTTGTTCTGATATCTCTACTCTTCCTCCTACTTTTCCTCTCTGTACCCTTTGAATAATCATTTCTTTTCTTACCGTATTTCTAAAGTCACGATATGAAGAACCTTGATTCTCTATATTGACTCTAAAATCTTCTAAGCTAAGTGAGTTCTGTGAAGCTATTCCTGATAAAGTTTTATTAAGCTCAGTGTCACTTATTTTAATTCCAGCCCTATCAGCAATTTGCATTTGAATTTCTTCTATAATCAATCTTTCAAGAACTTGCTCTTCAAGAACACTTAGAGGAGGTAATTCAGTTTCAGTTTGACGCAATCTATCAACAATTTCTTTAACTCGTTTATTCAACTCAGATTCCATAACAGCACCAGAATCTACAACGGCTATCACTCTGTCTAATAAGTCAATCTTGGCCTGTGCTTGCAATGAGAATAAGGTTATCGTTAAGAATAAAGCTAGTCCTAGATAAATTCTTTGGCAATTAATTAATTTATATTTCATATATAAGTGCGTATTGTCTGCTTTGTTTGATAACGATGCAATTATTCTAGTAAAGTTGAAGAAATGACATCTGATATTTCTTTACCTAATCTACCCATTTGCTTAAATTCTAAGAATATATAAATATTATTCCTTTCTTTTATGGGGTCATACCCGTTAGACAAAGCAGAGAACGGGTCAGAATAATTAGCTTGCCAAGAAAAGTAATCTTGTTCTTTCCATTTTCTTTTCATCAGACCTGCTTTAAGGCAACAATTTGAATATTGGAAACCATATAAAATATCTGTTGACGAAGATTTTTCTAGATCTTTTTTAACCTTAGTAAAGACAGCAAGGTTCTCAAAGATTGGCCATTGGGAAGAAAATTCAATATTGTTTATAGGCTCAAAACGATCAGCCCAAGGTACCAAATAGGACGAAGAGGTATTTCTCCTATAGGAAGATTTAATATTGAGACTAAGTCCAGTTTCAGATTCATGGGCTATATTTATAAAACCTGAATCTAGCTGATTATTTGTACTGCTCCACTCCACCATCCCTGCTAGCCATGTTTTATCATTTAGGAAAGATTTAAATTCCCCAACAAGAGCCGATTTATTCATGTCAATTGAAGTGCCCAAAGGATGATCTTGTTTTTGTAAAAAAGCCCTGCCTAAAGAAAAATAATTGTTATAAATAGACCTTTTAGAAGACGTAAAATGTTCTAACCCTAGAATTAATCTATTTCTATCAGACATTATATCCCGGCCCGAGAACCAATTTCTTTTATAAAGGTTTTGAAAACTCTGACTTCGTTGTCTGGTATCTATTTGTGGGCTTTGTGCATGTGAATTATTTTTTATGTTTATGTACTTTATTATTGGTGTAAGCATGCTATAAAATTCATTTTTATTTTTTTCTAAGTAAACTTTGTATTCAATTTCTAACCAAGGAGCAGATCTTTCTATTTTTTTGTTATCAACACGATAGACAGTTTCTTCTGAGCCCAAAGAGAAAGTGAAATCAGAGCTATTAAATTTTTTTTTGTAGCGCAATTCTGGTTGATAGAATTCGCGTGTTATATTTTTAGGTCTTTGTGAAAGGTTATCAACTCCTTGCTGTTCAAAGATTCCATAATTTGAAGAAAATAAAAATAAAAAATCTTTTCTTTTTGTAAAGGAGCTCAAGCTTATTACAGGAAGAGATTTATAATCTTCAAGTGAAAAAGGATTGAGAGATTGAGATTCTTTTAAAGAAAGACCCAGTTTGACTTTTGGTGATTTCCACCAGACATTGACACTTCTTCGTAAATAATCTTTTCTAGAGCTGCCAATCAAGTCATCATTAACATCTCTGAAATAGAATTCATCACTGGCATCTTCGTATTTTATTTCTGAAAATATTTGATTGTTAATATTTGAACTTTGAGTCCAACTTCCTCTCCACCTTGAAGACTCTTCACCAGTTTCTTTTTTATATTTCCTGTCTTTAGATAAACCAGATAGAGAAATTTCTCCTTCATTTGTATCGCTTAAATACCTGTAAGATAAGCCCAAACCACTCCCTCTTTCTTCTACGTATCTTGGTGCCAGCGTTAAGTCTTGGTTTGCGGCAATATTGAAATAATACGGAAGCGAAATATCCAGACCATCTTTTCCCTGTCTGATGCTCGGAGTTAAAAACCCAGAAAGACGCTCTTTTCCTGCAGCAGCTCTCAAATAAGGAAAATAGAATACTGGCACTTTGCCTATCTTCAGTTTGATGTCTCTAATAATTACATTCTGTTCGTCATTCAGTAGAGTAATTTTCTTTGCAGAAACTTCCCAGACGGGATCATCTTTAGAGCAATTATTAAAAGAAGTATTTAGCAGTTCTACATTTCCAGAAGACAAAACACTAAATTCATCAGCTTCACCAAAAGTTTTTTCCAGAAGGGTGTAGGATGTTTTCGAAAGAAAAAAAGTTTGGTTTGAAAGATTTGCCATTAACTTACTAGCATCAATAGATAAATTTTTTGAAAGTGCTTTAACTTCACCTTCTAATATAAAACTTTGATTTTGACTATTGTAAGTTGCTTTTTGACTCCAAAATTCCAGATAATTAGTTTTTATATAAACGTTACCTGATAATTTCAAATCACCAAATTCATCCGTACTGACGCTCTCAGCATCTATTGATTCAACTTTTATGGGTTCTTGAACAGCAGATATGTTACCAATGCAGAGTAAATAAATTGAACTAGCAATTAGAATATTGAGTATTGTATTGTTCAGCATGATTAGTCTGTTAGAGCAAGAATTGAATTCAAGGTTCCAATAATTACTGTCATTAGATCATAATGCATGGCGAGGTTAGTTAAAATAGACAAATGACAAACATACCAGAAGACCTTCTTGCTTGGGCAAATAAGAAATTATTAGCTGCTGGGGGTAGTTTGGTAGAAGAGGCAGTTCCTTTAAGAGAAGAAGCTAGTTTTAGGAAGTATTTTAGATTAAGCAGTAAATCAGATTCTTTTATAGGAGTATTTTCCCCACCAGACAAAGAATCAAATGAAAGGTTTTTGTTTTTTTCACAATTTCTCAAAGAGAATCAAGTTAGAGTTCCAGAGGTTATTCATCATGATTTTGATAAAGGTTTTCTAATTCTAGAAGACTTTGGAGATAAATTATATCAATTTGAACTCAGCAAAAAAAATGCTCATAGCTTGTATGCAGCTGCTTTAGACGAGATGATTGCTATTCAAACAAGTATACCCAGCAATAAGATAGCAACTTTGAGCTATGACCAGGCAATGAAGCAAATAATGCTCTTTGAAGAATGGTTCTTGAAAGGCTTCTTAGGTCTTGATTTGCAAGAAAGAGAATCTAATTTACTGCAAGACTCTTATGAAATCATCCTGCAAGCATTCTTTGACCAGCCTCAAGTTCTTTGTCATTTTGATTTTGAATCGAGAAATATCATGGTTCTTGAAGATGGTTGTGCAGGGATACTTGATTTCCAGGATGCAATTATTGGTCCTATTTTTTTAGATCCTGTTTCATTATTGAAGGATTTAGATCACGTCTGGAAGACTGAAGATTCCAATCAGTTTTTGAGTGATTATCTCTCTAAGGCCGGCAAAGAAGATGTTTTACCAGAAGTTGAAGACTCAACAATTATGAGGTGGTTTGATTTAACTGGCCTTCAGAGGCAGTTAAGAATATTGGGTACTTTATCTAGGTTGCACTTGAGAGACAATAAATCATATAGGCTCATAGATCTCAAACAAACTTTAGTTTATATGATCGATGCAACCTCAAACTACAAAGATTTAATCGGATTAAACATTTTCTTAAAGAAGAAGATTTTGCCTGCTCTTGATTTAAAACTGAGAGATATTCTATGAAAGCTTTCATACTTGCAGCTGGAATGGGGACAAGACTTAGTTCCCTCAATTTAAACCTACCCAAACCTCTTATAAGAATAAAAGGAAAGCCATTGATCCTTTGGAATATAGAGAAGCTCAGAGACTCGGGTATAAAAGATATTGTTATTAACATTTTTCATAAAGGGGAGTTAATTAAAGAATTCTTGGGTGATGGCACAGAGTACGGTGTAAAGATTCAATATTCTGAGGAAGAAGAATTGTTAGGCACTGGGGGTGGTATAGGTAACTCTCTGGATTTATTGGGCAAAGGTGTATTCCTCTTAATCAGCGCTGATGTTTGGACGGATTTAGACCTAAATAAGGTAGCTCTAAAAGAATCTAAATCAGCTCACTTGGTTTTAAAAAATAATCCAAAAGATTATCCTGAAGGAGATCTTTCCCTCCAAGATGGCTTAGTAAAAGACTCAGCAGAGGCAGTAAGATTAACTTTCTCTGGTATAGCGCTAATAGATACTTGTTTGTTCAATGGTATAGAAGCAAAGCGCTATGGTTTATGGAAGTCTGTTTTAAAACCTGCTTGCTCTGAAGACCTTGTGACAGGAAGCCTTTACGAAGGATCTATCTTTAATGTGAACACACCTGAAGATGTAGAAAAATTAGACGCTTTATTGAACGAAGAGTAAACTTGCCACATTTCATCATAATGTAATGGCAAAACAAGAATACATAATAGCTCCATCAATTCTGTCAGCAGATTTCGCTCGATTGGGTGAGGAAGTTGATGGTGTTCTGGAAGCAGGAGCGGATTGGGTTCATTTCGATGTTATGGACAATCATTACGTACCTAATTTAACTATAGGTCCAATGGTCTGCGAAGCGTTAAGAAAACACGGAATAGAGGCTCCCATAGATGTTCATCTCATGGTAAAGCCCGTTGACTCTCTCATAGAAACTTTTGCTGATGCTGGAGCTACTTATATAACTTTCCATCCAGAAGCTTCAGAACATGTTGACCGATCTCTACAACTTATAAAATCCAATAACTGCAAAGCAGGTCTTGTTTTAAATCCAGCCACTTCATTGAGTGTGCTGGAAAATTGTTGGGATAAGCTGGACATGGTCCTATTAATGTCTGTCAATCCAGGTTTTGGAGGTCAAGAATTTATTCAACCCGTTCTCGAGAAAGTTTTTAAATTAAGATCGATGATTGATGAAAAAGGCTTGGATATAAGACTTGAGGTTGATGGTGGAATTAAATTAGATAACATAGCAGAAGTTGCTTCAGCTGGCGCTGATACTTTTGTTTCTGGATCTGCAATTTTTAAGGAAGATAATTACCAAGAAATAATCCTAAAAATGAGGAAAGCTTTACTAGAAGTAAGCTAATTTCAGTGACCATTCAAAATAAAGTTCCTATTTCTAGAGAAATCCTTGCTGACATGGAGACTCCATTAAGCGTCTATCAGAAGTTAGCTAATGCTCCATTCTCTTATTTGTTTGAGTCTGTTGAAGGCGGTGATAAATGGGCCAGGTATTCACTAATTGGTCTACCTGCAAAAAAAATTATTAGAATCTTGGGAAACCACCTAGAGATTACAGATAAGGGTAAAATAGTAGAGTCGAAAGAAATTGAAGACCCGTTGGGATTTATTGAAAATTATCAAAAAGAGTTCCATATCATTGAAACAGAAGGACTGCCTAAATTTAATGGCGGTTTAGTAGGATACTTTGGTTACGACTGCGTTAGATACATAGAACCAAGATTAAAAGATTTTCAACCTACCGATACGTTAGGTACCCCTGATGCACTTTTTATGGTTTCGGAAGAGGTTGCTGTTTTTGATAATTTAAAGAACAAACTCTTTCTTGTGGTTCTAGTAGATTCAAATTCCGAGGAACAAAAGAGGTCGGCAGAAATTAGGCTAGATGATCTAGAAAAACAATTGCAATCTCCTCTCTCCGATCAAGCCTTGATGCAGCCCAAACAACCCATCGACGAATCCGATTTCGTTTCAAGCTTTGGTGAAAATGAATTCAAGGCTTCCGTTAGAAAAGTGAAAGAATACATATATTCCGGTGACGTCATGCAAGTGGTTGGTTCTCAAAGAATGTCCATTCCTTTCACGGCAGATCCAGTGGCTCTTTATAGAGCAATAAGACATCTCAACCCTTCTCCATATTTGTATTACCTTAATTTAGAAGATTTTCATATTGTTGGCTCTTCTCCTGAAATACTTGCCCGTTTAGAGGATGAAGAAGTGACTGTAAGACCAATAGCAGGAACTAGAAGAAGAGGGCATGATGAAAATGATGATTTAACTATGGAGTTAGACTTAATCAACGACCCTAAAGAAATTGCAGAACACCTAATGCTTATTGATTTAGGTCGAAATGATATAGGCAAAGTGGCAGAGCCAGGAAGCGTTGAAGTAACTCAGCAATTTGGAGTCGAGAAATACAGTCATGTGATGCACATGGTCTCCAATGTAAAGGCTAGAATAAAAGAAGGTTTAACTGCTATGGATGTTTTTAAAGCTACTTTCCCTGCGGGAACGGTTTCTGGGGCACCAAAAATTAGGGCCATGGAAATAATAGATGAAATTGAATCTGTCAAAAGAGGTATTTACGGTGGTGCTGTAGGTTATCTTTCTTGGCAAGGTAATATGGATATGGCCATAGCAATCAGGACAGCGGTAATAAAGGACAACATGTTATATATTCAAGCAGGAGGAGGTTGGGTTGCCGATTCCAATCCTGATCTGGAGTGGAAAGAGTCATTAAATAAAGGACGAGCAATTTTTAAAGCTGCAGAAATGGTCCAAGAGAAACTGGAAGGCTAATTATGCTATTGATGATAGATAATTATGATTCGTTTACTTACAACCTTGTGCAGTACTTTTATCAACTCGGCCAGCAAGTTGAAGTTATAAGAAATGATAAAATTTCAATAAAAGGGATTGAAAAACTTAAGCCGGAGTTTTTGGTTATTTCACCTGGGCCGTGTACTCCTAATGAAGCCGGTATTTCTGTGGAAGCAATTAAATATTTTCAGGGTAGAATTCCCATATTGGGTGTGTGCCTGGGTCATCAATGTATGGGATCAGCATTTGGAGCAGAGGTAATAAGATCAAAGGAGCTGATGCATGGAAAATTATCAAAAATACAACATGATGGAAAAGGTATCTTTAAAGGAATGCCTGTAGATTTTATGGCTGCGAGATACCACTCTTTAGTAATTGAGCCGGAGACATTAATAACTGATTTTGATGTCAATGCAAAAACAGAAGACGGTACTATAATGGCTATTCAACACAACTCTATGCCTTTAATAGGATTACAATTTCACCCCGAATCTATAGCAACTGACTCAGGAATTAAATTATTGGATAATTTCTTAAATATGTTTTAGGCATGGAAATAAAAGAAGCACTTTCAGAAATAATCCAAGGTCGTGATCTTTCAAGGGAAGATATGACTTCCGTTATGCTTCAGATTTTAGAAGGAAGATCAACCGATGCTCTAATTGGAGCTTTTCTAGTGGCACTAAACATTAAAGGGGAGTCAATAGATGAAGTTGTAGGTGCTGTAAGTGTAATGAGAGAACTTTCTGAGAAAGTAGAAGTAGACACTCATCACTTGGTGGATACTTGCGGAACCGGAGGAACGGGAGTTGGTATCTTTAATGTCTCCACAGCATCAGCCTTTATTGCCTGTGTGGGTGGCGCCAGAGTAGCTAAGCATGGTAACAGAAGCGCAACCAGAAACAGTGGAAGCGCTGACCTCCTAGAAGAGGCAGGCTTGTCTTTAGAATTAAGTCCAAAAAAGGTATCTAGGTGCATTGAAGAGATAGGAGTTGGTTTTATGTTTGCACCTACTCATCACAGTGCAATGAAACATGCCGTTGGTCCGAGAAAAGAAATGGGTATAAAAACTATATTCAACATACTTGGCCCTCTTACCAATCCGGCGGGCGCGCTGAATCAAGTTATAGGCGTGTACGACCAAAGATGGGTTAAGCCAATCGCCGAAGTACTTAAAGAACTTGGTAGTCATCATGTTCTGGTAGTGCATTCCAAAGACCATTTAGATGAGATAAGCATTGCTGATGAAACTTATGTTGCTGAACTGCACAATGGATCAATTGAAGAATACGTTATTAAACCGGAAGATTTTGGGTTCAAGAAGCATTCACTTGAAGACCTTATGGTTTCTTCGGCGTCAGAGAGTCTTTCTATAATCAAACAAGGTTTCTTGGATAAAAACCAAGCTGCATCCTCTATGATTGCTATGAATGCAGGAGCCGCCTTGTACGCATCTGGGATTACTGTAAGTCTAAAAGAAGGAGTTATTAATGCCATGGAATGCATCAAGGGCGGCAAAGGATTAAAAAAGTTAGATGAGTTGATATCTTTTAGCCAATCATTGGCATGACTTACTATTTAGACAAGATCTTAGAATCCTCGAAAGAGAAGGTCATGTCAGACAAGATTGCAAACCCTTATACAAACCTGAGATCAAAAATTGATGACCTTGAGCAAACCAGAGCTTTTATAGATAAGATCAAAAAAAGACAAAAAAAAGGCCTGGTTTCAGTCATAGCAGAGTCAAAACAAGCCTCTCCTAGCCAAGGTCTTATTCGTGAAAACTATGACCCAGTCCTTATCGCTAAGTCCTATTATGAGAACAACGCTACATGCATGAGTGTATTGACCAATGAAGAATACTTCAAAGGATCTTTATCGCACTTAGAAGCTGTAAGGAAATCAGTTAAAATTCCTCTCTTAAGAAAAGATTTCATAGTGGATGAGTATCAAATATACGAAAGCAGAGCAGCAGGCGCAGATTGTATTTTATTAATTGTTGCTGCTTTATCAAATCCACAACTTATTGACTATAACGATCTAGCTTTGAGGCTTGGAATGGATGTCCTAGTCGAAGTCCATGACGAGGAAGAACTGACAAGAGCACTAAAGATTAATCCAGAGTTCATTGGAATCAATAACAGAAACTTGAAAACTTTTGAAGTTGATTTGACTGTTACTCAAAGGTTATCGGCACTTATTCCAGAGGATATCTTGTGTATTTCAGAAAGTGGAATCAGAACACAGCAAGATATTGCATGTATCTTAGGTTTCGGGGTGAGTTGTTTCTTAGTGGGTGAATCTTTTATGAGATCTGAGAACCCTGGTCAAGAATTAGAAAACCTATTCTCATTGAAAAACACAAACAGATAGTCGCAAAAAACCCGTACTTCAAGAAATATATGAAAAATACTTTGATAAGTATTTAATATGTAAAGCCTATGGAAGGCTCGATGTTCATCAGAACTAATGGCCCAAAAGGGCCATTAAATCCGATATTAAATTAATGAACTTGGTTCATTAATTTACAGAATCAACTAGCTTCTTTCTTTTGCTTCGTTGACTCTAAGATCTCTTCCAGAAAAATCATTTCCGTCTAGAGCTTCAATAGCAGCAGTGCCACCATTTGAATCTGTCATTTCAACAAAACCAAAACCTTTTGAGCGACCTGAATCGCGATCGGTGATGATTCTAACTGTTTTGACGTCTCCGTACTGAGCAAATAATGCTTCAATTTCTTCTTCTGAACAGGTCCATGGTAAGTTTCCAACATATAAATTCATTATATTTTTTCCTATGTAACTAAAATAAAGGGTTAATACGTAACATTGATTGAAAGTTGATAGCTCGTTTTTTGTAAATTATTGCAATAAAGAGCAGAAGGGTAAGTGACAGTGTATCTATCAGGGAGATTAATCTCTAGGTTTAGCTTCGTTGACTTTTAAGTCCCTTCCACCAAAATCTTTGCCGTCAAGGTTATCAATTGCAGCCTGACCGGCTTCGCCTGATTCCATTTCAACAAATCCAAAACCTTTAGATCGACCTGAATGCCCTTCAGTAATTATTCTGACTGCTTTAACACTTCCGTGCTGAGCAAAATGAGATTCCAGTTCTTCTTCAGAGATACTCCAAGGAAGATTTCCAACGTAAAGATTCATTATCTATTTATTCCTAATTAACTATGTAACCAACTGTTACGCGCGCCACTATACTGAAGTTGTTTTAATTCGCAACCAATAATTCTTTATTAAATAAGTTTTTAAATTTGGTAACTTGTTGAAGTCATGATCTTTGCAACTGCTGACATAACTTCTTTTATTTCCTCTGGAAGGTCAGCTGCTCCAGCTTCTCGCGCAGCTAGGCCATGAGCTTCTTCATCTTCGCGCATTTGTTTCATAACAGCTTTAGTTTTATTGTCATTTTTCGATACATTTTTCATGTGCCCATCTAAATGTTTTACGACTTGTTCTTCAGTTTCTTCCACAAACCCGAGGCTCCACTTATCACCGGCCAATCCTGCCATCGCACCGAGTGTAAAGGACATTCCATACCAGAGAGGATTAAGAACACTTGGTTTTTGACCAAGTTCTTCCAGTCGTTTGTTGCACCAAGCAAGATGATCTAGCTCTTCTGAAGCAGCTTCATTCATTTTCTCTTTAACGTCTTCTAATTGAGCCGTTAATGCTTGACCTCTGTATAAGGCTTGGGCACAAACTTCACCCGCGTGATTAACGCGCATTAATCCAGCCGAATGATGCTTCTCTAGTTCTGTTAGTTTTGAATCTTCGATATCTTTTGCCGGATAATCTCTATTATTTAATTGATAATTTTGGGTTGAATACTTAAGCCCTTTATCAACTTCATCTATTAAGATATCTATTATATTAATCATTTCTCTCGTTGTACTGCTCTATACCCTATATCAGATCTATAAAAACAATTTTCCCATTTTATACAATTTACTGCTTTATAGGCTTCTTCTTTTGCTTCAGTTGTATTTGTACCTAATGCAGTTATGCACAACACTCTCCCCCCTGAAGTGAATGTCTTACCTTTTTTGAAGGATGTCCCGGCATGAAAGACTTTTAAGCTTTTTGTTTCGATGGGTAAATTAAAAATTTCTTTACCTGTTTCATAATCTCCAGGGTAACCTCCTGAAGCCATTACTACACCAAGAGAAGTGGCTTGTTTCCATTCTAATGATTGTTCTTTTAGAGTCCCAGTGGTTGCTTCCAAGCAAAGCTTCGCTATATCAGAATCTAATCTCATCATAATGGGTTGCGTTTCTGGATCTCCAAACCTGCAGTTGAATTCTAGTACTTTAAGATTATTATCAGAATCAATCATCACGCCTGCGTACAAAAAACCACAATAGTTCAAACCCTCACTTTTCATTCCTTTGACAGTAGGAATAATTACTTCATTCATAATTTTATTATGAATATCTTTCGTAACCACGGGGGCAGGCGAGTAGGCTCCCATGCCCCCGGTATTAGGGCCCAAGTCATTATCATCTCTAGCTTTATGATCTTGTGATGATGCAAAAGGAATAACAATCTCTCCGTCAGTCATGACAATAAAACTAGCTTCTTCTCCTTCTAAAAATTCCTCAACGATTAATTTTTCCCCTGCCTTTCCAAAAACACTTCCTGTAAGACACTCTTGAACAGCTTTTATGGCTTCTTTTTCTTCAAGAGCAACTGTCACGCCTTTCCCAGCTGCCAGGCCATCAGCTTTTATGACTAAAGGGCAACCGATACTCTTTATATGAGCTATAGCGGACTCTGCATTCGTAAAGCTTTGAAAGGTCCCAGTTGGTATGTTGTGTCTAATTAAAAAATCTTTCATGAATTCTTTAGAGCCTTCGAGTTGGGCTGCTCCCATAGAAGGGCCAAAACAATTTAGACCTAAAGATTTAAATTTATCAGTTATTCCTAAAACTAGCGGGTCTTCAGGCCCTACGATTGTTATATCAATATTGTTTTCCATCGCAAATTCTGCAAGTTCATCAACATTATTTGAAGGAATGGGTATGTTTGTAATGTTTGGTTCTTGTTCTGTTCCTCCATTCCCAGGAGCAACAAATATTTGAGTTACTGTTTGGCTTTGGGAAGCTTTCCAGGCAAGGGCATGTTCTCTACCGCCACTTCCGACTATGAGAACTTTCATTTTTAATGGCGGAAATGCCTTACCCCGGTAAAAATCATAACCATATCTGCTTCATCTGCAGCTTGGATAACTTCATCATCTCTCATTGAACCTCCAGGTTGTATTACTGAGGAGATGCCTATTTCGGCAGCTGCATCTATGCCATCTCTAAAAGGGAAAAAAGCATCAGATGCCATTGAACAGCCTGATGTTTCAAATCCTCTTTCTATGGCCTTAGAAGCAGCAATTTTTGCGCTGTCAATTCTACTCATTTGTCCTGCCCCTATGCCAACAGTTTGATTATCTCTTGTATAAACTATTGCATTAGACTTAACAAATTTACAAACTTTCCATGCAAAAAGACAATTTTCAATTTCCAAGTCCGAGGGCTGTCTTTTAGATACCACGGTTAGATCTTCTCTTGTGATTATTTGATTATCTGTTTCTTGTATTAATAAACCATCCGTAACACTCAAGTACTTAAATCCTTTTGCCTGAGATCCAAGTTCTTTGGCATCAAGAACTCTAACATTCTCTTTAGTCTTAGTTATTGCAAGTGCAGCTTCGGTTATGCCTGGTACAATAATAACTTCTACAAATTGATTATTAATTATCCTTTCTGCAGTTTCTTCTTCGAGCTTTCTATTCAAGGCAATAATACCTCCAAAAGCGGACGTAGAATCAGCAGCAAAAGCTTTTTCATAAGCCACGGTAATATTTTTATCTGTAGCTATTCCGCAGGGATTTGCATGTTTAACAATTACGCATGCAGGTTCATCAAAAGCTTTCACGCATTCAAAAGCAGCATCAGTATCAGCTATATTGTTATAAGAAAGTTGCTTACCTTGAAGCTGAGATGAGCTGGCAACACCACTGTTCATGTTATCACTAAGATTAGTATAGAAAGCTGCTTTTTGATGAGGGTTTTCTCCGTAACGCAAAACCTCATTCAGCTGATACTTTGAAAATATTTTTTTTGGAAAATCTTCTTCATTTATTGAAGATAAGTAACCAGAAATAGCAGTGTCATAAGCTGCGGTATGAGTGAAGGCTTTAGTAGCGAAGATGCTTCTTGTCTGTTGAGTCAGAGACCCTTCGGTTTCCCGCATTTCTTTCAACAACTGGTTGTAATCTTCTGGATCCACCACAACACCAACATATTTATTATTTTTAGCAGCTGATCTAAGCATGCTGGGACCACCTATATCTATATTTTCTATTGCCTCTTCCAGGGTGGTTTCGGGTTTTGAAATAGTTTCTACAAATGGGTAAAGGTTGACAATGACAAGGTCAATTCCTTTTATATCATTATCATCCATTACCTCTTGATCTAGTTCCCTCCTCGCGAGGATGCCCCCATGCACTTTTGGATGAAGAGTTTTAACTCTACCATCCATCATTTCTGGGAACCCTGTAAATTCAGTAATATCTGTAGCTTGAACCCCTCCTTCAAGAAGGCTTTTTAGGGTTCCACCGGTTGAGATTATTTCAACTCCAAAATCATTAACAAGTTGCGACCCAAGCTCTACGAGACCTTCCTTATTAGAAACGCTTATTAATGCTCTTTTAATTTTAGGACTGGCTGTTGGTGCCATTAATTATAAATATTTATAGTAATTTATATTCTTTAAGCTTATTTCGAAGAGTGCCTCTGTTAAGCCCCAACATTTGACTTGCTTGGGTTTGATTATCTTTACATTGCTCCATAACAATCTGAAGGAGTGGAAGTTCAACTTCTTTTAAGACCATGCTGTAGACATCTTTAGCTTTTTCACCTTCAAGTTCTTTAAAATATTTACGCATGCTTTTTGAGACTTGAGAACTTAACTGCCTTCCTTCGCCGTTAAATTTTTTGATGTCTTTCTTTGCCATGTGTTTAATTTTTAGTCAGATGAAAATTTGTTTAAGAGTTGTGAATAATACTTATCCTAAGAATTCTTTCAAGAGAATTCCTGTTAATTTCCTATTTATTTTTTAAGCTATTGGATAACTGTTGATAATTCATTTCCTAGTTGTGTTAATTCCAATTCTCCATTGCGCTTAATAATTTTAGTAATGGAACAATTATCAGGATAAAAGCCAACTAAATTATCAAAATTATTTATCCAACCCACCACACAGTTAATAACCATGAAGTGAGAAAAGATAATAGTATCTCCCGAAATGTCTTGGATTGATTGGACGATCAAACTTCTCCATTTTTCTTGTGGACTTTCTAGATCACTAATTTTTACGTTAAACATTTCTCTTAACCATGCGCTTCTTTGACCTATTTCTATGCCAGGCGATGGTATTTCAGTAAAAGTTTTATAGATTTCAATATCAAACCCATGTTTCTCTTGAAGCGGTATTGCAGTTTCTTGTGCCCTAGCAAGTGGACTAGAAATAGCTTTAAAATTTAAAAGTGCAAAATCATTTTCCAGTTGCGATACAAGTCTTCTTGATTGCTCTTTTCCTTTATCACTTAATCCTGGATCAAGATCTTCATCCCAGGACTTTCCTGCTTCTCCATGACGTACTAAGTAAATATTTATTTCATCATTTTTTGACATCATAATCTCCTATCAAGATTCTTGTTGTAAGATAGGTTCTTCAGATTTACTACATTTATGAACACAACACGAAACTATATTGATGAAGATTATAGCCCGGATGCTGTTCTAGTTTTAGGAGCTAATTCAGCCCATCATTTAGTAAGGGTTTTAAGAAAGAAGGAAGGAGACGAGATAGAGATCTTTGATGGGAGGGGAGCTTCATGTCTGGCAAAGATACTTTCCATAAAACCTTCCGAAGTAACCATTTTAGTGACGGGTAAAATATCTTTTTCTGCACGCCAAGGAATATCAATCAATCTCGGGCAAGCTTTAATCAAACCAGAACCCTTTAATTTATCTATTCAAAAAGCCACAGAATTAGGTGTAGATCTTATTACACCTTTAATAACTGAAAGATCTTCGGCAAGGCTTCATAAAGAATCTTACGATAAAAAAAGACAAAAATGGCAAGTCATTGCTCAGGGTGCTTGTGAACAATGCGGTCAAAATTGGTTACCTAAAATTAATAATCCTATTGCTCTTAAGGACTGGTCAGATGAGCTTCAGTCAAGGCATAAAATTGTTTTATATCCTGGCGCAGAAGTTAAAATTTCTGATATAGAATTCAAAGATTCAGTGACTTTAGCAATAGGCCCGGAAGGTGACTTCTCTTCAAGTGAGATTGAAAGCCTTGTTAAAGAAGATTATATTCCTGTCTCAATGGGCAGCAGAATCTTAAGGGCAGAAACAGCAGTAATTTCTGCTATCAGTACAATAAGGGCATTAGCTGGAGAATTTTAAAAAGACTTATAATGATTTATAAATTAGGAATGAAAAAATGAAATTTGGCGTGGTCATGGACCCTATTCAAGCTATCAATTTTAATAAAGATAGTTCGTTAGACATTATGATAGAAGCTCAGGAGAGAGGACATCAACTCTTTTACATGGAGCCCTCGTCTTTGTATATAAACGAAGAAGGATCGCATGCTTTAATGAATGAGATCAAAGTATTTAATAATGCTGAGAAGTGGTTTCATCTTGAAGAAGCCTCAAATGAGAAACTTTCTAATTTAGACGTAATAATGATGAGGCAAGATCCGCCCTTTGATTCTGATTATATTTACAACACTTATGTTCTTGAAGCTGCAGAAAAAGAAGGCGTGAGTGTAATAAATAGACCAAGAAGTTTGAGGGATTGTAATGAAAAAGTTTTTGCTACTGAATTTCCTGAATGCTGTACTCCATTTTTAGTTGCCAGCGATCAATCTCTTTTAAGAGATTTCATTCAAATAAACAAAGATACCGTCATTAAGCCGCTTGATGGCATGGGCGGGTCTTCTATTTTTAGGTTAAGAGAAAACGACCCCAACATCGCAGTAGTTTTAGAAACAATAACCTCATTTTATAAGAGTAAAGTCATGATTCAGAGGTATATCCCTGAGATTGTAGAAGGAGATAAGAGGATATTGATGATCAATGGGGAGCCAATGGGAGCTGCTATTGCTAGAGTCCCTGCAAAAGGAGAGCTAAGAGGAAATCTGGCCGCTGGAGCAACTGCAATTGCAAAATCTTTAACGGAACGAGACTTATGGATATGTTCTCAAGTTGGACCAAAATTAAAAGATATAGGCTTGGTTTTGGTAGGTCTCGATGTAATAGGCGATTATTTAACAGAAATTAATGTTACTAGCCCAACTTGTTTTAGAGAATATAGGAATTTGTGCGATATTGAGGTATCAAGAAAATTAATGGATTGTGTAGAAAATATAGTGAATAAAGGGTGAGGGACTCACCCAGGATAATCATGGCTTTTGACTTTGGCTTGCGCAATATAGGGCTTGCTATAGGACAAGAAGTGACCAGAACGGCTCACACTTTTTATTCAATAAAAGCTGATGATGGACAGCCCAGATGGTTAGACTTAGATGCAATTGTTAAAGATTGGAAGCCAAACCTTTTCATAGTCGGTGATCCTTTAAATATGGATGGCTCTGTTAGTAAAATAAAAACACAAAGTGATAATTTTGCTTCTAAAATAAGCTCAAGATATGAAGTGCCTTTTGAATTAATGGATGAAAGGCTGTCAACAAAGGAAGCTACGGAAAGATTAAAAATGAAGGGAACAGAATTTAAAGAATCTTCTGCAGACAAACATAGTTTATCTGCACAGATTATTCTTGAAGATTGGTTTAGAAGGGCAAGCTAGTGGCAGGATCAATACCTTCAGATTTTGTTAGAGAGATAGTTGATGTAAGTGAAATAGTTTCGCTGATAGACAGCTACATGCCCTTAAAGAAAAAAGGAAAAGACCATTGGGGTATTTGCCCATTTTGCGATGATGGCAACAACCCTTCTTTTAGCGTTAGCGAACAAAAACAATTTTATTATTGTTTTAAATGTCGTGCGACCGGCAATGTAATTAGTTTCCTTCAAGCACATCAAGGTTTTGATTTTGTTGAGTCAGTAGAGGCGCTTGCCTCAAAAGCAGGTTTAGAGGTTCCTTATGAAAATGTAAGGAATCATAAAGACGAAAGAGAGCCAATTTTTAAAGCTTTAGAAGCTTCTGCTGCCTTTTATGAATCTGTTCTTGCAAATAAAAATGATGCTCAACACGTTAGGGATTATCTGAAGGACAATCGTAAAATTTCTGGCGAAACATGCAGAAGGTATGCTATCGGTTACGCTCCTAATTCCTGGAGTGCTTTAAGCGATGAGCTTAAGAAGCAAGATTTTGATGAAACCGTTTTAATTAAAGCTGGTCTGGTCAAAAAAAATAAGGACGGAGGTCTTTATGATGTTTTTAGAGACAGGTTAATTTTTCCTATAAGAGATCGTAAGGGTAGAGTGGTTGGTTTTGGAGGTCGTGTAATGAACCCAGAGGATCAACCAAAATACTTAAACACAGGTGATACGCCTGTGTTTCAAAAAGGAAAAGAATTATATGGCCTGTATGAGTCATTAGGAAACAGAAGGGACTTAAAAGATATCTACGTTGTCGAAGGGTACATGGATGCCGTCGCGATGTCGGAAAATAAGATAAACAATGCTGTCGCTACATTGGGTATTGCTACCAATAGATTCCATGTCCAGAAATTACTTCAATTAGTCAGCGAAATAACTTTTTGTTTTGATGGGGATGATGCTGGAAGAGGCGCTGCCTGGGGTGCTTTAAAAAATGTTTTACCGGTGGTTGGAGATGGAACTGAGATACGCTTCTTATTTTTACCAGAAGGTGAAGATCCTGCTAGTTTGCTTGAAAAGGAATCTAAAGAAGAATTTAGGAGCAGGTCAGATAGTTCACTGTTGCTGTCACAATACTTTATTCAACGATTGGCAGAGGCTGTTGGTGTAACCTCGTTAGAAAAGAAAGCTTCCCTAGCCTCTCGTGCAATGCAGCTTCTGATGTCCATGCCTGAAAGTTCTATCAAGAAACTACTAGAAGAAGAGGTCTCCAAGGTTACTGGTTTAAAGAAAGAAGACATACAAACTCATAATTTAACCAAAACATATCAAAAAAGACGGTATGCATTGTCTACTGAAGATATAAATAATGAGCAGCAGGAGAGAGTATTTGAACAATCCGGTCTTGGTTCGAAAGCTCTTTCAGCATTAATATTCTATCCTGGTCTTGTCAGTGAGCTTGAGGACATGGCTTGGTTAAGAGAATTGGATCAACCTGAGACAAACCTGCTAATTGAAGTAGCGGAGTTCTTTTCTTCAAATCCAAACAGCACAATTACCGATCTTTTGAGCTCCCTAAGATCAGATTCTTCTTCATTTATTGGTACTTTGCTAGCAACAACCCCTGCTTTAGAGGAGAAGAATGCCCTTCTTTATTTTTGTGATTGCTTAGAGCTCTTAAAGAAATCAAATTCTAAGGCCCGAATAAGCGATTTAAAATTAGTCTTATCGTCAGGAAAGTTAAGTGAAGATGAGACTTTTGAATTGCAGCAACACCTTTTATCAAGCCTAGATAGCCTCCAAGAAGAAGACAGACTTTTATTGAGAAGTCTCAGTAAAGCTAACAGAAATCTATAGCTTCGTGATTATTATTCATAATATAGAGCACTTAGGTCTAAAAACTAATATAATGCCCGACGTTTAAAAATTGATATGGCAAAAAAATCTAAAAAAATAGTTACCGAAGAAAAGGCATTAGAAGCTTCCTCTGAAGTGGAAGAAAAATCTATAAGTGAAGAGGACTTAGAAACATCAGGTCTCACCGAGCTTCTTGATAAAGGAAAAGATCAAGGCTTTTTGACTTACCAAGACATCAACTCAATGTTGCCAGAGGATATCTCTGATCCTGATCAAGTCGAAGAAACTATTCAGATGTTAATAGATATTGGTATTGAAGTCATAGAGACGACTTCTGGAACAGGTGAGGATAACTCTGATGCTGCTCCTGAAACTATTGCTGATACAAGAACAACATTAACAACTGTTGAATCAGAAGTAGGAAGAACGACAGATCCAGTGCGCCTTTATATGAGAGAAATGGGGACGGTAGATCTTCTTACTCGTGAAGGTGAGATCGCTATTGCAAAAAGAATAGAAGAAGGTGCCAGAGAGCTTTTATCTGCTTGTTGTTTTTATCCAGGAATCGTAGATCGCATACTTGATGATTACCAGTTAGTAGTTGCAGAAGAAAAGAGGCTATCTGAAGTGATGGTTGGGTTTATGGACATTGAGGAAGGAATACCACCTCCAGCTATGGCACAGAAAAAAGAAAAAGAAGAATCTGATGAAGAAGAACAAACTGGACCTGATCCAGTTGAAGTCAAAAAAAGATTTAGTGCACTAAAGAGGCAATACAATAAAACTGAGAAAGCCTGTGATAAATCAAGAAAATCCAAGAAAGCCCTTGCTGAGCAAGAGAAGTTAGGTGAAATATTTAAGTTTTTAAAACTATCTCCTACCCAATTCGAAAAAATTGCTAACCCAGCAAGAGACGCTTTAGAGATAATAAGAGAGAGTGAAAAGTTCATTTTTACTATTCTTGTTAAAAGAGGAAAAATGCCTCGTAAGGAATTTATTAATAGTTTTTCGGGCAATGAGTCGGACAGCTCTTGGGCAGAAAGTATCGCTAGGTCTAGAAAACCTTGGGCAGCACAAACCAGAGAGAATTTACCTGAAATTGTTAGATTACAAAATAAGTTAGCGAAGCTTGAAAGAATTGTGGAACTTGATGTTGCTGATATCAAAGATATTAATAGAAAAATGTCTATTGGCGAAGCGAAAATAAGAAGAGCAAAAAAAGATATGGTTGAAGCCAATCTTCGTTTGGTTATATCAATTGCCAAGAAATACACTAATCGTGGATTGCAGTTCTTGGATCTAATTCAAGAAGGCAACATTGGCTTAATGAAGGCTGTTGATAAATTTGAGTACAGGAGGGGTTATAAGTTCTCTACTTATGCAACTTGGTGGATTAGACAAGCCATCACTAGGTCTATTGCTGACCAAGCTCGAACTATTCGTATACCGGTTCACATGATAGAAACCATTAACAAACTCAACAGAGTCTCGAGACAAATGGTCCAAGAAATGGGCAGAGAACCAACACCTGAAGAGTTAGGCATAAGAATGGAACTCCCTGAAGATAAAGTAAGGCGTGTTCTTAAAATAGCTAAAGAGCCAATCTCAACAGAAACTCCAATAGGTGATGAAGAAGATACAACACTGGGAGATTTCATAGAAGACACCTCAATAAGCTCCCCAGATGAAACTGCAACTAATGATAACCTGACAGATGCCACAGATGATATTCTTGGTAGTCTAACTGCCAGAGAAGCAAAAGTTTTAAGGATGAGATTTGGTATTGGCATGAACACAGACCACACCCTAGAAGAGGTAGGAAAACAGTTTGATGTTACGAGAGAAAGAATTAGACAGATAGAGGCAAAAGCCTTAAGAAAGCTAAGGCATCCAACTCGCTCTTCTCACCTTAAAGGGTTTTTGGACGAATAAGTTATTGCTAGCAGAACTCAGTCATTGTTTAATTAGATTTTTTAGGGCCTGTAGCTCAGTTGGTTAGAGCAGTGGACTCATAATCCATTGGTCGAAGGTTCGAGTCCTTCCGGGCCCACCAGAATCTTAATGTTTTATATATTCGCAGTCATTCTATTAAGTATCGCCTTGGTGAGCGGACATGCTGCTATTGCACTTTTATTAGGAATTTCTTTAACTTATATACCCAAGTTTCCTTCCAATTTTTTTACCAAGAGAATAGGTTCCAAACTTCTCCAGACAGGTATAGTTTTTTTGGGGGGAAGTATCAGTTTGCCCACCGTCATTGAATTGAATAGTGCTTATTTGCCTTGGATCTCCTTGTTTGTTATCACCACTTTCCTAGCCGCCATCTTCTTAGGAAAGCTTTTAGGCGTTGAAAAGAAACAGGCTTATTTACTCGCTTCAGGCACTGCTATATGTGGCGGAACTGCCATGGCTGCTGTGGCCCCTGCTATTAAAGCTAAGCCTGAAGATTTAACGACAACATTAAGCATAGTTTTCTTGTTTAATGCCGTTGCTGTAATAACTTTTCCTTTAATAGGTGAATGGTTGAATTTAAGCCAAGAGCAGTTCGGCACCTGGGCAGCACTTGCGATTCATGATACCGCTTCAGTTGTTGGAGCGTCCTCTGTAGTTGGATTTGATGCAGTGGAAGTGGCAGCGACACTGAAGTTGGCTAGAACATTATGGATAGTTCCTTTAGTCTTTTTGTCTGCTTGGTATTTCAAGTCAGAGAATCAAGGATCGGCATTCCCTATTTTTATCATCTTCTTTGTTCTGGCTGTAGGTTTAAATACAACTCTCAATCCGCCTGAAGAAGTTCAGCATTTTTTAAAAATGTTTAATAAAACATTTCTTTTAGCTGGTTTATTTTGCATAGGAACTCAAATTGATAAAGATTCTTTGAAGAGGATAACAATTAAACCTCTACTCCTCGCGCTAGGAATCTGGTGCACTGTTATTCCTGTTTCTTTGTGGGCAGTAATGTCTATATAGAGACAATGACTTTAAATAGTTTTAAAGACCTATACTCAGTTTTTGTACAAGGAGCAAGCAAAGGTATAGGTTTAGCTTTCGTAAGAGAATACCTAGAAGATAAGAAAATAAAAAAAGTTATTGCGAGTTCAAGGCAGCTGGAAGGCTCGGCCCTTACTGAATTAATTGACCAATATCCCGACAAGCTTGAGATTTATACTTTAGATTTAGAGAGTCAATCGAGCATTGATGATTGTGCAGAACAAATAATAAACTCAAACAGTAGTCTTGATCTTATATTGAATGTTGCAGGGTTTCTTCACAGCAATTCTATAAAACCAGAGAAGAGAATTAGCGATTTAAATTTAGCAAATTTAAGCAAAAACTTCTCTATAAATACTTTTGGTCCAGTATTGCTTACAAGTAAGTTGTTGCCACTTTTAAAAGGAAGTCCGCATTCCGTAATTGCCAACCTTTCAGCCAAAGTAGGCAGTATTGAAGATAATAAAAGTGGAGGCTGGCACAGTTATCGTTCTTCTAAGGCTGCCCAAAATATGCTGACCAAGAACCTTGCTATAGAACTGTCAATGAGTAATAAATTTAGTACTTTGTGTGTTTCTCTTCATCCTGGTACCGTTGATACTGACCTAAGTAAGCCGTTTTCAAGAAATATAGATAAAGATAATTTATTCACTCCTGAAGAATGTGTTGAGAATTTAATAAAGGTTATAAATAATTTAAAAGAAGAAGACAATGGTAACTTCTTTGATTGGTCGGGCAAAAAAATTCCCTGGTAGATATTAAGAGGCTAGAAGTTTGTTTATTATGATTAAAAAATAGAGAGTAAGGAAACCTTATGAATAGAGAATTTGATTACGTAATAGTCGGTGCAGGAAGCGCGGGATGCGTTCTGGCAAATAAGTTATCGGAAGATAATGAAAATAGTGTTCTTCTCATTGAAGCGGGAGGCAAAGATTCAAACCTTTTTATTAATATGCCTTCTGGCTATTCACAAATAGTACCTCAAGCTAATAAGCAAAATTTTGGTTTTGAAACTGAACCTGAAGAAACAACATCCAGAAGAAAAATGTATTGGCCAAGAGGCAGAGGTTGGGGCGGTTCATCTTCAATAAATGCGATGGTTTATATAAGAGGACATGCTTCGGATTATGATCAGTGGCGACAATTAGGAAATCCAGGGTGGTCTTATGATGATGTATTGCCTTATTTCAAAAGGGCAGAAAATTTTCAAGGTGAAGGTGATTCTGATTATCATGGGTTTGAAGGACCGCTGTCTGTTAAGAAATCAGACAGAACGGATGACCTATTACTTGATAAATTCATTGAAGCCGGACAACAAGCTGGATTTCCATTAACTCCAGATTTTAACGGTAAACAACAGGAAGGTTTTTCTCGTTATGAACACACCATTAAGGGCTCTAAGCGTTGCAGTTCAGCGAGAGCATACCTACATCCAGTTTTAAAAAGAAAAAATTTATTCACAGAAACAAATCTAACAGTAGATAAGGTTATTTTTGAGGGTAAGAAAGCGGTTGGCGTCCAATACATAATCAAAGGAAAGAAGATTATTTGCAAGGCAAACAAAGAAGTTATTTTATCTGCAGGAGCAGTAAACTCTCCTCAAATTCTCATGCGAAGTGGTGTTGGAGATGCGGAAGATATTGCACCTCATGGCATTCAAATGAATCATGAATTGAAAGGGGTTGGAAAGAATCTACAAGACCATATAGGTGTAGTGAGTCAATTTGCATCAACTAAACCAGTCACTTTACACAGATCAGCAACAATGTTCAGAACTGCCTTAGCAGGAATTCAATATTTATTATTAGGCACCGGAGATGCGGCGAATCCTCCAACAGCTGGAGGAGCTTTTATCAAGTCTCATCCTGATAAAGACATTCCAGATATGCAAATACATTACGTTTCTATAGCGGTCCCTGATGTTCATGGAAGGGCAGACATACCAACGGAGCATGGATTTTCTTCTATAGTTTATGCTTGCAGACCACAAAGCAGAGGGCATTTAACTTTAAAAAGTCCCAATTCAGAGGATGCGCCTCTCATGTTTCCTAATTACTTGTCTGAAGAACAAGATTTAATTGATACGCGAAATGGTTTTCGTGAAACTCGAAGGGTGTTTATGCAAGAAGCTTTTGATGAATATAGGGGCGATCAACTTAAACCAGGATTGGATGTCAATATAGACGATGATCAAGAGCTGGATCAATGGATAAGAGAAACTGGTGAAACCTTATACCACCCAATAGGAACTTGTAAGATGGGTTCTGATGACATGTCCGTAACTAATGAACACGGTCAAGTGCATGGGGTTAGCGGCTTACGTGTGGTTGATGCTTCATTAATGCCAACCTTGATAGGCGGCAACACAAACGCCCCTACCATAATGATGGCTGAAAAGATTTCTGATCATATAAGAGGAAAAAGTTTCTTATAGTTAAATCTATAGGTGTTAAAGATTAAAACTTTCTTTTTTGTTCACTGCATTTTCCTTTAGCAAGAATTTCTATTTTAGGATCTTTGCCTCTTTTACCATCTTTTCTTTTTAACCAGATATCTCCTTTAATTTTAGACTTCCCAGTAAACCAATTTATTTCATTAGTTAATTGATAAACATCTATTGTATATTCATCGTCGGTTGGATGGGTCTCACCATTACTCATGGAATGAGTAACCTTCAAGCCAGTAGGAGTCTTTTCTTTACTCCAATCAGTCTGAGTTATCCATACCGGAGCAGGCTCTACAACATAATCTAGTTTTAATAAATCATCTGAATCAGTTTCTATGATCCAATATTGTGTTACATCGATTTTATTTTTATCCCAAGCATCCTTATTTACACTATCTTTTGCCCGGTTTAAGAAAAAAATTGATTGCGTTGTAGTGACAGCAACATTTTTAGCTATTTCTACTGCTTCGTTGAAGTAATTCCTTCTGAAATCTTCGTAAGTTATTGAGTAATCACCTTCGAGTTCACATAAAACTTTCTTCGGCTCAGATGAGATTTGAGTCGAAATAATTAAAGTAAATAAGAAAAGAGTTACATTCTTAGTCATGAATAATTTAACAATTAATTTTTAGCTTTTTTCGTAGCTTTTTTGACAGTATATCCTTTAGTTAAATCTTTTTTACTTGAGCTTTTAGAAAGTTCTCTAACCCTTTCATAATTTCCTTCATCATAAGCTATTCTAAATTGATTAATTGCACCCCATTTATCACCAATTCTTCCACTAGCACCCAGACCAAAACCTTCAATAGTACTTCCATAGGTTAATGCTTGAAGACCAATACGGTGAAGTAATTTTGGAGATGCATTTTTAAGTATTTCTGGAGCTACTGAAAGAATCCAATTTTCTTGAGTTCTCATCCAGGGTTTTACGTTGCTCATTGTTGCGACAAACCTAGATTTATCGGATTTATTTACAGCCGTTCCATGAAGTAACCTTCCATCAAATAGCATGATCGATCCGGCCTTTGCTTCTAAATTAATAGCAGGAGGAAGTTTCCCAATTTGCCCATTACTCCCTGCTTTTATCATGATTTTGTGACTACCCGGAATGACCAACGTTCCTCCATTTTCTTCATTTATATCTTGTGGAATATACATGGTATTCACTAGGGCAGGAGCTTCTTGAGTCATCCATGGAGATAAAGGTCCTTGGTCCATATGCAATCCTTGCGGATACCCCCCAGGGTCAGCTCCGTTTGCAAGGAAGCTATGGCAAATCCAACCCTTTCCGAGAGATTCATTTAGGAGTTGTTCAATTAAGGGACCGGCTTGAACAGCTTCAGGGTTTTGTTCAATGCACTGTGCAAACACTTTACCTTTATTAATCAAGGTATTAACGTATTGCCCAGAAGGAGTAAGATTTTCAACTTTAGCTAGTCTTTCACCTTCAGCTTGATCTAATAAACGGTTTAAAAAATTATTTGTTTGTTCTTTGGACATAGCATCTTCTATTAATGCAAATCCCCACTCTAGGAAGTCTTTTCTTATCTGATTAATATCTTTTGAAGGTTTCGGGAGATCGAATTCTTTCCAATATTCATGTTTTCTAGCAACGGTGGTATTCCAGTAATGATCTCCTCCCCAATCCAAGGGCTTTTTTAAATCTGGCGGTATCATCCAAGGGTTGTTCTTAAAGATAGATTGGTATGGCTCTTTAGAGTGTAAAAAATCATAGAACAAGCCATTCTCTTTTATAGAGTTTTCGTCTACGTGTTCCTTTGTAAATTCTTTAATTTTATCCATAGAACTTCTAATCCAATCAATACTATAGGTTAATTTATTGTAATTTTTCAATTTATAATTTGTAATCTAAGATATTGATCTCTTAAGATGTTATAAATAGACAATAATAAATTTTTAGAAAGGAGCGTCTTATGAAAGGTTTAATTTTACTAATACTGGTATCCATATTTTCATTGAGCAGCTTTGCACTGGGAGACCCAGCTCCCATGGATGATGCAGAATTTAATCAGACCCTTAAAGATATATCTAATTGGGGTAGGTGGGGTGATGATGATCAGTTAGGAACTCTCAACACCATAACACCGAGAAAAAAAGTAAAGGCTTCTAGGCTGGTTAAGAAAGGAATATCTGTTTCGTTAGAGCTAGAACTCAACAAGATCCAAGACATGGTTAATCAAAAACCTTTTGAGCACGAAGTCTTTGTGTTTGGAGGAGAAGAATCATTTGAAGGTATGGAAATGGGTTCAACACAAGCAGCCGGAGATGTATTCAAAATAGATTACCACGGGTTTGGACATTCACATTTAGACGGAATTAACCACTTTGCTGTCAATGGAAAGATGTACAACGGGTTTCCTTTTGATCCTAACATCCCTAATGGTTTTAGCAATCTAGGAATAGAGAATATTGGTAAAGAAGGAATCTTCACCAGAGGGGTTTTAATGGATTTCCCTAAATTCTTGGGAAAAGATTACCTCAAGCCAGGCCAAGCACTAACCGTAGAAGACTTAGAGGCTTGGGAAAAAGCAGCCAGGGTTAAAGTTTCTTCGGGAGACGTATTGCTCATTAGGACAGGGCGTTGGAAGCAAGTTGAAATTGATGGGTTGTGGAACTTTATTGAAGAGGCCGCTGGTATGCATGCCTCAGTAGCAACTTGGTTGAAAGAGAGGGATGTAGCCGCAATAGGATGTGATGGGGTATCGGATGTCATGCCTTCAGGTGTAGAAGGAAAGCTTAACCCTCTTCATGAATTGGTTTTAGTTGGACTGGGCATGCCTATTTTTGATAATTTAGATTTAGAAGAATTAGCTCGTGTTGCCACTGAAGAAAAAAGGAACACTTTTCTTTTTGTAGCAGCTCCCATGAGAGTTAAAGGAGCAACAGGAAGTCCCTTAAACCCTATAGCTGTTTTTTAGAAGCGGTTATTTTCTTTATAAAAGCGACTTCTTCATCATCATAAGGGGATCCGTTTACCCTAAGAATATCGTGGAACCAAACTTCTGGCTCTGGAATATTGTCCTCTGCTTGCAGAAAATCTCCGTCTTCTTTTTTCTTATGAAGGTCCAATATGGTTGCCCACCCAAAATGGGTTTGGCTCTTGCCAGCAACTAAACCCCAGTTATAGCAACCAACATTGTAATTTTTGAAAATAGGCATACTAAATTGGAATGTAGTACCAAATTCTCTTGCCATGTACTCTGTGCACAATAGAGGTCTTCCTATTTTCTTTAGCTTAACTATGGTCTCCTCAAGTTTATCTGATTCGTAGGTATGAAATGTTATGACGTCTGAATTCTTAGCATTCAGTTCAATAATTTCTTCTCCAACAGACCCATCCATGCAGGATGTTAGCGGCTGAGAAGGTCTTATAGATTGAGCCCATTCCCAAGTTAGCTTAAGAAGTCCTAAAGACTTTTCTCCCACTCCAAACTGACCGGGTTCGTTATACAAATCCCACATTAAAATCCTATCATCTGTTTTATATTTTTCTAAAATCTCTTTTACAAAAGTTTCGAGTCTTATTAACTCTGATTGTTTGATTGTTTCATCGTGAATTGCATGTACAAGTTCCATTCCTGGGCTTTGCTTCCAGCCAGAGTTGTGCACCCCAGTAACTGGCAATGGTTGCTGCCCTTTCTTAGGATAAGGCCTGTGGCAGTCATCGAATAACACTAAGATGGGCTTAATGGAGTGCAAGGAACAAACATCTAGAAAAGTATCCAATTTATTAGAAAAATTTGTAGGATCGTCCCACAGAAGGTCATGCAAATAAACTCTTAAACTATTGAAACCAAGATCTTTAGCCCAGCTTATTTCTTTGTTTATCAGATCCGTATCAAAAGTTTCATCTTGAAACATTTCAAGCTGATTGATGGCTGAGCTCGGTAAGAAGTTACACCCAACCAACCAAGGTTGTTTATCGTACCAAGAATTAGCCTTGTCTTTAGTCCATTGCGTCATATGCATTAGAGTATCAGAAAATTTAAATTTGTATAAAGTAAGCTCATCGGTTTATGATTTTCAATGATAATTTAAATAACTATGAATAAAATAATCGTATCTTCTCTTCTTTTCTTATTTACTGTTTTCCATGGCAATCTCTACTCTGGAGTTGATTTTGAACCTTTTACAGGTGAAAAGAAATTAATGCATCAAGAATTAGAACGTTCTTATTTTTTACATGTACCTGAAGGGCTAAAAGCAAACGCACCATTGATGGTGGTAATGCATGGTTATACCGGTTCGGCTAAAGGCATTATGGATTATTCAAAAATGAACAACTTAGCAGATGAGAATGGTTTCGTGATTGTTTATCCTCAAGGGACCGTTGATACACGCGAAAATACTTTTTTTAATGTAGGTTATGATTTCCATTCGGAATCAACCGTTGATGACGTTGATTTCATTCGAGCTCTGGTGACACAGCTTCAAATTACTTACAGAACCAATTCAGAAAAGACCTTTGCTACTGGTATGTCTAATGGTGGAGATATGAGTTTCCTTTTAGCATGCACTTCTTCAGATTTATTTAGAGCAGTTGCTCCTATTGCTGGAGTGATGATGAAAGAGACTCTTGAATCTTGTAACCCGTTAAGGCCTATTCCAATTTTTGAGATACACGGAACAGAAGATAAAGTATCACTCTTTGAAGGTGACATGAAGAATGAGGGAGGGTGGGGAGCGTATTATGATTTGCCTTCAACGATTTTCTTCTGGGTAAACCAACACAAATTAACGGAAATTGATTCCAACCAGTTAGAAGATAAAGATACAGAAGATGGAAGTGTAATTACTTTTGATCGTCACTTTTCTGAGGGTAATTCTAATGAAGTTTGGTTTTATAAAGTTGAAGGTGGGACTCATACGTGGCCGGGTTGGGAAATGGATCTAAAGTGGTGGAAGAATCCTCTAGCTTGGTATTATGTAAATTATGAAATGAAGGGAAACAATGACATCGATACCAGCAAAGAAGTCTGGTCTTTTTTTAGCAGGTACGCGTCTGAAAAATAATAAAGCTTTATTCTTCCTCTTTTAAGCATTTGGTCATGCCTTTAACAAATATCCCACTTCTAGCTATTTCACATTGTTCTCGTATTCTGAAAGGCTGAAGGTATTGAAACCAGCCGCAATCAATACAAGGCTTTACGTATAAATAATAGCCTTTTGCAGACAATTGCCCAGAAGTTGTAAGAAGAAATAAGAATATTAAGGGGATGATTTTTTTTATTAAGAACATTACTTTTTTTTTGGCTTTAATTCTTTTATACGTTTAGGTTCTATATCAATAATATGATCCATGGAACTTTCAATTCTGCCGTAAGCGTTCCAAACTTTAAAACCGAGTCTGGATTTTAGTTTTTCTGAGCAAGATTCCCATAAATCCCTGTCTAAACCCAATGTCTGATTTTCTTGTTGACGAAATTGAGGAGAACAAAAAGTGGTTAAAACACCCAGCCTATCTGAGTTACCAGTATTTGCCCCTGTGCCGTGCCACAATCTCCCATCAAAAACCATTAATGTCCCGGCTTTAGCTTCTGCATTTAATATGGGATAGACAGTTTGATCTTGCTGATTGGGGTGTGCACCGGATAAATGCGAACCAGCCACCAATTCAGTGGCTCCGTTACTTTTTGAAAAGTCAGTCAACATCCACATGCAATTAGCTACAACAGGTGGAGAAATTCCTAAGGTTTCATCTGGTTCTATAAAAGAAGAAGCTGCCGATCTTTTTATTTCTGATGGTCGAAGATAATCTTCTTGAGGTTTTATAGGTTGAGGCATCCACCATTGATCAGTGTGAAGTCCCATTCTGACACCTCCAGGCTTGGCTATATTCGCTGAATGCGTGGAAAGAATAAATTCTTTCCCAAGAATATGACCAACCAATTCATCTACTAAGGGATGAACAATCATATCTCTAAAGCACTGCCCTTTGTTGGCTAACATCCATAATCTTTGATTTACTCCACCATTTTTCTCACTGAATGAAGACTGATCAATTCTGTCATCTTTCATTTTTATTTCTTGGTCAGGACCTCCGTCTCTAAAAGATAAACCCATCTCTTCTTCTGCAGTAGCTTGTTCAAGTAGCCTATTTTTTGATTCTGTAAAGAAGTCACCGGTTATAGCGTCTTTTACAAGACAAAACCCAAATTTTCTTAAGTCTCTTTTTGCTTGTTCTGTATCCGCTGTGGGATCCGGTCCGTAATCTAAAATCATTATTTAATGATGTTATCATAGAAAATACTTAGACTTAGACAAAGTGAAAGATATGAATAAAACTGATTTGAAAGATCTTACTTACTTAGAATACCCACCTTTAACTGATGATCTAGAGCTCGCCAAGTCCCATTTGGACGACTATGGAGTCGCCATTATTCAAAATGTCTTGTCTTTAGAAAGCGTTAAAGAAATTAAAGAAAGATTGGAAGAGCAATTTTACGGTGAAGAAAAATATAACGTAGGATCAAAATCCAGAGGTGATGAAGGGTTTGGACAAGAGGTAAAAGAAGAAGAGAAAGTCAGCAGATTGGTTTGGAATTTAATTAATAAAGGTGACTGTTTCTTGCAATTCATAGACCATCCGAAGATTCTTCCGCTAATCCAGCATGCCATTGGCGAAAAAGTTATCTTGTGTTCAATGGGCGCCCACATGAATGGCAGTAATAATCAAAGAATGCCTCTTCATCAAGATCAATGGCCGCTCGTTCCGCACCCAATGGACTTTAATTTCATGGCCAATTCTATGGTTCTAATTTCAGACAATTCACCTGAGAATGGCGGCACAAGATTAATTCCTGGTTCTCATAAATGGCCATTAATAGATTACAAAAGTGCTAACTCTGACGAAGTCCAAAATAACGTTCGGTCCATAACTGCTCCTGCCGGTAGCGCAATTATTTGGTCAGGTAGAGTCTGGCATGGAAATGGACTCAATAGGTCAGGGGAGATTAGAAGTAATATTTCCACTGCCTACTTTCAACCTTGGGTAAGACCACAAGAAAATCATACCTATAGCGTGAGAAAAGAAGTTTTGGAAAAACTAACAGATAAGCAAAAGCATATTTTAGGATTCTCTCCTTTTGGAACTTTGGGAGGTCATGACGGCTCCAGCGTTTCACCGGCAGAATTTGACAGGGACAGAGAATC
>ENA-UOXV01000243-UOXV01000243.1-marine-metagenome-genome-assembly--contig:-NODE-243-length-73744-cov-6.906350_pt1 | contig 73744 bp, 78 predicted proteins | sample MGYA00238165_ERZ766961 | MGnify/ENA primary metagenome ERZ766961 (study PRJEB28924, sample SAMN03173240) | marine metagenome | biome: Marine; feature: Water; material: Subsurface seawater | place: North...
TCAATCGAACCAGTTCGCACCGTAAGGCGCTGTTCGGTAATATGGCAGCGGCCCTGATCAAGCACGAGCAGATCAAGACGACGCTGCCTAAGGCAAAAGAACTACGCGGGATCGTTGATCGGCTGATCACGCTCGGCAAGCGGGGCGATCTTCATGCCCGGCGTATCGCGATTTCGCGTCTGCATGGTGACAAACAGCTGGCTGATAAGCTGTTTTCGGCCCTGGCCGAGCGCTATAAGGACCGTCCTGGCGGATACACACGGGTTCTGCGGGCGGGCTTCCGCTACGGAGATTCCGCACCCATGGCGGTTATCGAACTTGTTGACCGTGATCTCGATGCGAAGGGCCTTGATTCAGGACCCGTCGAGATCCGCGAAGACGTTGAAGAGGAAGCAATGGCTTGATGCCTGTCCTGTCGACAGAAAATCGGGGCGGCCTTTGGGCCGCCCTTTTTCGTTTGAACAAGATATCTGCAGAAATGATAAACTGAACAGATGAAGAGCAGCGTTTCCCGACAATTCTGTGTAGCCTTGGTTGCCGCAATGCTGGTTGGTCCCGGTGTTTCGGTAGGCGCGGATGAAAAGCGCGTCCCGGCCTCGCGGGCGGATATCAATCTGTCCTTCGCACCCCTGGTGAAATCCGCAGCCCCGGCTGTGGTCAATATCTATACCCGCCGCGTGGTCCGTTCACGGCGGACGTCGCCGCTATTTAACGATCCTTTCTTCCGGCGGTTTTTCGGCAACCAGTTCCCGCCGGGCAGTCGTCAGAACCAGCGTGTTCAGAATTCCCTCGGTTCCGGGGTGATCGTCAGCGCGGATGGTTTGATTGTGACGAACCATCACGTGATTGATAAAGCCGACGAAATTACCGTTGTTCTGACAGACCGGCGTGAGTTCGAAGCGGAGGTTGTGACACGGGATGACGGAACAGATCTCGCTGTACTCCGGATAAAATCCAACGACGAAAAATTGCCGTTTCTGAAACTGCGGGATTCAGACACGCTTGAGGTCGGAGATCTGGTCCTGGCGATCGGAAACCCCTTTGGTGTGGGGCAGACCGTCACAAGTGGCATCGTCTCGGCACTGGCCCGGACGGCGCGCGGCGTCAGTGATTTTGGATTTTTTATCCAGACGGATGCCGCCATTAACCCGGGTAATTCCGGCGGAGCGCTGATTTCGTTGGATGGTGGACTGATCGGTATCAACACCGCGATCTATTCGCGCGGCGGTGGCTCTAACGGGATCGGGTTTGCGATTCCGTCCAATATGGTCGCAACGGTTATTGGCAGTGCGCTGTCGGGCGGGCAGGTGGTTCGTCCATGGCTTGGCGCCCGTGGGCAGACGGTCGATTCCGATCTGGCGCGTTCACTAGTTCTGTCACGGCCATCGGGAGTGTTGATAAATTCGGTCCATCCAAATGGTCCGGCGGCGAAGGCTGGTGTGAAAGTCGGGGACGTCGTGGTCTCGGTCAACGCCAAGGAAATCGCCGATGCCAATACCCTTAAATTTCGGATCGCGACGCTTAGCGTCGGGACGTCGGCCGCATTTTCTGTGATGCGTCGCGGGCAAGTTGTTGATATTTCGGTGCCGTTACAGGCAGCCCCGGAAATCCCGCAGCGCGACCTGTCGCTTATAAGCGGCAGCAACCCTTATACGGGGGCGGAGGTCGCCAACCTTTCGCCGGCTCTTGCCGAGGAGATCTCGTTCGATACTGATGCGGCCGGTGTGGTCGTGATGCGGGTCAAAAGGGGCTCGCCGGCAGACCGGATAGGCCTGGAGCCGGGCGACATCCTGTTGCGCCTTAACGGCACTGAAATCGTCTCTGTGTCCAAGCTGAGGCAGATGGTCAGGCGGGAATATTCGAACTGGCGTATTGAGATCGTTCGTGGCGGTCGCACGCTTCAACTGGTTATCAGGGGCTAAGGGAATGGCCGTCGGCACAGGCAGTCTGTTCGAGGGCGATGCGCCGCGACCGCTTGCGGATAGCCTGCGGCCGGCATCATTGGAGGAAGTTCTCGGCCAGGATCATCTGCTCGGAGCTGAAGCGCCACTCGGGCGCATGACTCGCGAAGGACGCCTGACATCGATGATCCTCTGGGGCCCGCCGGGAACCGGGAAAACGACGATTGCACGCCTATTGGCGGGCCGAACCGATTTACACTTCGAGCCGTTATCGGCTGTTTTTTCCGGTGTCGCTGATCTCAGGAAGGTTTTCGAACGCGCGAAGGAAAGGCGCGTTGGCGGGCAGGGTACCCTGCTATTCGTGGATGAGATACATCGGTTCAACAGGGCGCAGCAGGACGGTTTCCTACCCTATGTCGAGGACGGCACCGTAATCCTGGTCGGCGCGACAACGGAAAACCCTTCTTTCGAACTCAACGGCGCACTTTTGTCGCGTAGTCAGGTGTTCGTGCTCAACAGGCTCGGTCATGAAGCACTGGAATCGCTGCTGGCGCGGGCGGAGACGGAAATCGGAAGAGCGCTGCCGTTGACCGCAGAGGCACGCAGCGCCGTTTGCGCGATGGCGGATGGCGACGGGAGGTACCTGCTGAATCTTGCCGAAGAAATCGCCACGCTGAACCCTGACGATATGCTCGACGTCACCGCATTGACCAAGGCCATTCAGAGACGTGCGCCGCTATACGACAAGTCTCAGGAAGCCCATTACAACCTGATAAGCGCGCTGCATAAATCACTTCGCGGGTCCGATGCGGATGCCGCGCTTTACTGGCTGGCCCGCATGCTGACGGGGGGCGAAGATCCGCGCTATATCGCGCGTCGCCTGACGCGTTTCGCTGTTGAAGATATCGGCCTGGCCGACCCGGATGCGCTGCCGCAATCTCTGGCAGCATGGGAGGCTTATGAACGTATAGGCTCGCCGGAAGGGGACCTGGCGATCGCGCAGTGTGTGCTGTACCTCGCGACCGCACCGAAGTCGAATGCGGTTTACAGGGCGCTGTCCCGGGCGAATAAAGCGGCATCCGAAACCGGATCACTCGCGCCGCCGAAGCATATCCTCAACGCACCAACCTCCCTGATGAAAGACCTCGGCTATGGGGATGGCTACCAGTACGATCACGATACCGCGGACGGGTTTTCAGGGCAGGACTATTTTCCCGATGAAATGAACCGTGCCAACTTCTACCAGCCTGCAGACAGAGGCTTCGAGCGTGATGTAAAGAAGCGTCTGGAATACTGGCAGAAACTGCGGGATCGTGTCCCCACTGATGATTGCTGATAAACGATGAAAACACTTCTACTCGTCGCCCTTGGAGGCGCTTTGGGCGTTTCATGCCGATACGGTGTCGGCGTTGTGGCGGCTCACTTTGGTGGCACTCAATTCCCATGGGGGACGTTTTTGGTCAATATCGCCGGGTCGTTTGCTCTTGGCGTGGCGGTCACATTGATGACGTTCACCTGGTCGCCGTCGCCGGAACTCCGCGCTTTTGTTATGGTCGGTGTTCTTGGCGGGTTTACGACGTTTTCGGCGTTTTCACTCGACGTCGTCCTGATGATTGAGAGAGACCGGCTTGCCCTGGCGGCCATTTATATGACGGGCACAGTCGTGATCTCGATTGTGGGACTGTTCGCCGGGCTGCGCCTTACACGGATGGTGTTGGCATGAGCCAGGTTGAAACACGTCATGTTGGCGCGAACGAGTCAGATATCAGGGTTGATCGCTGGTTCAGGAGACATTTTCCGGCTCTGAAACATGGCCGACTGGAAAAGATGCTCCGGACAGGCCAGATCAGGGTGGATGGCGGACGGGTCAAGGCGTCGACCCGATTGATGGAGGGGCAGGCCATCAGAATTCCCCCTATGCAGGATACCGACCGGGCAGCGCGCCCCGCGGAGCGGACCGAGGTCAGCGCCGAGGATGCGGCGTGGATAAAGTCGTTGGTGCTGTATTCCGATGACGACATGATCGCGCTGAACAAGCCCCCAGGGATTGCAGTTCAGGGCGGCCGCAAGGTCGCCCGACATATCGATGGTTTGCTTGGCGCTCTTGCTAATGAGGGCGATGGAAGACCCAAGCTGGTGCACCGGCTCGACCGGGATACAAGCGGCGTGCTGCTGATCGCCCGCCGGGCCGATGTGGCGGCGAGGCTGGGGGAAATATTTCACAGCAGAAATGCGCAGAAGACATATTGGGCGCTGGTTGTCGGCGTGCCGCGTCCCCGGGAGGGGATGATAAATGCGCCCCTCGCGAAACAGGCCGACCATCAGGGGCGTGAAAAGATGGTTGTCGATCTTGAAGAGGGTAAATCGGCGACGACCGATTACGAAGTCGTCGAAAACGCCGCGCGAAGGGCCGCATGGCTCGCCTTGCATCCGCATACCGGCCGGACCCATCAATTGCGCGTTCATTGTGCTGCAATCGGCACCCCGATTCTGGGCGATGGCAAGTATGGCGGCAGTGAATCACGGCTTGATGGCGTGCCGGGTTCCGACAAGCTGCACCTGCATGCCCGCGCAATAACCTTCCCGCAGCCTTCCGGTGGCGAACTGACAATAACGGCACCGCTCCCCAAGGAGATGAGAAAGACCTGGGAGTTCCTGGGCTTTGATCCAAGTATGAAAGAATTCAACTAGATGAGTGACAGACTGAAGCTCGCGGCGTTCGATCTTGATGGAACGCTGCTGAACAGCATCCCGTCGATCGTGGTGGGTGTTACCGCCTGTTGGGATGCGCTGGGCTTTCCCGAAGTAACACCGGATCAAATCCGTAATATCATCGGCCTCCCGTGGGAGCAGAGTATTGAAATTCTGAACCCGGGCGCGGGAGAGCGCGAAGTTGCGATGATCAAGGAATATCACGCTGAAATCGCGCGAGGAGAACGCGCTGCACCTGATCGTCCGCCCGAGACGATCTTTCCGGGGGCAATTGACGCTCTCGACCGGCTCGAAGCGAATGGTTACGTCCTGGCGATTGTCACCAGCCGTTCCAACCGCCGCTTTCAGGACCTGATCGATAATGCAGGTTTGGCTGGTCGGTTCGTTTCTGTGAAGACCGCGGACCAGGGGCCGGGAAAACCGAATCCCTTCCTGCTCAATGAGGCGATGCGTGAAGCAGGGGTCGATCGCGAGGATACCGTGATGATTGGCGATACCACCTATGACGTCCTGACGGCGCGCAATGCGGGTACGGGGGCGGTTGGCGTGACATGGGGTGTGCATCCTGCGGAGGACCTTCACGGTGCCGGCGCACATCACGTCACGGATGCGTTTGAAGACCTGCATGATATTATTGAAGGGCTGACGAACGGAGGGTTCGCTGCGTGAAAAGGTTTTATAAATCCGTCGGGGTTGCCGAGGAAGAAAGCGGTTTTTCGATCCGGCTCGACGAACGACCGGTGAAAACCCCGGCAAAAAACCCGTTACTGTTGCCAAACCGCCCTTTGGCCGAAGCTGTTGCGAATGAGTGGGACGAGCAGCCTGAAGATATCGATACCTATAAAATGCGCCTGACCCGACTTGCAAACAGCGCAATCGACCGGGTTACCGAGCATCGTGACGCGGTTATCAGGGAAGTCGCCGGTTTTGCCGATACCGACCTGGTTTGTTACCGCGCAGCCGATCCAGTCCCACTCGCTGAACGCCAGGAAGAGGGGTGGGGGCCGTTGGTGTCGTGGGTGGCGGATCGCCATGGTATCGAATTCACGATCACGACTGGTCTGCTACCGGTCGACCAAAGCGCCAGCTCGCTCATGGCGGTTAAGGCGGTCGTAAAGTCATTTGACGTATTTTCCCTGGCGGGGCTGCATCTGGTTACGTCGGCTTGTGGTTCGATCGTTCTCGGGCTGGCGGTTGCCGACGGCCGGATAGACGGGGCTTCCGCATGGGAATTATCGCTGATCGACGAGACATTCCAGATAGATAACTGGGGTGAAGACCCTGAAGCGACGAAGCGCCGGGCAGGCCTGCTGGACGATATCACCGCAGCTGCCGAATACCTTCGCCTGTGCAAGGCGGTTCATTGAAGTCGGTACATGTTGTTATCTCCGGCCGTGTCCAGGGTGTTTGGTATCGGGCCTGGACAGAGGGAGAAGCGGCCGGACGTGGTCTCAATGGCTGGGTGCGTAACCGTTCGGACGGGACCGTCGAGGCCGTGTTTAGCGGCACGGAAACGGAGGTCGCAGCGATGCTTGATGCCTGTAAAACGGGCCCCCGACTCGCCAGCGTTAAAGAGGTTGTTTTTGAACCTTGCGATCCGCCGCCACAGGGTTTTACGAAACGCCCGTCGGAATAACGGTCGAACGCCCGAAAACGGTTTCAAATGACTCTTTGAGCGCGATGTCGACATCTTCGACCGTCGCATCGACCCCCAGGTCGCGGAGTGACGTCACACCGTGCTGACTGATGCCGCAGGGGACGATCCCGTCATAATGGCTGAGGTCGGGACAGATATTCAGCGATACCCCGTGAAAGCTTACCCAGCGCCGTAGCCGCACGCCGATCGCCGCTATTTTGTCTTCCTGGCCCGGGAGCCCCCCGTGACGGCCCCGGTCTACCCATATCCCGACACGGCCTTCCCGACGTTCTCCGTTTACGCCGAAGGTCGCCAGCGTAACGATCATCCATTCTTCGAGGTCACGAACGAAGCGTCGTATGTCCCGACCGCGTTGGTTTATGTCCATCATCACGTATCCGACCCGTTGGCCAGGCCCGTGATAGGTGAATTCACCGCCCCGGCCAGCCTGGAAAACAGGGAATTTGTGGGCGTCGAGCAAGTCGGCGTCATCGGCACTTGTCCCGGCGGTATAGAGCGGCGGGTGCTGTACCATCCATACCTGTTCGTCTGAGTGACCCGATGAAATGCCGGCGACGCGCTCTTCCATCTCGGTGACAGCGTTGGGGTAGGGAATAAAATCGTTGGAAATGCGCCATTCTACCGGCGTGCGCGTATTCATTGCTTCTGTGCCCTTGCAGTCGTAACACCAATTTGGTATGTCACATCGCCTTGAAAAAGCAAGAAATTCGGAGTTTTTAATCGAATTGCGGTCGTGGCGGAATTGGTAGACGCGCAGCGTTGAGGTCGCTGTGGGAGAGATCCCGTGGAAGTTCGAGTCTTCTCGACCGCACCAGATTAACCCAGGCCCGCCGGTAAACGAGCGGGCCTGGTTTTTTTTAACGTCTGTCGGTGATAAACGCCGTAGACTGAAAGAAGAAGCGCATGGCGGAGACTGCAGCCGAATTAGAGGTTGGCGAAGATGTCCTGCCTGTTCAGGCAGCGGATCTTCTTGGCCTTAACCCGGATGTCATCCGGGATGCAATCATTGCCCTTGATTCCGACGATGGCGCAGCAATCCTCGAGATTGTCGAACCGCTGCACCCGGCCGAGATCGCTGATCTGATCGAAATGCTGCGCGGTCCGATGCGGACCCAGCTTGTCGAGTTGCTTCGCCCAAAGTTCGATCCCGAAATTCTGTCCGAGCTGGATGAAACTGTCCGTGATGAAGTCGCGGAACAGCTTGGAACCGAGACTATTGCCAAAGCCATAGCGGCGCTGGATTCCGATGATGCGCTTAATCTGATCTCGACACTCGAGGAGACCAAGCAGCGGCGCGTCCTGCACGCGATATCTTTTGCTCTGCGGTCAATGCTCGAGGAAGGCCTGGCGTTCCCGGAGGAGAGTGCCGGCCGTCTGATGCAGCGCGAGTTTGTTGCGGTTCCGGCATTCTGGACCGTCGGTGAAGTGATCGACTTTCTGCGTGAAAGCGATGATCTGCCGGATGATTTCTATGATGTTTTCGTCGTCGATCCGCGTCATCGGTTGATCGGTTATGTTGCGCTGAACCGGATATTGCGCGCGAAGCGGCCAGTAAAAATACGAGACATCATGATTGACGAATTTGTCTCGGTTCCGGTTCAGATGGACCAGGAAGAAGTCGCTTATGTTTTTGCGCAGCAGGATCTGGTTTCCGCGCCGGTTGTTGACCAGTCGGAGCGCCTGATTGGTGTGATCACGATCGATGATATCGTCGATGTTATCCATCAGGAGGCCGAGGAAGATCTCATGCGGCTCGGCGGCGTTCAGGAAGATGATCTCTATGCGGCCGTTCTCGACACCGGCAAAGCGCGGTTTATGTGGCTTTTCGTCAATCTGATCACGGCGGTATTGGCATCGGTTGTCATCGGGTTATTCCAGGGGACTATTGAACAGGTCGTGATGCTGGCAGTGCTGATGCCGATTGCGGCGTCTATGGGCGGAAATGCCGGCACACAGACCCTGACGGTTGCCGTCCGCGCCCTTGCGATGAAGGAACTTACGACGACCAATGCTTTCCGGGTGCTGTCAAAGGAGGTCCTTGTCGGCACCTTCAACGGGCTGCTGTTTGCGGTGATTATTGGCGTCATCGCGTCCATCTGGTCCGGCAGCATAGCTATTGGCGCCGTAATGGCGGCCGCGATGGTCATTACGATGATTATTGCGGGGCTCGCTGGTGCTGCAATACCGCTCGGTCTGTCGCGTACGCGTTTCGATCCGGCAATTGCATCCGGCGTATTTCTGACGACAATTACGGATGTTGTCGCATTCTTGGCATTTCTGGGCCTTGGCGCCTGGTTTCTGGTCTGAAATCAGGCATTTCCGGCGTTGATACGTCACCTTGGGCTCCGCAATAGGTTAACCCGGGTTTAAGACCTCTCGTGTATTACATTTTGGGTGGCGTTCGCAGGGATTGGGCGCCGAAATCCTATCCCAAAGTCAGGGCGGGAGAGACGATGACAGCATTACCCGTAGATTTTGCGCAGCTCAGCGTGATGGTCGTCGACGATAATCGCCACATGCGGGCCCTGATTTGTTCCATCCTGCGTGCATTGAGTATCAAAAAATTAAAGGAAGTCGGCGATGGTGAGGCCGCTCTTGAGGAAATCACCGCTTTTCAGCCCGATATCCTGATCACCGACTGGCATATGGAGCCTATGGATGGCACGACTTTGGTGAAAGCGCTCCGTCATTCTTCAGTCGAGACGACCCGGTATATGCCGATAATCATGCTGTCGGGGCATTCGGACACCACGCGCGTGCGTGAAGCCCGGGACAGCGGCGTGAATGATTTCCTGACAAAGCCCGTATCGGCCAAATCGCTCTTGGCGCGCTTGATTACGATCATCGAGAATCCGCGGCCGTTTATCAAAACGGAGCACTATTTTGGCCCCGACAGACGCCGTCATGACATGGGGCCGCCTCATGACATCGCCGAACGTCGTTCAGGCGAGGCGGTGGCAGCCGAAGAGGCGCCGGCCGAGTTGTCGCCTGAAGAAGTGCTGGCAGGTTAAGGGGACTGCAATGAGTGAAACCGCAGCGCAAACGATTACACCTCCGAACCCGTTGGCGAAAGCCATACCCGGGGGTGGTCCGGCGAAGATCGATCCCAATGTTCTGCGCCAGGCGGAGCAGGCAGTGGAGGATTTGCAGGGCGATTACCCAAGCTGGGCCCAGAAGGATATCGATAGCCTCCGTGCGGCTGTTGAAGATGCTCAGAAAGACCCCGGGGTGCTCCCGCAGGCGATTGCGGAAATCTACAAGTGCGCGCTTGATCTCAAGGGGCAGGGTGGCGGTTTCGGGTATGACCTGATCACATCGATTGGCGACCTGCTGACAAAGTTCATGGAAGAGCGCGAGGCGGTCAGTACGCGTGATTTCGAGATTATCTGCGCGCATGTCGATGCGATGCAGGCGGTTATACGCCAGGATATCAAGGGTGATGGCGACAAGATCGGCAATCAGATCGTTGATGGGCTGAGTGAGCTCGTTCTCAAAGAAGACTGAGCTTTTCCACAGATTTATCGCCCTTAGCGCTGGTCCGGGCGCAGCCGATCGACAATATTGCTTTTATGACTGTTCATCTGATCAAACTGGCTGTCGGCATAGACAGCCTTTCGCATTTGGCCGAGCGCCAGGCGCAGCGGGTCTCCGATATGGCGGCGACGGGAGAGGCCCCTTTACCGCGTAATCTCACGCGGTCAACGCCACGCCGTCGCGACGAAGTGCTCGACGGTGGGTCCATCTATTGGGTCATCAAAGGGGCGGTTCGCGCAAGACAGCGTATTGTGGATATCGACACGGCGATAAATCACAAGGGCTTGCCGCGCTGCGCATTGGTTTTTGACCCTGAGCTCGTACCGGTGCGTGCGCGCCCTCAGCGGGCCTTTCAGGGGTGGCGTTACCTCGAACCCGCGGATGCGCCCGAAGACGCGATAGGCGGGCTTGACCAGTCTGATGACATGCCTGCCGAAATGGCGGAAGAGCTGCGTGCTCTCGGGTTGCTGTAGCTTCCCGGTCTTCGTCTAACCCTTGAGGAGCTTCTGCAGCTTGATATCAGGGTCCGCCAGGGATGCCGCCTCGAATTTCTTGCCCGACGTCATCATGCGCCGGGTGAAGCGCAAGTCCCGCGCGTTATTGATGGCGGCGGCGCCCTGGATTTCGCCTTCTTTCAGGTAAAACTCGATGAATTCGCCGGCGTCGCGGTCGCCGCGTATAACGGTTTCATCCCAGTTTTCGGGCAGCCCCATCATCTGGATGTTTGCATCGTACTGATCTGACCAGAACCAGGGTATTTCAGCATAGGGCTGCATCGTACCGAGCATCGCTTTCGCGGCATTGATCCCCTGATTCTGTGCATTTTCCCATGATTCGAGCCGAACGCGTCGACCCAGAAGGGCGTTGGGGTGATTGGTCACGTCGCCGGCGGAGAAAATATCAGGATGAGAAGTCTGCCCGTGCTCGTCGACGACAATCCCGTTATCAATGCTCAGTCCCGCCTGTTCCGCCAGTTCTGTATTCGGGATCAGCCCGATACCGACCACCGCAACATCGCAGGGAATGGCTGTTCCGTCGCCGAGAACAGCCCGTTGCAGCTTGCCATCGCCTTCAAAGTGATCGAACGCGGCTGACAGGCGAATCTCCACACCGTGGCTCACATGCAGTTCATGCACCCAGGCCGACATTTCCGGTGTCAGCGCACGCGCGCAGACCCGGTCGGCAAGTTCAATGACCGTGGCGTTGGCGTCTCTTTTGCGCGCCGCCGCCGCAACTTCAAGGCCAATCCAGCCGGCGCCGATGACCAGCACGTTTGCACCGCTTACCAACCGCGCCCTGATACCCTCTGCATCCTCGATGGAGCGCAGCGTGTAGACACCATCGAGATCCGCCCCGTCCACGGGCAGGGGACGTGCACGTCCGCCGGTCGCGATCATCAGCTTGTTCCAGCCGATGGTCTCGCCGTTACCGAGTGAAAGGGTGTGACCATCAGCATCAATCGCGGAGACGGAAACCCCCAGGCGCAGTTCTATGCCGGCGTCCTCCAGCGTACCGGGAGGCCAGAGCAGACAGACGTCCTTTTCGGCATCGCCAAGCAGAACTTCCTTGGACAACGGCGGTCGTTCATGCGGGGCAAAATTTTCGTCACCAATAATGATGACGCGGCCTTCGAACCCTTCATCGCGCAGGGTCTTGGCAGTCCAGCCGCCGGCCTGGCCGGCGCCGATAATGACGAATGTCTGGTCAGTGGTCATAGGTTGGGTCCGGCTCAGCCGTTCGGCAGGCCTACGAGAATGTCGTCGCCCTCGATCTTGATTTCATAGGTCGCAAGATCAACGGTTGCGGGCGGCGTTTCGGCCTTGCCGGTTTTGATGTTGAACTGCGCGCCATGCAGGGGGCATTCAATGCAGTCGCCTTCGATATAGCCGTCTGACATCGATGCATAGGCGTGGCTGCAGATGTCGTCCATGGCGTAATATTCGCCGCCGAGATTGATAATCGAGACTTCCTTGCCTTCGACAATGACCTGTACGGCCTCGTCTTCGTCAAGCTGGCCCATTTTTACAACTGGGTGAAAAGTTACGTCACTCATAATTCATTCCGTTTTCGGTTGTTTGATGTGGGGCGCGAATTCGCGCTAAAGACCGGCCGAGTTTACTCAAGCGTCGAACGCCCCTCAACCGCTATCGGGCATTTCTGTGCGGGAAAAGAGGTCATGAAGCCTTGAAAGGTGATCTTTCATTTCTGCCGCGGCTTCTGCCGCTTCCCGATTTCGCAGCAACTGCATGAAACGCCGGCGGGATTTGATGATATCAGCCGTATCTTCAGCCGTAATAGGGCGGTGGACCGAGCGCAGCAGGTCCATCAGGGTCCGCATCATCAGAACAAGAACCGGATTTCCGGTCGCTTCCGCCAATAGGACATGGAATTCCATATTCAGCGCGGCTTTTGCGTCCATATCCCGGGCCTGGGTGAGTTCCTCGACCTGATCGATGTTCTGGTCCAGAAGATCGAAAGCCGTTATTGTGCCTTTGGCGGCCGCGATTGCCACGATCGCGGTCTCGATAGACAGGCGCGCTTCTGTCACGTCGGCGAGATTGCTTCCGCCGAGATGCATCAGGTCTTCCATTGACTGTGCAACGGCACTGGGGTTGCCGTCCGTGATGAAAGCGCCGCCACGTGCCCCTTTATGCAGTGATATCAACCCGGCGTGTTCGAGGGACCTCAGGGCTTCGCGGAGCGCATTTCGGCTGGTGCCCAGTTGCTGAGCCATCTCCCGTTCAGGCGGAAGTTTGTCGCCCGTGCGGAGTTTGCCGTCTCTAATCTGGTCACGCACCTTGTTGGCGATGATTTCAAACGTGCGTTCGGCGCGCACCGGGGCAAAATCATCCATGGGGTGGGGCCTTCATCGGAGCGTTGGTGTTGACCTGATCCTTCATAATGGTTTAATGGTAGTACCAATAATTATTCTGGGCAAGATTAAAGTCGGATTACCGCGGATTGCCGGGAGCTAAGTGCTAACATGATCGTTCGGCAGGAAAGAGATATACTGCGTACGGCAGACCGAAGGGGCGAATAGAATGGCGACGGATATCAAGAACCTTGTGACCTGGCCTGATGATGGAGTCAGCCGGATACCAATCCAGATATATACAGACCCCGACATATATACGGAGGAGCAGCAGCGGATATTTCGCGGCCCGATCTGGAGCTTCGTTGGCATGGCCGATGAGATCGCGAAACCCGGCGATTATCAGACGACCTATATCGGGGACACGCCTGTCATCGTCCTGCGTGACCTTGAAGGGGACGTGCAGGTTATCGTCAACCGGTGCGCACATCGCGGTAATCTTGTCTGCATCGCGAAGGAAGGTCATACGGAAGAACTCACCTGCGTTTATCACAACTGGCGCTATGATCTGCAGGGAAACCTGAAGAGTGTTGCCTTTGGAAAAGGTGTTGGAAAACAAGGTGGTATGCCTGATGACTTCAAGCGTGAAGATAACGGGATGCAGCGCCTCAAGTGCGAAGTATATGCCGGCCTCGTATTCGCGACATTCTCCGACGAGGTCGCGCCGTTGACCGAATGGCTCGGCGCCGAGATGGTCGAAAACATCGACCGCGTCGTGGGCCGCGGCATGGTGCTGCTCGGCACATACAGCCAGTACATGCCGAATAACTGGAAGCTGTACATGGAGAACGTACGGGATTCATACCACGCCAGTATCCTGCATATGTTCCAGGCGACTTTCCGGATCAACCGGTTGTCCATGAAGGGCGGTATCAAGCTTTCAGACGGCGGTTGGCATCACATCAGTTATTCGATTGCCGAGACGGACAAGGAAGAGTCGGAGTACGATTCAAAGAAGCTCCGAGCGGTGAAGGACGGTTATACGCTGGCAGATCCGAGCCTGGTAAAGGGGTGGCGTGAATTCGACTGCGGGACGACGCTGGCTATACAGTCCACTTACCCGAATTTCGTCGTCCAGCAGATCAGCAATTCCCTGGCACTGCGGCTGTGCCTGCCCAAGGGACCTGAAGAATGCGAGTTGTTATGGTGGGTGTTCGGAACGCCGGAAGATACTGAAGAACAAAGAGAAATAAGGATAAAGCAATCCAACATGATTGGCCCGGGCGGGGTAATCTCGATGGAAGACGGTGTCGTCGGCGGCTGGATCCAGCGGGGCACGAAACGCGACCAGGACAAGTCGACCATCGTCCAGATGGGCGGCCGGGATATTGCGCCCAGCGCTGAGGGGCGCGCGACGGAGGTGTCCATTCGCGGCTTCTGGCAGGGTTACCGCGATTGCATGGGAGTCTGATCATGGATGGATCAATCAGCGTATCCGGCGATGCGCGGCAGCTGATCACCGACCTTATCATTGACTACGCACACGCGATCGATGACGACCGGCTCGAATCCTGGGCGGATTTTTTCACCGATGATTGCAGCTACCGGATCATCAACCGCGAAAACCATGACAAGGGCCGGGTTGTCGGCATCATGGATTGTTCGAGCAAGGGCATGCTGCAGGACCGAATCCTGGCGCTGCGCGAAGCAAACGTGTTCGAACCGCATACCTATCGTCATATCGTATCGGGCACCCGGATTGTCGGGCAGGACGGCGATGTGTTCAGCGTTGAAACATCGTTTCTCGTTGTCAGAATCATGCAGGAAGGCGATATGGCCATATTCTGCACCGGTAAATACATCGATGAAGTCGCAGTGACGGGCGGTACGGCCCGGTTCCGCAGTCGCCTCGTGGTCTGCGATTCCAACCGCATCGATACGCTTATTGTCATTCCCATCTAGGACACCCCTTTGACCGCAAAACCCCGTATTGCCATCGCCATCGGCGATCCTGCCGGCATTGGCCCGGAAATAGCGCTCAAGGCGGCGTTGAACAGAGGTGTGAGGGAGTTCTGTGAGCCGATAATCGTAGGTGATACAGAGGTTCTCGCACGTTATGCGCATACGCTGCGTAAAACCCCGCCGGAGAACATCGTTGATCTCGGCGCGATGAACGTGAATTTCCTGACACCGGGCGAGAGCGATGCTGCCTGCGGGCGCGCGATCCTCGAATACGCTGGTCGCGCGATTGATATGGCGACGTCCGGAGAGGTCGACGCGGTGGTTGCCTGTCCGCAGACGCAGTCATCGATCAAATCGGCGGGGATCGAGTTCGACGGCTATCCGTCCTACGTGGCAAAGCGCACCGGGACCGACCCGGATGATGTTTTCATGATGCTGGTGTCGGATCGCCTCCGTATCGCGCATGTCACGCTGCATGTCGGCGTTCGCAAGGCGCTGGACATGATCGACCATGAACGTATCGTGCGGACCCTGAAGGCTGCTGACGTCGCGTTGAAACGCATCGGGATAGCGTCACCGCGTATAGCGGTATCAGGTATTGATCCCCATGCGGGAGAGGGCGGGCTGTTCGGCAGCGACGATATCGAGATCGTCGCGCCTGCTATCGCAGAGGCCCGAAATGCCGGAATAGACGCCTCCGGGCCGTTCGGCGCAGATACGATGTATCTGGATGAAAGCTTCGATGCCTATACCGTTATGTTCCATGATCAGGGACATATTCCGGCAAAACTGATCGGTTTTACCGGAACGGCCGCGTTTGCCATCGGGACACCGATCCTGTTTTCATCGGTGGCGCATGGCAGTGCGCTGGATATCGCGGGCAAGGGAAAAGCCGACCCGTCAGCCCTTATATGGACGCTGAAGCAGATTTCCGGGGCTGCCGTCAGCCCCGGTTAGTCAGTTCTACTCGGTGACGGAAAACGCGACCGAGCCCAGTCCCTGAACGCTGTTGCGAACATGGACACCCGGGCGCAGGGCCTCTGCTGCCGTTGCACCGCCCGCCATGACGATCCAGCCTGCCTGAAGGCCTTCGCCTGCTTCTGCGGTGAGACGCGCGGCTGACACGAGCGAGCGGACCGGCTGGCCCAGAATGGCGGCAGATGAGCCGATCTGTACCGGACGGCCGTTGAATTCCATGATCATGCCGAGGTTTTCGAGGTCTGTATCCGGGCGATGCCAGGGGCCGACCACGAAACTGGAGGATGATGCGTTGTCAGCGACCACGTCTTCGAGCGAGAATTTGAAGTTCCGGTAGCGGGAATCGATGATTTCCATCGCCGGCGCCACACCATCCACGGCGGAAAGTGCTTCAGCGGCGGTGCAGGGGTAGCCCAGGGGCCGTTTCAGCAGGAAAGCAATCTCCGGTTCGACCCGGGGGTGGACGTAGTTCTTGAGCGAGATCGTATCGCCATCCTCGACCATCATCTGGTCGGTCAGGCGACCCCAGATCATGTCGTTGAGGCCCATCTGGATCATCTTGGCCCGGCTGGTGAAGCCCATTTTCATGCCGTTACGCTTTTCGCCCCGGTCAAGACGGCGCTGGATCGACGCGGACTGGATCGCGTAGGCGTCGTCGAGCGAGTATTTCGTCTTTTCGGAAAGCTGCGGGATCGACCGCGCCTTGTGCGCCGCATCGTCCACCGTCTTCGCGAGTTTGGCGATATCGACCATCTTTATTCTCCCTTGTCGGCTGCAGCGCCGTCCCGTTCTTTGATCATATCCAGAGCAACATCGACGATCATGTCTTCCTGACCGCCAACCATGCGCCGATTGCCGAGTTCGATAAGAATGTCGCGTGTATCGACGCCGTATGTTTCGGATGCCGTCTCTGCGTGACGCAGGAAGCTCGAATACACACCGGCATAGCCGAGCGACAGTGTTTCACGATCGACGCGAACCGGGCGGTCCTGCAACGGACGCACCAGTTCTTCGGCCGCATCCATCAGGCCGAACAGATCGCAGCCGTGATTAAGCCCCATCCGGTCAGCGACAGCGATGAAGATTTCAAGCGGTGCGTTACCTGCGCCCGCACCCATGCCGGCCAGCGACGCATCAATACGCGTGGCGCCGCCTTCGAGGGCTGTGATCGAGTTCGAAATCCCAAAGGACAGATTATGATGGGCGTGCATGCCGGTCTCGGTTTCAGGCTTCAGCACATCGTTGAACGCCTTGAAGCGCTCGGCGACGTCATCCATCAGCAGCGCACCGCCGGAATCGGTCACGTACACACAATGTGCGCCGTATTCTTCCATCAGTTTTGCCTGTTCGGCGAGCTTCTGGGGCGGGTTCATATGCGCCATCATCAGGAAACCGGCGACATCCATGCCGAGATTGCGGGCATATTCGATGTGCTGTTTCGAGACGTCGGCCTCGGTGCAGTGCGTTGCAACGCGGACCGACCGGGCACCTGCTTCATAGGCTTCGCGCAGGTCTTCTACCGTGCCAATGCCCGGCAGGAGGAGGGTGGCGAGCTTGGAATGTTCCAGGACGCTGGCGGCCGCTTCGATGTAATCGAGGTCGGTTTCTTTCGCGAAACCGTAATTGAACGACATCCCTGCAAGACCGTCGCCGTGCGAGACTTCGATTGCGTCCACTTTTGCATTATCGAGTGCCTTGCAGATGGCCTTGATGTGATCGAGACCATACTGATGGCGGATGGCGTGCATCCCGTCGCGCAGGGTGACATCCTGAACGTAGATCTTCTTTTCTTTATCGATTGCCATGTCGCTATCCTTAAGCCGTCGCCATGCGGCGTGCGATAACCCGCTCTGCCGTACGCATGGCAGCGGAGGTCATGATGTCGAGGTTGCCGGCGTATTTCGGCAGATAGTGGCCGGCGCCTTCAACTTCGAGGAAGATCGAGGACTTTATGCCTTCGAAATCACCGCGGCCCGGAATATGCAGCCGGTTGTTGGACCCGAACCGCTCGAACTGGACTTCCTGCTTCAGGCGGTAACCCGGCACGTAGCTCTGAACTTCGGTCACCATCTGGTTGACCGAGTCCACGATCTTCTGCTGATCGCAGTCTTCGGACAGCGTATAGACCGTATCGCGCATCACCAGCGGCGGCTCAGCCGGGTTGAGTACGATGATTGCCTTGCCCTGTTCAGCGCCACCGACGACTTCCAGGCCCTTCGACGTTGTTTCCGTGAATTCGTCGATATTGGCACGTGTACCGGGACCGGCGGACTTCGAAGAGATCGAGGCGACGATTTCGGCGTATTGCACATGGGCGACGCGATCGACTGCATGCACCATCGGGATCGTCGCCTGGCCGCCACATGTCACCATGTTGATGTTATTGGCGTCCAGGTGCTGATCCATGTTCACCACCGGCACGACATAGGGGCCGATAGCCGCCGGTGTCAGGTCGATGATGATCTTGTTGTCTTTTTCGCACAGTGCTGCGTTGTGTTTGTGCGCACCGGCAGACGTCGCGTCGAATACGACCGCGATATCTTTCCATTCGGGCATCTTCGTCAGCCCTTCGAGACCTTCATGGGTCGCGGCAAAACCGAATTTCTTGGCGCGAGCCAATCCGTCGGAGTCAGGGTCGATGCCGACCATGACACCCATTTCGAGGGCGTCGGACGTGCGCATGATTTTGATCATCAGATCGGTACCGATATTGCCGGACCCGACGATTGCGACCTTTGCTTTGCTGGCCATCTATATCCTCAATTCAAATCAGTCAGAGAAAGCGGCACGGACACTGCCGAGCCCTGAAATACGTGCTTCGATCACTTCGCCGGGGCCAATGGGCGCCATCGGACCAAGAGCACCGGTCATGATCACGTCACCGGCCAGAAGCGGCATGCCGACATCAACCATTTTGCGGGCCAGCCAGACAGCGGCGTTCAGGGGATTGCCGAGACAGGCGACGCCTGCGCCAACAGAAACCTGTTCGCCCTTGTTCTCCATGACCATGCCGCACATCCGCAGGTCCACATCGTCAAGTAGGACCGGCCGGGTGCCGAGAACGATCATGCCCGACGACGCGTTATCCGCGATTGTGTCGAGAATATTGATGTCCCAGTTTGCAATACGACTGCCGACCACTTCGATGGCGGGCAGGGCATACGCTGTCGCTGCGATCAGGTCGAGCAGGGTGATCTGATCGCCATCGAGGTCCTCGGCCAGCACAAGTGCGACTTCGGCTTCGGCCTTCGGCTGCGCGACCGATTTGAAATCGATCTCGTCGCCGTCAACAACAGCCATGTCAGCGTAGATGATACCGTAATCCGGCTGATCGACACCCAACTGCGCCTGAACAGCCTTTGCGGTCAGACCGATCTTGCGGCCAATGACCCGGCGGCCTTCATTAATCCAGTAATCGGTATTCGTCTGCTGGATTGCGTAGGCGGCATCGATGTCGCCCTTCGGGAGGACATCACGGACCGGCTTGGTGGTCTTGCCGTTTTTCCATGCGGTGCGGATACGCCGCGCCGCGTCCTTGATAGCCTGTTCTTTTTTTGTCGCCGTTTTTGCTGCCATGTGCGCCTCTTAAAGCTTGATGCAGATGTTTTTCTGCTCGGAATAGAAATTCAGTGCGTGCTGTCCGCCTTCGCGGCCAAAACCGGAAAGGCCCATGCCGCCGAACGGTGTGCGGAGATCGCGAAGGAACCAGCAATTAACCCAGTTGATACCGGCTTCCATGCCCTGCGCCACCCGATGGGCGCGCGCGAGGTTTGTTGTCCAAACCGTCGAGGCGAGACCGTATTCGGTGTCATTTGCCATCGACACCGCTTCTTCTTCGGTATCGAAGGGTGTGATGTGGCAGACCGGGCCGAAAATCTCTTCCTTCTGAACGCGGGAATCCTCGCTCAAGCCGGTGAAGATCGTCGGTTCCACGAAAGCGCCATTGTCGCGTTCGTCGCCGAACTCGGGAATGCCGCCGCCGGTGACGACGGTGGCACCAAGTTCCTTGGCGAGGTCGTAATAGCCTTTCACCTTGTCACGGTGCTCATGGCTGATCAGTGGCCCCATCTGTGTGTCAGGGTCTTCGGGGCGGCCGAGCTTCATGTCTTCGGCTTTTTCCTTCAGCGTCGCGACGAACTTGTCGAAAATCGGACGTTCGACATAAACCCGCTCCGAGCAAAGACAGACCTGTCCGCAATTCGCGAATACAGACCGGACTGTACCTTCGATCGCCGCATCGAAATCGGCGTCGGCAAAGACGATGGACGGGTTTTTGCCGCCAAGTTCGAAAGACAGCGCTTTTACGTCGTGGGATGCCGCGCGCATGATCGCGCCGCCGGTCGTCGTCTCGCCGGTGAAGGTAATCGCGTTGATACCGCGATGGGTCGTCATGAATTCGCCGGCGGAGTTTTCGCCAAAGCCGTGGACGACGCTGAACGCGCCATCGGGCATTCCAGCCTCTTTCATCACTTCGGCAAGCAAAGTCGCTGTGGTCGGTGTTTCTTCGGAAGGTTTCAGGATGACGGCATTACCGGATGCCATAGCCGGTGCAATTTTCCAGGTGGACAACAGTAGTGGGAGGTTCCACGGGCTGATGACGCCGACGACGCCATGGGGATGGCGGACTGAATAGTTGATCGCGCCGAGGCCGTCCGGCGTGTCCTGCTGATAGGCTTCGGTGCCGACCGATTTGATAAGATCTGCAAAGACCCGGAAGTTCGCCGCGCCGCGAGGGATATCAACGTGGCTGGCCAGCGAACGGGGCTTGCCGGTATCGAGCGTTTCAGCTTCGATAAATTCGTCAGAGCGGGCATCGATGCCGTCGGCAACCGCATACAGGACCTTGCAGCGCGCTTCGACCGGCATTTTTGACCAGATTTTGGCGGCCTTTTGCGCGGCGATGACCGCGTTATCGACCATTTCCTTGGTCGCTTCGTGTACGTGCGACAGCAGGGTCCCGTCGATCGGCGTGGTGTTCTCGAAAGTGTTCCCACTGGCAACGAATTCGCCACCGATAAAGTTCTTCAGCTCGCGAATATTACCTGATCCGTCTGCGGCCATTTTTCTCTCCCTGACGAATCCTGCTCCGGATCGTCGAATACGCTTATGTTCAAGGATGTGTATACGTTTTTGGGGCAGGGCAGGGGACGAGTCAAGCAAACGAAACAGGCGGGTCATAGACCCGCCTGTTTTAAGTGGTTTTGATCCCTGAGTGCCTATGCGGCACCGTGTATCTTCAGCCAGTCAGACAACCTTTTCCAGCCGTCCTTGGCCGCCGCTTCGCGGTAACTCGGGCGGTAATCGGCATGGAACGCGTGCGGCGCATCGGGATAAATTACGATTTCCACGTTCGGATTGCCCGACGCTTTGACCTTGGTCTCCATCTGCCTGACGGTATCGACCGGAATGCCGCCGTCCTTACCGCCATACAGGCCGAGGATCGGCGATTTGATCTTGCCGGCGACGTCTATCGGATGGGTTGGCGTATTGGGATTCTGGCCACGGCCGATAATGCGTCCGTACCAGGCGACACCTGCTTTGACGTTGGGATTGTGCGCGGCGTACATCCAGACAACCCGTCCGCCCCAGCAGAAGCCGGTAATGGCAAGTTTGTCGGCATCGCCGTTATTGCGGGCCGCGAATTTTACGGTCGCATCAAGGTCGGACATCACCTGTTTGTCCGGCACCTTGGCGACGACTTCGCCGATCAGCTGGCGGATTTGCTTGAAGGTGTATTTCGATGCGTCACCTTGGCGGTGATACATCTCAGGCGCGATCGCGAGATGACCCTGCTTCGCGAGGCGGCGGCAGACATCCTTGATGTGTTCGTGAACGCCGAAAATCTCCTGAACGACCAGGATGACCGGATGGTTCGTGCCCGTGGCCGGCATCGCCATGTAGCCCGGGATACTGCCGTCGCCGGTCGGGATGTTGATCATTCCGCCGCGCAGGCCGTCCATGCTGGTTTTGATCATGGATGCGCGCGCAGGGCGCACCGAAAGTGCGAGGCCGGAAGTAACAGCGGCACCGGCTACAAACATGCGGCGGGTGACGTTGGTCGCCGGCAGCATGCTTTTCAGATCGGAGGATTGCAGGATTTCGTCATTGGTGGGTGTGTTGTCTAGCGGCATGTGAAGCTCCCCTTGCTGATATGGCTTGTAACAAAACTCACACGGAAACGAGGTGAACATCCGTTGCGGATTACCAGAATTCGCGAATCAGGCCTTAAGTTCGAATATTGCTTCGATTTCCATGCAGAACTGACGGGGAAGTTCAAACATGCCGACGGCAGATCGAGCGTGCTGGCCGGCCTTGGGACCGAACAGTTCGAAAAACAGGTCCGATGCGCCATCGATGACGGCGAACTGCCGGTCGAAGCCCGGCGCGGAATTGACCATGCCGTAGACCTTCACGACCTGCGTAATCCGGTCGAGCGAGCCAAGTTCGGCTTCGACCGAGGCGAGAATGTTGAGGGCGGTTGCGCGTGCCGCCGCGTAGGCATCCTCTTCACTGACACCCGCACCCACTTTGCCTTTTACGGTAACACCGAAATCTTCCGGTGGTGGATGCCCTGAGGTGTATAGCAGGTGTTGTGCGACGACACAGCCGGTACGGTTTGCGCTCGGATAGACAAAGGGAGACGGCAACCGGAGCCCGAGTTCGTCGAGCCGTTTTCGGATTGTCACGCGGATTCCCGCATCGGAATTTCGGCATCCGGCACCAGCGTCAGACGGCAGGGTAGCCCGCGCGTGTCTGCTGAACCTGTTACCGGGTCCCATGGCCCGTCATAGGACAGGGCAACATTAACATTGACGTCCAGCGCGCCGCGTTCCGGGCCTGGGGCTTCGGGGAGCCACCAGCCCATGCCGGTCCGGACGGTGCCGGGGCCGGTTTCTTCGGTGATCGAAACCTTCAGTTTGCAGCGACCGTCAACGCCAGGTGTTTCGACCGCGACCCAGTCGCCCTCCGCCAAGCCCGATGCAGTTGCTGTTTCCGGATTAACCTGCAGAAGCGGGAAAGGGGATACCTTCCGCGCCCATGCCTGATCCCGGTATCGGGAATGGTGATAGGTCTTTTCGCGCGCGCCCGTGATCAGCACGAACGGGTATTCCTGGCGCGTTGTCGGGTCGGCCGATTCAGCGCGTGGCGATACGTAATTCGGCAGCGGGTCGATGCCGAGCCCGTCCAGCGTTTCAGACCACAGTTCTATCTTGCCCGATGGGGTTTTGAATCCGGCTTCTTCGAAATTGCCGAGTTTGAAGTCAAATGGCGCCCAGCCGTTTTTCCTGAGGATTTTCCAGTCGATTTCGTCACCCAGCAGGTATTCGTTGAATTCCTGTTTGGTTTCCCACGGGAAAAACTTTCGCGTGTTGATGCCCCGCGCCTCAAGCCGCCGCGCGAGATCGGTGGTGAAGTCGAAATCCGAACGTGCTTCGCCCCGCGGGGCGATGACGGGGTTCGTGTAGCAGACGATCTGCGCCGATGGTTCGAGCGAAACCTCTTCCTCTTCCAGGCCGGTTGTCTTGGGCAGGACGATATCGGCGATCTCTGATGTCGGCGTCATCATGTGCGAAGCGACGACAAGAAAGTCGAGCGACTTCAGCGCAGCCATCACTTTATTCGTGTCCGGGTAGGTCACGGCGATATTGACGCCGGAGACATACATGGCGCGAACGGGATGTGGATTGCCCGTCAGGATGGCATCAAGGACGGTCGGGTTATGGGCAGATGTCTGCCATCCCTTTGGGCCGGCCCAGAGCGGAAATTGGTCGGCGCCAAGGGTTCGCTTTGCGATCTCCTGTGGCAGCGAGAATTCGGGATCATGCAGGATATCGATATAATTTCGAAATCCGCGCGGGCGTTTCACCCGAAGATTTCCGCCCGGCCGGTCGACATTGCCGGTAATGGCGACAAGGCAATGAAACGCGCGGAAGGTTTGCACGCCGTTCGAGAACGCGTCGATCCCGTGGCCCGATACAAAGCTGGACGGCCCGTCGGCATACATCCTCGCCGCTGTAACAATGTCGTCTGCGGCAATACCGGTCAGTTCGGCTGCCCGTGCAGGCGGGAATTCTGCGGCCCGTGTTTTCAGCTCCTCGAAGCCCCGCGTCCATTCACCGACGAAGTCATGATCGTAAAGATTCTCTTCGATGATGACATTGATCAGGGAAAGTCCCAGCGCGACGTCGGTCCCGGGGCGCGGGCGCATCCAGATATCCGCAATCTCGGCGGCGGGTGTCCGTGCCGGATCTATGACAATGATTTTAGCGCCATTGGCCTTCGCGCGTTTCAGCGCCATCCATTGGACGGGGTCTGCTGCGGACGGGTTGCGGCCGACAATCAGGGCGCATTTTGTATTGTCGACATCTTCACCGCCGACAATGCCGAGACCCATGATCCTGTCCGACAGGGCGCGACAGCCGCCGCACAGGTCCTGATTCATCATCCAGTTCGGTGAACCGAGCGAACGCATTAACAGCGCGACCATGGCCCCGCGGCTGAAAAACGCGCTCGATACCGCGCCGACAAGGGATTCCGGACCATGTTCTGCGCGTACTTCCAGCAAACGCTCCGCTATTTCGTCGAGCGCTTCGTCCCAGGAAATTTCTTCCCAGTTCCCCGAACCCCGCTCACCGACGCGGCGCATGGGGCTTTTGATGCGGGTTTTGCTATAGGTCAGTTCCGGCAAGGCGCGGATGCCCTTGACGCAAAATGCCCCTTTCGATCCGGGGTGATCCGGGTTCGGCCCCACATTTGCGACATGACCGCTTTCGAGCGTTACAAGCGATCCACAGCGGGTGCTGCATTCCCAGCAGGTGCTGGCATAGATACCGTCCGGTCGTTCATCTGATCTGGTCATTGGAAAAGTTTAGCGGAACCTGCCCATTCGGCAAGGTTTGGCTTCAGAATATTCCGTCGAGCCAGCCGAGTTCTGTTGCAGCTCCGACAAGGAGGCGAATGGCAAGAAGGGTCAACAGGATACGGAACACCTGGCGGAAAAGTTTTTCCGGGATTTTGTTGAGCGCATGCTGCCCGAGCCAGGTGCCCAGAACGGTGCCACAGATCATCAGGGCGATCAGAGGCAGATACGCGCCGACCGCCATGCCCACGACCCCGAATGCGACAAGCTTCGTGATATGAGAGATCGCCATGAGGGTCGCCATGGTCGAGACATGGATACGCCGGTCGGAGCTCGCATGGGCGATGAAGGGTGACAGAAATGTTCCTGTTGCGCTGACGAAAATACCAAGGAACGTGGCGGCAGCGCCTAGAATGCCGAAGCGCAGTCGTTCGGGGCCGCCGGCGCCGAGGCGCGGTGTCCACATCACGATCAGGATGAAAATCCCGAGGATGCCCTGGAGCAGCTCTGACGGAAGTGTGACGAATATCTGCGCGCCGGCAAAGGCGCCGATACACGAACCGATGGCAAATGGCACGATGAGTGTTTTTTTCACATAGCGCCACATCATGAAGGTCCGACTCGATCCCGCGCCGAGTTGGATAAAAGTATGCATCGGTATCAGCACAGCGAGCGGAAAGAAAAACGTCATGATTGCAAGCAGCATCAGCCCGCCCGCGGTGCCCGTAACCGTTCCGAGGAAAGTCGTTATGGTTGCTGCAATAACCAGACCGATGGTGAGCCAGAGGCCTGTGTCCGGGACGCCGAGAAAACTTTCCGTCATATGTAGCCGGCGTTTTCGGCGGCGCTCCACAACAGGCGGATCGAAAGAAGAATGAGGACAACCTGGAATACGCGGCGGAACAGTGCTTCTTCCATGACGTCGAGAAGTTTGAACCCGATCCAGTTACCGAGGAAACCTGACGTGACCATGGCAGCCATCAGCGGCAGGTAATCGAAAAATTCGAAACCCAGTACCGCAAACACGATTACCTTCAGTCCGTGAATGAACATCATGATGCAGGAATGCGTCGCAACGAAAACACGACGGTCATCGCTGACGCCGCGCACCCAGGGGGCAAGGATGGTGCCGGTCGCACCGATGAACATTGAAATGAATGCACCGACAAGGCCCAGCCCGAAGAAGCGCTTCTGGGTCGGCATACCCGCTGTGATCTTGGGCGAGAAGCAGACATACAGCATGAACACGCCGAGGATCGTTTGAAGCAGCGATAGCGGAATGGATACGACGATGCGCCCGCCGATGGCCGATCCGAGTACCGCGCCGATCGCAAACGGAATGATGGCCTGTTTCATGACCAGTCGATGCGCAATAATCGTGCGGGTGACGTTTGATCCCGCCTGCACGACCCCATGAATTGGAACGAGGGCGACCGGCGGAAAGACAGTGGCCATAAACCCGATCAGCAAAACACCGCCACCGAGACCGGCGACAACGCCGAATGCGGCGGTGAAGCAGGCAAGGACCGTGAACAAAATGAACATCCAGCCGTCGATTTCCGGTGTGATAGAGAGAAATTCGATCATCCGATAACCTCGGTTCCGGCTTCAAAAAGCAGACGCAGCGCAAGCACGGTCAGGACCAGATTAAAACCGCGCCGGAAGACACTCTCCGCCATCCAGTTCAGGATGAATTTTCCCGACCACGTGCCGATAACCCCAAACAGGATCATCAGCCCCATAAGCGGAACGTATGGCCCGAACGCAAACCCGAGGAAACCGAAGGCGAGGATCTTCACGCCGTGCTGCCATGACATGAAGGCCGCATGCGTTGCGACCGTCATCATCCGGTCGGTGGTGGATGCTTTGATAAAAGGTGCGATCAACGGGCCGGTCGCACCGGCGAACATCGTCGCAAACGAGGCCACGGCACCAACGACGGCAAATCGGATTCTGGAAGGCTCCATTGCCTTCATCTTCGGTCCCCAGACGGCATACAGGACGAATATTCCGATGATTCCCTGAAGCAGGTATTTCGGAAGGGCGAAGACGATCTGTCCGCCGACCGCCGCGCCGATCAGCGTGCCGATCACGAATGTCGGCATCCAGCGAAACAGGATATTGCGCCACATCATTGTCGCCCGGAAAAAATTCGACCCGACCTGGACGACCGCATGCACCGGAATGATTGCAAGCGGCGGCATTGTCGATGCCATCACCGCGACAAGCGCTGCACCTCCGCCGAGCCCGAACGCGGCCGAGACGGCAGAGGTGAAGAAGCTAAGAAGGCACAGGGCGAGGAAGGACCATTCGGTAACCCCCGGCGCGCTTGCCAGAATGTCATGGATAACGGACATGTGAATGTCCCCTTTATACCTTCATCGCGACGGAGGAAAGGGAATCGCGTCGGATGAGCCGTCTACGCCCTTTTCCCGGCTGCCCTGATGGCTTAAACCAGATCGCAAGAGGGAGATATCAGCATGCCAGAATCTATCGGCCCGTTGTCGGGCGTTACCGTTGTCGATCTGACCCGCGTTCTTGCGGGCCCCACCTGCACGCAGATGCTGGGTGACCTTGGTGCCGACGTGATCAAGATTGAGCGGCCGGGCGCTGGCGATGATACGCGTAAATTTGCGCCGCCGTTTGTTAAAGACGATGCGGGCAACGAGACGACTGAAAGTTCCTATTACATGGGAGCCAATCGCAACAAGCGGTCGGTTGGTCTTGATATATCGAAGCCGGAAGGGGCGGAACTTGTTCGCCGGATGGCGATGGATGCGGACGCGCTTGTCGAGAATTTCAAGACGGGCAATCTTGCGCGATACAAACTTGCCTATGACGACCTGAAGGATGGCAATCCGAAGCTTGTCTATTGCTCGGTTACCGGATTCGGTCAGACCGGTCCCTACGCCCCGCGGCCGGGATACGATTTTCTGGTCCAGGGTATGGGTGGGCTTATGTCGATCACGGGTGAGCCCGAAGGGGAGCCCCAGAAGGTGGGCGTGCCCATCGCCGATATCATGGCCGGCATGTATGCCAGTGTTTCGGTCAACGCGGCACTCCGCCATGCGGCGGTTACCGGGCAGGGCCAGTATATCGATATCGGTATGATGGACACGACGGTCGCGATGCTCGCGAATGCCGGCATGAATTACATACATGGCGACATGCTGGGGCGGCTCGGTAACGCGCATCCGAATATTGTTCCTTACCAGCCGTTTCAGACGTCCGACGGCTATATCATCGTCGCCATCGGCAATGATACGCAGTTCGCACGGTTCTGCGAGATGGCCGATTGCACGCACCTTGCGGAAAACCCCGACTTCGCCACGAATGCGTCGCGTGTTGGTAACCGGGATGCACTGGTGCCGCTATTGGCGGATATATTTGCCCAGCGGTCTTCCGAGGATTGGCTGTCGGGACTGGAAGAAAACAAGATTGGCTGTGGTCCGATCAATAATCTTCAACAGGTATTCGATGACCCTCATGTGAAGGCGCGTGAAATGGTGGTCAACGTTCCGCACCCGCTGACCGGAGACGGTGGCGCGGCTCTGATCGCCAGCCCGATGAAGTTCAGCGACACACCTGTGACTTACCGGCATGCGCCGCCGCTGCTCGGGCAGCATACCGAGGAAGTGCTGCGCGAAAAACTGAGCCTGTCTGATGATGATCTTGCAGCGCTGCGCGACAAAGAGGTGATCTGAGGAAACGCCGGGTATCCTGATGGACCGGTCCAGGCTCATATCGCTGGGGCTGTTGTTCTATTGCGGGATCGGCTGGGGTGCCGCTGTCGCGATTGCGAAGATCGCGACGACCGGAGGTGTGCACCCGCTTGGTTACGTTTTCTGGGTTGCGATTATCGCAGCGCTGATACTGACCGGAATATGCGTTCTGCGCGGGACATATCCCGGGGGCACAAAGCAACACCTGCGGTACTACGTAATCATCGGGGGGCTGCGTATCGTCTGTGCCAATGTCGTTTGGTACACGACCGTAAAGTATGTCCCTGCCGGTGCTCTCGCGGTTGTTCTAGGCCTGACCCCCATTTTCACCTACGCGATCAGCCTGATGTTGCGCTTGGAGCATTTTGCGGCTTTGCGGGCAGGGGGGCTCAGCCTTGGGTTTGTCGGTGTCGTCTTTTTTGTGGCACCCCGTGAAAGCCTTCCCGACCCCTCGATGATTCCATGGCTGCTTTTCGGCCTGCTCGCGCCTTTGACGTATTCGCTGGCGAATATCCTGATCGAAAGGCTGCGTCCGAACACCGGGAATTCATTGTCCCTGACCACCGGGATGGTCTGGTTCGGTGCGATTGTCATGTTGCCGGTGAGTCTGTTGACCGGTGCGTTTCATGTGCCGTCTTATCCGCCGAGTGCGCCGGACCTCGCAGTGTTCGGACATGCCGTCATCTCCGGGTTTGCGTTCTTTGCGCTATTTGAAATGATCCGGCTCTCGGGACCGACCTATGCGTCGCAGTTGAACTATGTTGTGACGCTGACAGGCGTGCTGTCAGGAATAGCATTCGTTGGTGAAGCACCGACCTGGTGGATGTGGGCAGGGACGGCCTGTGTCCTGTCGGGGGTTGCGCTCGTCAACAAACGGCAGGCGGTAAATGGCTAAACCACCCCCCACGGAACTGGTCAAACCGCTTTCGGATTCCGAACGTGCCAAATCGCTTCGGGAAACCCTAGAACGTGCGCCGGATCGTTCGGCGCTGCGCGTGTTCGGGTACGGGTCCCTGATGTGGAATCCCTGCTTTGACGTTATTGAACGGCGTAAAAGCAAACTGCATGGCTACCATCGAGACCTGTCGATCTGGTCGGTGTTTGCGCGAGGGACACCCGATTGCCCGGGGCTGGGCTTTGGGCTGGAAGAAATACCCGGAACCCTGTGCGAGGGGATCGTTTTCACGCTGCCACAGACGACGACGGCGGCTGACTTGATGCCGCTATGGGAACGCGAAATGTGGACGGGGAGTTATTCCGCCGAATGGGTCTCCGTATCCATCGATGGTGCGGATGTTGCCGCGCTGACATTCGTGGTGTTGCCGGATCATTTTCAATATGCGGGCGGTCTGTCTCTGGCGGAAAAGGCGGGGTATGTCGCAGCGGCGTCCGGTAAATACGGTGCTTGTTATGACTATGTCGCGGACACGGTCAGTGAGATGAAAAAGCAAGGTATAGAAGACCCGGATCTTGATGAGCTGTTGGCAGCCGTAGAGCGTATCCAGGCAGAATGACCCTCTTGCGTCCGACGGTGCGCCATGCCCAACTATACCCGTGTATTAAAAAAGGGAGAGACCCATGACCGATACGGAAATCGGCTACATCGATTACTCTGAAATGAACGTCGACAAGAATGCCAGCTATGACAGTCTGAAAGGCCGCGTTGTGATCATCACCGGCGCCGGTCAGGCGATTGGGCGGGGATACGCGCACTACTTTTCCGCACAGGGTGCGGTCCCGGTGATCGCAGATATAAACGGCGACAATGCGGAAAATGTTAAGCGCGAGGTCGAGGCCAAGGGAGGCAAAGCCCTTGCCGTGCAGGTAGATGTCGCAGATGAGGCGTCTGCGATTGCGATGGTCGACGCGGCCATGTCGGCATTCGGACGCGTTGATACTCTGATCAATAACGCCGCTATTTTTTCGCAGATCACGATGGCACCGTTCTGGGAACTGCCGGTCGACGAATGGAAGCGCGCAGTGGACGTGAATGTGAATGGCGCCTTCCTGTGTTCGCGGGCGGCCGTAAAGCCGATGATCGAGGCTAAATGGGGACGGATCATAAACGTCTCGTCCGGTACGATGATGATGGGACGCCCCAACTACCTGCACTACATCACGACCAAGGCCGCGATGATCGGTATGACCCGGTCAATGGCGCGCGAGTGCGGTAAATACGGGATCACGGTAAATACCTTCTGGCCGGGAGTGATGCAGACGGAGGTCGAGCGTCCGTCAGTGCCGCGTGAGATGTTCGAGAAGATGACGTCAACCCAGGCGCTTCCCCGGCAGGGGACCATTCACGACCTTGCGAAGGCAATGATGTTCCTGTGCTCGGACGAAGCGGCTTATATCACTGGTCAGGGAATGATTGTGGATGGCGGACAGAATTTCATCTGATGCAGAAGCGCCGGCCAGTTGGTCGTCCTATTATGAAAAGACCGGTGAGCGACCGCCGCGTCCAACACTTTTAAAGGCGCTTGATGCTTTCGCCGTCGAAGGAATGCCGTCCGGTGGGTTGGCGGTAGATCTGGGCTGCGGTTCGGGCCGCGATACGATCGAGATATTACGACGTGGCTGGCCGGTGCTTGCTGTTGATGCCGAGCCCGACGCAATCGACAAGCTTCGTACGCGCTCCGATCTGCCGGATGGGTGCGAGATTGAAACGCTGGTATCCCGATATGAGGAAATGGCTTTGCCGCCATGCGACTTGATCAATGCCGGGTTTTCACTTCCGCTTTGCCCGGCGGCGGCCTTTCCGGATGTCTGGCGGAAAATAGTCAGCGCGTTGTGCTCGGGCGGTCGCTTTTCCGGCCAGCTTTATGGTGATCGGGACGACTGGGCGGAGCGGCCGGGCATGACCTGTCTGTCGCATGGGCAGGTGGACGAACTTCTGGAACCTTTCGACGTTGAGCTTCTCGAAGAAGAAGAGGACGATTCCGTCACGCCTCGCGGTGTTCAGAAACATTGGCATATCTTCCACATTGTCGCGAGGAAAAGATGAAGGGACATAACGCCGGTCATGAGACATTGCGCGCGGAAATCGCCGCCTGCACGCGGATCATGAACATGGACGGGCTGATCGACTATTCGGGGCATGTCAGCGCGCGTCTGCCGGACGGAGCGGGCCTGCTCATTCAGTCATTTGATGATTCCCGTGCGGCGCTGGAACCGGAGGACCTGCTGGTCTGCGATTTCGACGGCACCGTTCTGGATGGTGCGGCAAACAAGAAGCCGCCCCGCGAAATTTTTATCCATACAGAGATCATGCGGGCGCGGCCCGACGTGAATTCCATAGGCCACTTTCATCCTGAAACGGCAACAATGTTCACGTTGGTGGAGGACCGCCCGCTGATCCCGGTAAAAAACCATGCAGCACGGTGGATGGATGGAATTCCGGTTCATCCTGACCCGGGGCACATCAATTCGGTCTCGTCGGGAAAGTCGCTATCAGCAACACTCGGACCTCATCATGCGGCGCTTATTCGTGCCCATGGTGTCGTCGTAACCGCGGAAAGCGTGCCCGCGCTTCTCGTGGATTCAGTGCACTTCGAGGAAAATGCGAAAACACTGTTTCATGCGGCGGCGCTCGGAACAGTCAGAGGATTGTCACGCGACGAAATGACATCGTTTATGGAACGGTTCAATCGCACAGCGCATGTCGAGAAGCTTTGGAAGTATTATCTCGGGCGTGGCGTAGATGAGGGCAAAGTGCCGGGCGAATGGCTTCCGGCCCTTGGGGTGCGGTAATCATAAATCGTATATCGGCGACAAGGTCACTGATGACGAAAAGAAGATACGTTTAGTTAATTGGTAAATTTGTATTATCTTCGTGGTGCAAGCTGCTGCTTGGGTTGCAACGGATCATTCGCCGCAGAGGTTTTAACATCGCATGAAGGTCGTCGTTCCCGATGGTGATGTATGGGGTGTGAGACGCCGGGCGGCATTAGGGTTTGTCCCACTAGCGGTATTGGCACTGAGTGTTGTTATGACACTTGCTGGTTTTCGTCTGTTAGACGGGGTTATCCGGCACGACCAGATATCAAGTTTCAATCTGCTTGCGGTCCGCCAGGTCTCGACGCTGCAGCAGAATCTCGACCGTAATATAGAAACCGTCTATGCCCTCGGTGGTTTGTTCGATGCGTCCGAGAGCGTTTCGCGCAGAGAGTTCGGTGTATTCAGCGAACAAATGCTGTCTCGTGCGAGCGGCGTACAGGCTTTGTCCTGGAATCCTCTGATCAAACCCGGACAACTGGATGACGTCAAACGGTTGGCGCGACTGGATGGCCTCGACAACTTCGATTTTTTCCAGAGCGGTCCTGACGGAAAACCTGAATCGCTGACTGCGCGGTCCGACTATGTAGCGGTCCTGTATATTGAGCCATACGGGAAAAATCGTAAGGCGCTGGGTTATGATGTCGGGTCGGACCCAATCCGCCGTGACGCGCTGAACCAGGCACGGGATACCGGGAGAGCCCTTTCTTCGGGCCCGGTCAAGCTGGTGCAAAGCCTGGAAAATGAATTCGGGTTCCTGATCTTCCGCCCCGTGTATTTCAATGGCCGGTCACCTGAAACTGTAGAAGACAGACGGCGACTGATCCAAGGTTTCGTGGTCGGGGTCTATAATGTTTCGTCTATCCTCGCCGGCGCGCTTGACGCCGCGATCCCCGCGAGAACACGGGTAACGATATTTGATGGCGAGGGTGATGTTGGTTCTTTGACACCGGTTTTCGATACTCAGGGTCCCCATGTCGGCAGCTCACAGGGGCGTCCGGTGAGGATAGACGGCGCGTTCGTTCATACGGCCCAATTGACCCTGCCAATGCGCACCTGGACCGTTGTTGTTCGGCCGTCGGAAAATTTTTCCAGTCCGATCGAACGAGCGGCTGAGTACATGTTTCTAGTTGCCGGTCTGGCGGGCTCACTGCTTGTTTACGGGCTCCTTGTTTCGAGCCGTATGCGAAACACCATGATTGAGTGGAATGTCGAAAACCGCACCCGTGAGCTTGCGGCCGAGATTGTCGAGCGAAAGGCGGCTGAGGCCGCGCTCAAGCGAAGTGAACGGACTTACGCGAAACTGACGGAGATGGCTCCCGTCGGTATTCTGATATTCAAGGATCGAAAGGTCGATCAGGCCAACCTTGCCGCATCGCGTCTGTTGGGGGCAGCGTCCCCTCAGGAACTTATCGGCCGAAGTCGACTTGAGTTCCTCAGGCCGGAAGATGTTGATGGCGCTACGCGGCGCTGGGAACTTGTTAAGGAAGGGCGGGACCTGCCGGTCTGGGAAGTGGAGACAGTGAGGCTCGATGGGGTATCGTTTCCGTCGCTTATTCGCACGGAGCAGGTGAACATCGACGGGCATATCTACGCAATTGTTGTTTTGGAAGATGTCTCCTTGGTCAGGCGGGCGGCGCAGGCGATCAAGGACAGTGAAGAAAAATACCGCTCGCTGATCGAGTTTTTCCCACAGGGCGTTCTTTTGACTGAAAAGGGAAACATCACGCAGATCAACCCGGCCGGGCTCAGGCTTTATGGCGCCGAGACGGAAGCCGACATTCTGGGGCGCGACTGGATATCGCTCGTCGAAGAGTCCCATCGCGACAGAATGTCCCAACGCCGCCAAATGATGTCGGAAGGGAACAGAGTTGAATCTACAGAACTCGAATTATTAAGGCTTGATGGCACATCATTCTGGGTCCGAGCGCAGGCCATGCCCGTAGATGTGTCCGGAAAAATATTCTACATGACCGTGTTCGCTGACATAACAGACAGAAAACTGGCCGACCAGGAGATCCAGCGGGCGACCAGAGAACTGGTAAGGTCGAATAACGACCTGGCGCAGTTTGCGTATGTTGCGTCGCATGACCTGAAAGAGCCGCTGCGTATGGTGTCCAGTTATTGTGGACTCATCGCCGACCGCTATGCCGACAAGTTGGACGAAAACGGTCAGAAATTCATTTTCTACGCGACAGATGGCGCCAAGAGGATGCAGGCATTGATTGACGACCTGTTGCTGTATTCAAGGGTGGGGCGCGGGGGAGAAACGGAGGAGCATGTGGATCTGAGCGGGGTTGTCGGGGATGTGTTGAATGTGCTGTCTGAAAGAATTGCAGAATCCGGGGCGACCATCACTGTTGGCGGGCTACCGGTCGTCGCTGGGTTTCGAACCGAACTGTTCAGATTGTTCCAGAATTTACTGAGCAATGCGATCAAGTTCAGATCCGATGCGCCGCTAAAGATAGAGATCAATTGTCGGGAAGACGATGCCGGCGCCACGATTTTGGTCGCAGATAACGGTATTGGAGTAATGCCAGAGCACCGGGATAAAATTTTCGGGGTTTTTCAGCGCCTCCACAGGCGGGAGCTATACGAAGGCACGGGTATCGGTCTGGCGATCTGCGTAAAGATAGTCGAGCAGATGGGAGGAGATATAACTATCGAAGGGAACGAAGGGGGCGGCAGTATTTTCGTCTTCACTTTACCGCACAGCCGATTGCCCGGCAGACAGGTGCTCGACTGAATTGACGTCAGTCCGACTGGAGCGGGTGAAGGGAATCGAACCCTCGTCGTAAGCTTGGGAAGCTTCTGCTCTGCCATTGAGCTACACCCGCGCGCCGCGCAGTCTACGCGGCTTCTGCCGACATTCAAGCCCCCGAAATTTGCGCTGGACCGGTCGGGGTGGGAATGCCATTACCTATGCTCAGATGAATTCAGTCAGGGGACGAAGGCATGAAAATCTGCCGCTTTAATGATGATCGGCTTGGTGTTGTGGATGGTGAGGAAGTCATCGACGTAACCGGTGCGCTGGACGTTATTCCGCCATCAGGATGGCCGGCCCCGAATGGGGATGCGCTTATCGCCAACCTTGATGCGGTCTGTGCCAAAGCGTCTGTTCTGGCAGCAACCGGGGAACGGCATGCACTTTCATCAGTCGTTTTGAAAAGCCCCGTCGCTAATCCCAATAAAGTCATCGGTGCGCCGGTGAATTATTATGCCCATCAGGACGAAGCGATTGAGGATACGGGCGTGAATTTCGGCCGTGAGATCAAGACGATCGATCATTACGGCCTGTTCCTGAAAAATCCCGTCCTTGTGGGTGCAGGAGAGGGCGTTGACCTTCATTTCACCGACCGGCGCAACGATCATGAAGTCGAAGTGTCGCTGATCATCGGCAAGACCGCCAAGAACGTGTCCTACGAGAACGCCCTTGATTATGTCGCCGCCTATTCGATCGGCCTCGATATGACAGTTCGGGGCACCGAAGAACGCAGCCTGCGCAAGGCAATCGACAGCTATTCCGTGCTCGGCCCCTGGCTGGTGACCGCAGACGAGATAGCAGATCCTGACAAACTCGATTTTTCGATCCACGTTGGTGATGAAGAACGTCAGAACTCGAATACCGATAAACTCATATTCGATTGCCGGAAGCTGATCGAATATGGATCGTCGTTCTATACGCTGTATCCCGGCGATGTGATCATGACCGGCACGCCCGAGGGCGTCGGACCTGTCGTGCCGGGTGATGTGATGCATTGTTACTGTGAAGGCATCGGCCGCATGGATGTCGACGTCCGCGGTTCCTGATGAGGGGCGAAAAGCTTATCGGCCGGCTCGCAACCGGCATCGGCATGGGAACGACTTTCACCCAGCTCGACTGGGCTAAAGACCAGTTCAAAAACCGGGTCGGCGTTGATCCTTTTCCCGGAACCATAAACGTTATCGTCGATGATCCGGATTCGATGCCTGTCTGGGTGAGGCTGAAACAGACAGACGGCATCCATATGGATAATCCGAATGACGGGCCGCACGATTGCGATGCCAAATGCTGGAAAGTTTCCATCAATGATGAAATCGACGGGGCAATCGTCTTCCCGCTGGTCGATGGCTATCCTCCGGCACAGGTCGAGGTGATTGCAGCCGTTGGTATCCGGGATGCATTCGGCATCGAAGACGGCGACACCGTTACGCTTACCTTGAAGGGCTGAGATATGACCACGATCCTGAAACGGGCAACGGCCGAACTATGGGAATTCCCCTTGTCCGGTCCGACCGGTGGCTCGGGCATTACGGCCGTCGATGTGATTGTCGTCGATCTTGAAGATTCCGCTGGGGTTACGGGGACGGGCTTTTCCTATGTCCTTGGTGGCGGCGGAAAAACGGTAACCCATGCCGCCCGCGACATGCTTTCCCGCTTTGTCGAAGGTCAGGAGATCGTACCGCCGCAGGCACTGTGGCGCCGGCTGGCGGGATCGCTCAACCGGCTTGGGCGTGGGGTGGGCTATCTGTCGATTGCGGCGATCGATGTCGCCATGTGGGACCTGTATTCCAGGAAACAGGGAATGCCGCTCTACAAGGCATTGGGCGGCGTCGCGAAAACACTTCCTGTATATGGATCAGGCGGGTTTGGACCGATGCAGGATCCGGACGCTGCGGTCGAACGGGCGCTTGAATATGCCGACATGGGGTGCACTGCCGTGAAACTCCGTGTTGCCGGTGCACCGTCGGATCTTCCCCGGATTCAGGCCGTTGCCGAGGCACTGCCGGACGGCGTCGATATCATGGCCGATGCGAACGAAAAATGTGACCTTGCCCGGGCGCAATGGCTGGCCAACGTTCTGGGCGACGTGAATGCCCTATGGTTCGAAGAGCCGCTGCCGGCGCATGATGCGAACGGTTTCGCAACCCTGGCCCAAACCTGTAGCGTTCCGATCGCGACCGGTGAGCATCACCAGGGGGCGGTGGAATTGGCTCCCCTCATGGCCGACAGGGCAGTGTCAATTCTCCAGCCCGACCTGGCGATGATGGGTGGCATCACCGAGAGCCTTCGCCTCGCGCAGATCGCGGAGCATTATAATCTCGTCGTCTCGCCACATTTTCTGCCTGCTCTGTTTATCCATTTTGCAGGCGCCGCACCGTCGATCAGATGGATGGAGGATTTTCCCCTGCTTGAGCCATTGTTCGATTCTCCTGTATCGATGGATGCCGAAGGAAATATTTCGCCGTCGGAAGTACCGGGGCATGGCCTGATCTGGGCAGATGGAGCGCGCGCAGAGTTCGGGACCGACCTATGAGAATTTGCCGGTACAACGACGACAAACTCGGTCTGATCAAGGGCGATCAGCTGATCGATGTCACGATCGCGCTCGATGATATCCCGAAAACCGGCTGGCCGCGTCCGCACGGTGACGCCATGATCGCGAATATCGAAGCGATCAAAGTCGGCATCGAAGCCAATCGCAAGATGGGATATGTGCAGGGGGTGAAAAATGTCACCCTGAAAAGTCCGATCGCCAATCCGACGAAAATTATCGCGGCACCGGCGAATTATCGGGATCACGTCGCCGAGGCAAAAGACGATGCCGAGATAAATTTCGGGCGGGAGATCAAGACGATCAATGAATACGGGCTGTTTCTGAAGGCGAACTCCGCCCTCGTCGGGCCGGGCGAAGGAATTACGCTTGGTCACACCGATCGCCGAAATGATCATGAAATCGAACTGGCGCTGATTATCGGGAAAACCGCCAAGAACATCTCCTATGACAATGCGCTGGATGTCGTTGCGGGATATTCTATCGGCCTGGACAATACCGTCCGTGGCGTCGAAGACCGCAGCCTCAGAAAATCGCTGGATTCGTATGCTGTTCTGGGGCCATGGATTACCACGGCGGATGAAATCGACGACCCCGACAACCTCGATTTCCGCATTACTGTAAACGGCGAGGTTCGGCAGGAATCGAACACGAAATATCTGATCTATGATTGCCGCAAGCTGATCGAGTACGCGTCGAAGTTCTACACGCTTTACCCGGGGGATATTCTGATGACCGGAACGCCTAAAGGCGTGGGGCCAATCGAGCCCGGTGATCATCTGGTCTGCCAGGTGGATATCATCGGCAAGATGGAGGTCGAGGTTCGGTAGACATGGCGCGCAACCCGCCAGTACCCGAAACTTACTACGACCGCGTTGCGGCGCAGCATGCGCTGCCGCTCTGGGTTGATACGGCACAATATGTGCCGAAGGAACCGACCCCGCCATACGACCCGGCTCTCTGGCGATCTGAAGATATCAGGCCATTGCTGATGGAGGCAGGAGATGTCGTCACGCCGGAGGAAGCAAGCCGAAGGGTTCTCGTGCTGCAGAACCCGGCCTTTTCCGGTTTCCAGGGAACGACGCGAAGCCTTTATGCCTGTCTGCAACTGATACTGCCCGGCGAACACGCGCCCGAGCATCGTCATACGCAGTCTGCCCTCAGACTCGTCCTCGAGGGGGAAGGTGGCATAACTACCGTCGATGGCGGGAGGGTGGAGATGGCACCGGGTGATTTCATTATCACACCGTCCTGGACATGGCATGGTCATACCCATGAAGGTGACACGCCGATGATCTGGCTGGATGGCCTTGATAACGGCCTGATGGCGCAGATGGATACGACGTTTTTCGAAGTCGGCCAGACGGAACTACCGGGCACCGGCCCGGTATCGACGTCAGCGGAAGAGAAAGACGGGGAGCCTTCCGAAGGCGGTGAACGGGTCCTGCGATACCCCTATGACAAGGCCCGCGAAAACCTGGAAATTCTGCGTAAAGTCACCGATATCGACCCCAGCCACGGTTACCGGATGGAGTACTTGAATCCTGCTGACGGTGGCTCGGCGATGCCGACAATGACCACGATGTTGATGCTGCTCGATGATGGCTTTACGGGACAGCCTTATCGCAGCACGGACGGGACCATCTTCACGGTACTCGAAGGTGAGGGGGAGACCATGATTGGTGGCCAGGCGTTCCCGTGGAAACGTCATGACATTTTCGTTGTTCCGTCTTGGTCGGAATACGCGCATCGCGCTGATACTGAATCTGTTTTATTCAGTTTTTCCGATCGTGTCGTGCAACTGAAACTCGGTGTGTGGCGCGAGGCCCGCAGTTCGTGAGTAATCTCGTCATCAGGCAAATGAAGGAACAAGACTTCGCCGATGCAGACCGGATCAATCGAATCGCGTTCGGTACCTTCTTCGGCCTGGAGACGCCGTCGGCTTTTCGCGGAGATGGCGAGGTCGTTGCCGGACGGTTTGCGGCGAACCCTGATGGTACGTTTGTTGCAGAGATCGACGGGACGTTGGTCGCATGCGGTTTCGTGATGGATTGGGGCAGTCTGGGACTGCTGGGACCATTGACCGTTGCCGTCGATGCGTGGGGCAGGGGAATAGGCAGAGCCATGCTCGACGAGATGACGCGGTTTATGGATTCGCGCAAATTCGCGCTGCAGGGCTTATTCACTCATCCACAAAGTCCGACGCATATCCGTCTCTATGAGGCTTACGGGTTCCGGATGAAACGGATCACGGCTGTTATGGAGCGCGCTGTGAAAGCCGACGGCGAGATGCCGGCAGAGGTCAGGTGTTTTTCCGACCTGCCTTCATCGGAAAAACCGGCGGTTCTTCGTGAATGCCGACGCATAGCCGAGAGTGTATATGGCGGCCTGGATCTCGGCGGGGAAATCCTGTCGATCGACCGGGCCGGTTTTGGTGACACGATTTTGCTCGGGCAGGAAAGTGCAATGACCGGTTTTGCCTGCTGTCATCAGGGGCGTGGTTCGGAGGCCGGAAGCCCGCAGACGGTCGTCAAATTTGCCGCCGTGCGTTCCGCGGCAAACGCGTCTTCCGAATTTGAAAAGCTGATGACGGCCTGCGAGGTATTTGCCGCATTGCGTGGAACAAACAGGCTGGTTGCCGGGACGAATACCGGCCGGACCGAATGCTACGAGGCCATGCTCGATATGGGATTCCGGAGCTGGATGAACGGCATTGCGATGCTGAAGACAGCGGGGGGTGACGGCAATGACGGATACAACGTCCCGGGTGTCTTTTCGGTCGATGACTGGAGATAAAAAAGAGGCGGGTGAATACCCGCCTCTTTGAACTTTTACGCTTGTCTTTCTACTTGCTGAAATCGAACAGTCGCTGGGCGTTCCGGCCGAGGATATTCAGTTTGGATTCTTCGTCCAGGAACGGCAGATCCCAGATCACGCTGGGCGTATCAAAATCGAAATGCGGCCAGTCGGATGCATACAGTAACTGGGTCTTCGCGTTGATCATCTCGAAGGTCAGTTCAACCGCCTTCATGTGATCTGTCTCGAGCGGCTGGCAGGTGTAGAACATTTCCTTCATGTACTCGCTCGGCAGCTTCTTGAGCAACGGCGCTTCAGATGAGCGCATCAGGTACGTGTGGTCGAGACGCTGCATCAGCCAGGGCACCCACGACAGACCGGACTCGATCCAGACGACGGGCAGGCCGGGGAAACGTTCGGGCAGTCCGTTCATGATCCAGTTGGTCATGTGGACGACATTGCACCAGACAAAGGACAGAGCGTGCATCGACCCAAAGCGGTTGATCTGCATCATGAAGGGGTCCTGCCAGTAATACCCGGCATGGAAACCAAGCGGCAGGCCGCGTTCTTCGAGGGCGCGATAGACCTTCATGTAGTGATTGTGATGAACCGCCTTGTAGCGAACAGACGTCACCATAAACCCGACGCAACCGGGCGAGTCTCCGAATTCCTCGATGGTTTCCAGCGCCGCTTCCGGATCGTTGAACGGCAGGAACATCATGGTTTTTAGCTTGGGGTCTTTCTTGAGGATGTTCTCGACCTGCCAGCGGTTGTAGGCCTTGCCGAGAATGGCCTCCATATCGAACTGGGGGTGCATGCCGAGAAACAGCATCGGTGTCGGAAACACGACCTGAACGTCAATGCCCATTGCTTCATAGGCGCGCTTCGCAAGAACGAGATCGCGATGACCTGCTTCCTGGATTTCGCTTTCGTCGACTTTTTCACTACGGGCCGCCTGATGCGGGATGCGTCCGCCGACGTCCTGATACCGGAGCGCGAGATCGCCGTTCAGGCCGTATGGTGGCGTACCGGACCGGTGCAGGACCATTTCTTCGGCCTGTGCGCGGACAACCGGATCATCAATATAGGCGATGATCTCACGCCAGGATTCCGTCTCCGTGTGATGGGCATCGATATCGGCGATGAATATGTCGTCGAAATTACGTTCGTCTGCCTGCTGGCGCGCCTTTGCGAGAATATCCCGCGAGTCCGTATAGGTCGTGATCTCCTTTATCGGATTCTCTTTGACCTGTTCTATTCCGGTATCCATCACGTCACCCCTGACTATGAGAAAAATTAAACTCTGCTAACGCTAAATATTGTCTTCCGGCCTTGGGCGCTGAAACCACATGGCGAGATCGAAGGTAGAAAGATTTACCGCCCGAAGCATGTCGGAGCAGGTCATTACAACATCTGTGGCCGTGACGGCTTCCGGGCCCGTGTAAGGCGAGAAGAAGCGATCTTCCATTTCTACCTTGTTGGCGAAAAGCCGGGTGCCGGCAGTCAACAGACGCTGCACGGTCTCGTCGGAAATTCCTTCGGTTTCGCCACGTGTAAGTGCTGCTTCAGCAACTTCCAGCGCTTGAATGGCCGCGGCTTCGAGGGCTGCGAAGTCTGGTTCAGACGACGACATAGACCTCTCCGTCCTTGATCTCTACCTTGAACGGTCTCAGACGGATATTCTTGTTTCCCGGGTGGCGCCCGTCACGAACGTTGTATTCGTATCCGTGCCAGGGGCAAACGATGTGAACATCGGTTTCGGAAAATTTGAGGCCATGGGCCGTCTTTTCCGTCTCGTGAATGACTTCTTCAACGCGATTGATGATTTTGCCCTGGCAGGCTGGGCCGCCCTGATGAACGCAATTGTTCTCATAGGCATAAAATTCACCATCCACATGAAATACACCGATCTCGAGACTGCCCTGCGCGATAATTTTGCGATCGCGGTCCTCGAATTCCTCGGTCTTTCCGACGTACAAATCCGCCACCTTTGTCCCTCCAGTGTAACTTGTTGATATTGTTGACAGAACCATCATTTCTGCCCTGCAGGTAATAATCCTATCGTATTGATGGGGTTCAGCCAAAGGAATTCGGGTGTGACAAAAAAACACGTAGTTACTTGGCCTTAGTCCGTGTTTTGGTATAAGTTCCGGCACAGTCCGTAGAGTGAGTAAGTTGTGGGAAATTGATATGGCGAAGAACCGAAGCTTGGGTGTTGTTCTTATTATACTCGGCGTACTCGTGAATAATTATGCCTACGTTACTGATATTGTAGGAAATTCTCACGAGGGGCTGATATATATGGGCTCGCGTGGGATTACGGCTGCCGTGTTGGGGCTCCTGGCGATCGCGTTGGGGGTGGTCGCTCTTCTCCGTACGGATAAAACGGATGCCTCATAGAGGCCTGGTTGCGGGAAACTGAGTTCGAATCCAAGCGTTTTCATGGATTTTTGACAGTTTGAGTTGAAGATGATGAAACAAACGGATTAGGTACGAAGGGGGACCGCCGGGGGCGATGTCCAAGTTTCGAAAAGAGAACTCAGATCTAGAACAACTGCATCGGCGGATTTCGCGTCTCACGCGGCCGTCAGCGTTGACCGACCGGCACCTTATTCTGCGGTCACACGGGCGAACGGCTTATATTCGCGTTCCCCGTTTCTTGCAGGCGGCAGGCCTTCTGGTTGTCGGCGCTTTTGTCGCGTGGGTTGTTCATGCCAGCTATGCCTACGTTGGCTACAACCAGATTGTTTCCGCAAAAGACGAAGCGATTTCTGCCCGTGATCAGGTGTCTTCGACACTCCGGGCGGAACTCGATGATTCCAGGCGCAGCTTTGCTGCAGCGACGGATTCGCTCGAAGAAAACCATAAGGGACTCGTTTCCCTGATCGGTCAGAACCAGACGCTGAAGAGCAATCTGCAGGCGGTTCGGCTTGATCTCAAACAGCTTGAAGAAGCGCGAAAAAAAGCTGAAGAGGCCAAGCGCGAGATTGCCAAACGACTAGAGGTTCTCGAAGCTCAACTCGCAGAAACGCAGAGCAATAACAAGGCGTTGGCGCTGGATCTGAAGACGACCGGCGCTGAACTGACTGTCGCTCTGGCGGAGAAAAATCACGTCAGCCAGAAGGGCGATGCGCTCAATAATCGCGTTAGTGAACTTCAAAAACGCCTCGTTGAGGCGAAAGAAGCGCAGACGGCCCTGGTCGATCGCGTTGCCGATACGTCCCATGCTGAGGCAAAGCGCCTGTCCAAGATCATCTCTACCGCGGGGCTTAACGTAGAAAAACTGCTGCGCGCGCAGGGTGTTGCACCGCTTCCACAGGGGGGACCCTTCGAAGCCGCGCCTAAATCGAATGCGAACAAGGTCGAAGAAACAATTGAAGCGTCACTGAGTAGCACAAACGGCATGATCGATCACCTGGAGGGCCTTCAGCGTATTGTCCGGGGCCTGCCGTTGGCGCCGCCGCTGGACTATTATTACGTTTCAAGCCGGTACGGCGTGCGCACGGACCCGATCAACAAAACGAAGGCGATGCATCGTGGCGTCGATTTTGGCGCCAAACATCGCGCCACCGTATTTTCGAGTGCGCCCGGCAAAGTGATTTACGCGGGCTGGAAGGGCCGTTTCGGTCGCTTTGTAGAGATCGATCACGGTAACGGTGTTGTCACACGCTATGGACATCTGCGCCGGATTTACGTCAAACGCGGACAGGAAATCACCTATCGGACAAAAATCGGACAGATGGGAAATTCCGGCAGAAGCACAGGTACGCATCTGCACTACGAAATTCATGTGAACAAGCGGAGCGTTGACCCCCTCAAATTTATGAAAGCGGGAAAAAATGTTTTCAAAGGATAAAGAAGCCACCGAGCGTCGTTCATCCGGTGCACCATCCATCCTGAGCGCCGGCATGCAGGTCACGGGCGATATCGTCAGTGACGGCGAGGTTCAGATTGACGGCGAACTTTCCGGCGATATCCATTGTGCTAAACTTACAATCGGCGAAACAGGGCGTATCACTGGGTCCGTCGTGGCCGATGATTGCCTTGTCCATGGTGCAGTCGTAGGCCAGATCAAGGCGGATGCGGTCACACTGTCCCGGTCATCCCGTGTAGAAGGTGATGTATTGCACGATATGCTCGCGATTGAACCGGGGGCACGCCTCGATGGTCACTGCCGTCGCCTGGACAAGAACGAGACCGAAGACCCCAAGCTTGATCTGGTCGTCACCGATGTTGACCGTGGCTCGTTCTAGGTCACGACGGCCTATAGGCTCTGGGCGTCGCCGCTGAGAATCTCGGCGAATAACGCCGGGTCCGCGTTTCCACCGGAAAGAACGATGCAGACTGTCTGACCTGCGAAGCGTTCCTTATTTTTCATCGCTGCAGCGAGACCGGCTGCGCCGCCGGGTTCGATGACGAGGCGCGTGTCGGAGAAGGCTGCGGATATCGCGTTTCGCACTTCCTGGTCGCTGACGGCAATGCCCCCCGCAAGGAAATTTTTGTTAATTGCGAATGTCAGTTCTCCCGGCAGGGGAACGAGTAATGCATCGCAGATGGACCCGGTTGAGGCCGTGTTGGATACCCGTTTTCCCTCATTGAGAGACCTCACCGTATCGTCGAACCCCTCGGGTTCCGCCGCCAGAACATCTATCTCCGGGTAAGTGTGTTTCAGAGCGATTGCGCATCCGGCAATAAGGCCGCCGCCCGAGCAGGGGACAATTGCAGCATCCGGTACGATACCGAGAGCGCCGCACTGCTCCGCTATTTCGAGGCCGACCGTGCCTTGACCGGCGATAATGTCTGGATGGTCGTAGGGCGGCACAATGACCGCACCGGTATCCCCGACGATTTGTCGGGCAATTTCTTCGCGGTCGTCGACAGTACGATCATAAAGTCTGATTTCCGCGCCGAGGGCGCGAGTGTTCGCTATTTTAATCGGCGGGGCGTCTTTTGGCATTACGATCGTCGTCGACATGCCAAGCCGCCGGCCGGCCCAGGCAACGGCCTGTGCATGATTGCCCGAAGAGAACGCGACCGCTCCGTCGGCACGTTCCGCTTTTGACAGGCGGCTCATCAGGTTCCAGGCGCCCCGGATTTTGAATGCCCCGACGGGTTGAAACATCTCGCATTTGAGCAGAATGCGTGCGCCAAGCCGCTCGTTCAGCCGTTCAGATTCCAGCAGCGGTGTGTGAATGGAGACACCGTCCAGGCGCCCGGCGGCGGACCGGATGTCCTGAATGTCGGGGTGGCGCTCAGTGGTTGCCAAGAAACGCTTCCAGCGCCGCCCGGGATTCGGGTTCCGCCATCGTCGGCACATGACCCGCGCGGGGAATTTCGACGCCGATCATGTCGGGTTTGACTTCCTGCATACGCGTGAATGTCTCCCGGGACAGGATGTCGGATTCGGCGCCGCGCAGAACCAGTGTGGGAACATTCTTCAGGGCTCGGAACAGTGGCCACATATCGGGGATGGCATAGGATTTATCCTGCATCGGTTTGACGATATCGACGTCCCAATCGAAACACAGGCGACCGTCTTCCCGTTCGCGAAATGTGTTCTGCGCCATCTTCAGCCAGATTCCCTCGTCTTGGAAAGTCAGGTTTGGCAGCATTGTTTTGATCGTTGCCACCGCACCGTCCCAGTTGTCATGCGGTCGATCTTCCTTGATATAATTGATGATGAAATCAAGTCCGCCGGTCTCCACTTTCGGGCCGACGTCGTTCATGACGACTGCGGTCAGCGCGCCTGGCATTGCGACGGCCATTCCCATACCAAGGATGCCACCAAGCGATGTGCCGACCACCACGACGTGATGAACGTTCAGGGCGGAGAGTATGTCCTGAATGTCGCGAAGGTATATGCGAGGATCGTAATTCCGCCAGTCGTTGTCGTAGTCCGATTTCCCCCGGCCCCGATAATCCGGGCAGATGACCCGGCGACCGTCGGACGAATACCGTTCCGCCAGCGATTCAAAGTCCTTCGAGTTGCGTGTCAGACCGCCAAGACAGAATAACGGTGCGCGATGGTCCAACGGGTCGCCGTAATCGCGAATGTAGAGAGACAGGTTGTCGTGCGATGTGACCCGGCGTTCGGTAAAAGGCATGAGCGAGGTTTCTATATGCCGAGAAGAGGCGGAAGGTCGGACAGGGATTTGATTTCTGCAAGCGGCGGGGAAGGCAGCAACTCCGGCTGTTGTGAGAACCGGTTGACCCAAGCGACTTTGAAACCGAACGAGCCCGCGCCATTGGCATCCCAGCAATTTGAAGACTGGAATGATATGTCGTCCGGGGTCGCTTTCAGTTCGTCGGCCGCGATCTGGTAGGTCGACGGGTGCGGTTTGAAAACTCCGACGGTTTCTACCGAATAGATACCGTCGAGCAGCCGGTAAATACCGGCACTCTTTGCAGCGGCGACCAGCATGGACGGCTCACCGTTGGAGAGGATTGCTGTCTTCTTGCCGCCATCTTTAAGGGCAGTCAGTACGTCCGCGACCTCTGGGTAGGTGTCGAGCTGTAGATATAACTCCATCAGTTTGGCGCGCAGGCTCGGGTTCTCCATGTCGAGAGCGCGCATTGCGTAATCCAGCGCATCCCCCGTCACCTGCCAGAAATTGACATACTGGCCCATCAGGCTGCGCAGCCAGGTGTACTGGAGCTGTTTGAGGCGCCAGAGGTCTGACATTTCTGCGGATTTCTCGCCGAGATCATCCTTCATGCGCGCTGCCGCGGAATGCACATCGAAGAGCGTTCCATATGCATCGAATACGCACGCTTTTATTTCGCTAAAACGGGGGTCAGTCATTCGGGTCTCCTTGCCCGCTAAACTAGCTTCGCGAACAAGGGCGGGCAATGGGGGGGTCAGCGCTGCAGGTCGCGGACGATTGCTTCTGCAACGACCGGGCCACCCAGTCGTGCTCTGTAAACCTGAAGGTTTTCGATAACACGCTGAACGTAATTCCGGGTTTCCCGGTAGGGAATCGATTCGACCCAGTCGATCACATCGACGCCGGGTTCGCGTGGATCACCGAACTGACGAACCCACCTTTTCGCTGCTGACGGGCCGGCGTTATATGAGGCAATTGCCAGGATGTAGGAACCGTCGAAGCGATTGATCATCTGGCCCAGATAAGCCTGGCCAAGCTTCACGTTGTAGCCGGGATCACGTACCAGTTTTTTCGGTGAATATCTGACCCCCAGCCTTTTGGCGACCGATCGTGCAGTGCGTGGCATCAGTTGCATTAGTCCGCGTGCGCCTGCGTGGCTGACGGCACGTGAATCGAAATTGCTTTCCTGCCGAACGATGGCGTGAAGGAGTGCCTGTTCTGGGTGGTTACCGGTCATCTTTATGACGGGATAGGCAATTCGGGGAAGCGGCGAGCCGGTTCGGTAGGCTTTGCGTCCGGCACGGACGGCGAAATCCTGTCTGCCGATCTCGTTTGCGAGCTCAGCGGTCAAAACCTGTATCAGCGGCGTTTTTGCCTCGCTCACCAGCTTGTGCAGAAACGGTCGAATATGGTCGCGGGCGCCTACCTGGTTCAAAAGCCTGACGGCGCGGACCCGCTCGTCGCGCTCGAAAAGGGCCCGGTCGGCCTTGCCCGGCGAAACCCTGGAGGACGCAAGGGCAACTGTGCTGTTTGATCGTGCGGCGGCGAGCTGACCGTAATAGGTCGTTCCATGTCGACTCGCCGACTGGAAGGATTTCTCTGCTGCGTTGACGTCGCCGGACGCTTCCGCGGCTCTGCCGACCCAGTAAGCGGCCCGGGCTTTGCTGATGGGGTAGGAGACTCTCTCGCCGAGTTTACCGAAATGGGTGAGAGCCGTTTTGGGTTCTTCGAGATGACGTAGAGCGATCCAGCCGGCCAGCCATTCGGCTTCGACAAAGCGTGGGCCGGTCGACAGGCCGTTTGCCTTTGCGAGCCTGTATGCTTCTGAAATGTGCCCTTTCGCGAGCAGGCGCCGCGCAATGATCGATCTTTCGACCCACCATTTGGAGGCGAAGGGCGCATCCGGGGGGACGTTTTTCAAAAGTTCGTAGGCGCCATTGTCCAATCCTTTTCGTCGCCGCCAGCGGCTGCGCTCGTATATCAGTCCCGGATTGTTGCGGAGAGAGGCGGGCCCCTGCCGTATATGCCAGTCGACACCGCCGCGGAACGCTCGAAGGGATATGCGGGCCATGGCCAGTTTTTGGGTCGCGTCGTCAACACGGGGTATCATCCTGCGTGCACGCGTTATCTGGCCATCCCACAAAAGGCGATCCAGGCGGGCGATATGGTCGGCTTTTGACAGAAATTTCCGATACCGATTGCGGAATTTCTTTTCCTGCGCGCGGCCGAAATTAGCGCCGACCCAGGTTTTGCGTATCAGTTTGCGGGCCTTTGTTTTGTTGCCGGACGCGATAAGTGCTTCGATATGCCTGATTTTTCCGTCTGTGGTCAGTGGCGGGTAAGTATTGAACCAGTGGAGCGCGGTTTTAGACGACGTGGCTGAGCCGAGTGCTTCTTCTGCGCGCCTTCTGAGGGTTCCACGGCGTGGCCAGTCATCATTATCCAGGACGAATTTTGAAATCTTCCCGAAGCTGTGCGGGTTTCCACGTTGGGACAGCTCGAGCCACTTGAGTATCTTGGAGGGGAGTTCCTTGCGTATACCGGCTGCCTGACGATGAGCGCTTCGCCAGTTGCCTTTGGCGGCCTCGGCCAGGGCCGACGAATAGGTCTTTACTTCAGACTTGGACAGGGGGGCAGGCGACGCGTGTACCGTTATACCGGAGAGCGTGATGCCCCCCAGAACCACAGCACAGAAGCTGTATTTTGCGTGCGAATACATAAATTTCGGCCCCTTGCCGTATCAGGTAACAGGGTGCGACCGTTGCGGTTAAATCACTCTTAACGCGCTAAACTATATTGGCATGTATTCGCCGGATGACGAATGTAATTTCGGCTTAACCAGGCTTGTCCGCTTATACGGATTACCGTGCAGTGGCTTCTTGCCGCAGAATGACGCTCAGAGTAATGTGCGGCAACTCTATGACAATCACATTTCGGAGAGACCGCCATGTTCAGCGGTTCCATTTGCGCGCTGATAACGCCGTTTCGCGACGGCAAGATTGATGAAGACGCTTTTCGTGCCTTCGTGGACTGGCAGATAGCGGAGGGCACGAATGCTCTTGTTCCCATGGGGACAACGGGTGAATCGCCTACCGTGAGCCATGACGAGCACAAGCGGGTCGTCGAGCTATGCATTGATGTTGCGGACAAGCGGGTCCCGATTATTGCGGGCGCAGGGTCGAATTCGACAGCCGAGGCAATTGAACTTGCTGAACATGCAAAGACGGCGGGGGCGGATGCCGCCCTTATCGTCACGCCCTATTACAACAAGCCGACCCAGGAAGGGCTGTTTCGTCATTTTGAAGCGCTGAACGGGGTCGGAATTCCGCTTATCATTTATAATATTCCGGGCCGTTCGGTGGTCGATATGACTGTCGAGACGATGGCACGTTGTTCAAAACTTGAAAACGTGATCGGCGTAAAGGATGCGACCGCGGCGGTTGGCCGGGCGACGGAGCAGAGGCTCGCCTGCGGCGAGGACTTTTGCCAGTTATCCGGCGAAGACATCACACAGCTCGGATTTCTCGCGCAGGGCGGTGTTGGCTGTATCTCTGTGACGGCGAATATTGCGCCCAAACTGATGGCCGATATGCATGCAGCCTGGCAGCGGGGCGATATCGCGGAGGCGCAAAAACTCAATGAGCGTCTTACCCCGTTGCACGCCGACCTGTTCTGCGAGGCCAATCCCGGTCCGGTGAAATACGGCGCGAGCCTGTTGGGCAAGTGCGGCGAAGAACTGCGTCTGCCGCTGGTGCCGATCACCGAGGAATCCAGAGGCAAGGTCGAACGGGCTATGCGTCACGCCGGCCTGCTCAACTGACGGGCAATTGAATGGCGAAATCGGATACAGCGGCGTATCGCGTCGCCGCCCATAATCGCCGGGCGCGCCATAACTATGAAATTGAAGACACGCTCGAGGCCGGCTTGATACTGACCGGCAGCGAGGTGAAATCGCTGCGCGAAGGCCGTGCCACGATCGCCGAATCTTATGCCAAGCCAGAGAACGGCGAAATCTGGCTGATCAACGCCCACATTCCCGAATACAAGCAGGCGGGGCAGTTCAATCATGAGCCCACGCGTCCGCGGAAACTTTTGCTGAAGCAGCGAGAGATCGCCAAGCTGATCGGCGCGACCGAAAGGGCAGGGATGTCCCTGGTCCCGATGAAACTCTATTTCAACAATCGCGGTATCGCGAAGCTGGAAATCGGCCTCGGCAAGGGCAAGAAGCATTACGACAAGCGCGAGTCTGAAAAGAAGCGCGACTGGAACATGCAGAAGGCACGCATGCTAAGCCATAAGGGATGACCGACAAGCCGGAGTTGCTGGACGGCTATCGCGAAAAGCTGGTGCGCCGCAAACAGGAATGGGCGCGTGACGGTCGTCTGATTGATGACGAGCGCGGAGCGAGGCCCGCCGATGATCGTCTTCCACCCGGACAGAGACTGGTCGAGACCTGGCCTGTTCTCGATCTCGGCGTTCAGCCCGACATTGCGAAGGACGAGTGGGCATTTACCATCGACGGGCTGGTTGAAAACCCGATCCGCTGGACGTGGGACGATTTCCTGGCCCAGCCCCAGGTTACCGTTCAATCCGATATTCACTGCGTGACGGGCTGGTCTCGTTACGACAATACCTGGACCGGCGTTCATGTCGCGCATTTGCTGGATCTGTGCCGTCCCGAGAAAGAGGCGATGCATTGCCTTATCTACGCATTCGATGGCTATACGACGAATATCCGCCTCGACCGGCTCGCTGATTCAGACGTGCTGCTTGCCCATTCGTGGGAAGGCGAATACCTGACAAAAGAACATGGCGGGCCTGTGCGCGCCGTGGTGCCGAAATGGTATTTCTGGAAAAGCGCGAAATGGATTCGCCGGATTGAATTTATTGCCGAGGATGAAACCGGTTTCTGGGAAGATCGCGGCTATCACAATGAAGGCGATCCCTGGAAAGAGCAGCGCTACGGTTGACGCTTGCCGCGTGGCTGAGGTTATCCGTCCAGTGTTGTCCGGATCATCCGAAACACGTCTTCGAACATTTCTTCGGTCAGCCGTCCGGTATTCGTGTTGTAGCGCGAACAATGATAGCTGTCGGCCAGCTTCAGGCCGTTCGTCAGGTCGTGCATCACACAGTGGGCAAACTTGTAGCTCGCCCGGCGTTCACCGAGCGTGGACAACGTTGTGTTATGTGAAATACCGCCTAGCGCCAGGATCACCTTCAGGTTCTTCATCGCCTCGATCTCGGCGACGAGAAACGGGCGGCAGGCATTGACCTCTGCACCGACCGGTTTGTTCTCGGGCGGCACACAACGGACACCATTCGCAATTCGGCAGTCGGTCAGGGTGACGCCGTCATCGGGCCGTTTATCGTACGTCCCGTCTGCGAATCCGAACCGCCCCAATGTCTGATAGAGCAGGTCGCCTGCGTAATCGCCGGTAAAAGGGCGCCCGGTTCGATTGGCACCTTTGACGCCGGGCGCGAGGCCAACGATCAGCAATTGTGCGTCCAGGGGGCCAAAGGAGCGGACCGGTGCGTTGTGCCAGTCCGGCCAGGTCGCGGCATTTGCCTCACGGTAGGCCACAAGACGCGGGCAGAGGTCGCAATCCAGTGGGGGACCGTCGGCGGAAACGATGATGTTCCGGGTCAAGGTCAGGCGTCTTCGTACATGTCGTCGCTATCGCCCAGCCCGATGTCGGGGTTTGCCGGTGTCGGCCCCCGAGTGGTGGGGTTTTTTACGAAGGCCGGCATATCGTCGACATCCGGATCGCGGCGCGATTCCCGGGCGATGTACTGGGTGATGTCTTTGAGTTCAACGAACGTATCCGCCTGGCGACGCAATTCATCTGCGACCATCGGCGGCTGTGCCCGGAATGTACTGATGACTGTCACCCGCACGCCGCGCCGTTGAACGGCCTCGACCAGACGACGAAAATCGCCGTCTCCGGAAAACAGGACGGCGTGATCTATATGCTGCGCCATTTCGAGCATGTCGATTGCAAGCTCGATATCCATGTTCCCTTTGACCTTGCGGCGCCCGGATGCATCGGTGTGCTCCTTGGCAGGCTTGGTGACCATCGTGTAGCCGTTGTAGTCCAACCAGTCGATCAACGGCCGGATCGGCGAAAATTCCTGATCTTCAACAAGTGCCGTGTAGTAAAAGGCGCGCACGAGGCTGCCTTTCTGGCGGAATACATCAAGCAGGTTCTTGTAATCTATGTCGAAGCCGAGTGAGCGGGCAGCGGAATAGAGATTGGGCCCATCAATAAACAGGGCGATGCGCTCCTGAGGGTTGAAATGCATCATCTGAAAAGTTCCTTCAGTGAAATTGTCTGGTTCAAAACGGTCGTCCGGGGGACAGGCTAAAATAATCTGACCGTCGCCCGGTTAGGGTGTCTTATGGACACTGCGATAAATATATCGTTTTCTTTTGAAATCAAAGATTTATGTTCGGTTTTGTCATGATAATCATCGCGATCGGATCAAACCTGCCTCATCCGGAATTCGGCGCTTCGAAGGACGTTTGCAACGCTGCAATCGACGCTATTGAAGCCTGTGGCTGCGGTATTCTGGATCGATCTCGCTGGTTTCGGAGCGTCCCGGTGCCGGCATCGGACCAGCCGGATTTCGTGAACGGCGTGATTTCCGTTCGGACAGCCCTGGAACCCGCAGAATTGCTGTCCTGCCTGCACGGGGTAGAAGACCGGTTTGATCGTCTGCGTTCGGTTCCGAACGCGGCGCGGACGCTCGATCTGGACCTCATTGCCTATAACAAACTGGTTAATGATGACCCGGCAGGGCCGTTGCTTCCACACCCCAGAATGGCGGAAAGAGCATTCGTGTTGTTTCCGCTCCGGGATATTGCGCCCGATTGGCAGCACCCGGTTATTGGACAGCCGGTAGCAACGTTGATAGCTGCCTTGCCCGGCGATCAGAGCTGCACTCCCATTACCTGATCGAATGGCGGTTCTGTGTACTTGAAATGCTTGCTTTTCCGGCGCTGAGCCCTTATAAACCGGCTCTTCCTGAAGTCGGAGATTTGCAAGATGGCCCGCGTTACCGTCGAAGACTGCGTTCTTAAGATTCCCAATCGTTTTCAGCTCGTCATGATGGCGGCTCAGCGTTCGCGCGAACTGTCCGTGGGTGGTGAACTCACTGTTGATCGTGATAACGACAAAAATCCGGTTGTCGCCCTGCGTGAGATCGCCGAGGAAACGATCCCTCTGGGCGAGCTGGAAACAGCCGTGATCGAGGGTCTTCAGCGGAATATCGACGTCGATGAGATCGTTGAGGAAGAAGATGACGAGATGCTTCAGGTAACCGAAGCGCTGAACGAACTTGCGGGTATTGTAGATACGGGCGACGCAGCTGCAGCGCCCGCTGATGCCGAGGTGCCGGTCGCCGCATCTGACGATCCGATGGCCGCTCTCGCCGCGGGCTTTGAAGACGTCACCATCGAGGACGTCAAGAAAGAAGACTGATCCGGGAGGGTCGCGCGATGAATTCGCGATCCTTGTCAGTCCGGCGTCCGGTTCTCCGTGACGCGCCCTCCGGGGTATTATTCTCATGATGCGCCAATATGAGCTTGTCGAGCGGGTGCGAAGCTACGACCCGACCGCTGACGAGGATGCGCTTAACCGCGCTTACGTATTTTCAATGAAGGTTCATGGGTCGCAGACCCGTGCATCAGGCGATCCGTATTTTTCTCATCCGGTAGAGGTCGCCGGAATTCTGACCGATTACCGGTTGGATACTGCCTCTATTGTGACGGGTCTGCTCCACGATACGGTGGAAGACACGGTCGCAACGATCGACCAGATCGATACGCTTTTCGGTGATGAGGTTGCCCGGCTTGTCGACGGTGTGACGAAGCTGTCACGGCTTGAACTGCAGTCACCCGATAGTGGCCATGCCGAGAATTTCCGCAAACTGCTTCTGGCAATCTCGGAGGATATCCGTGTTCTTCTCGTGAAGCTCGCGGACCGTCTCCATAACATGCGGACATTGCACTACATAAAATCATCGGAAAAACGTGCCCGGATAGCGCGTGAAACGATGGAAATATACGTCCCGCTTGCTGAACGTATCGGTATTCAGGAAATCAAGGAGGAGCTCGAAGATATAGCCTTCCGGGAACTTTATCCGGATGCTTCGGAATCCATCATCAGCCGGTTGAATTTCCTGCAGGAGCAGGGGGACGATATCATCACCCGGATTTCCGGCGAGATTAACCGGACGCTTGTCGAAGCGGACATCGAGGCCTGGATTTCCGGGCGCACCAAGCGACCTGTGTCTATTTGGCGAAAGATGCACAGCAAGAAGGTCGATTTTGAGCAGCTTACGGATATCAACGCCTTTCGCATTGTCGTTGCATCGGTTGAAGACTGTTACCGCGCGCTGGGCATTATTCACACGAAATACAGGATGATCCCGGGGGAGTTCGATGATTATATCTCGACGCCTAAGCCGAACGGATACCAGTCCCTTCACACAGCATTGATCGGCCCGGAAGCGCATCGGATCGAAGTACAGATCCGGACAACGCAGATGCACGAAATCGCGGAGCTCGGCGTCGCGGCCCACTGGCAGTACAAGCAGGGTGCCGCGCTTACGGAGGGTAAGAACTATCACTGGGTTCGCCAGTTGCTGGATATCCTGGAAAGTTCGAACAACCCGGACGAATTTCTGGAACACACCAAGCTCGAAATGTTTCCGGACCAGGTTTTCTGTTTTACCCCGAAAGGCGAGATCATCAACCTGCCGCAGGGGGCGACGGCTATCGACTTTGCTTACGCCGTTCATTCGGAGATCGGTGACCGCTGTATCGGTACGCGGATCAATGGCAAGATGGCGCCGTTGCGCACTGAAATAGGCAATGGCGACCAGGTTGAAATCCTCACGTCGACAGACGGTACACCGTCGCCGACCTGGGAAAACTGGGTGGTGACGGGCAAGGCACGTGCCCGGATAAGACAATTTATCCGCGGCGAACGTCGCGAGGAGTTTGTGAAACTTGGTCACGCGATGCTCGATCATGCGTACCGCGAGATTGGATATACGCCCGAGGAGGACCCGCCACAGAAGGCCCTGAAACACTTCGGTGCCGACACGCTTGACGGACTCGAAGCCATGATCGGCAGTGGCGGCATACAGTTGGCTGAAGTCGTAAAGATGCTCGTGCCCGAAGAGATGATGCATGATAATGGTCTCGATAACCTGTCGCCGGGCGATGTGAACATTGTTGATTTTTCAACGGGGCAAGGCGGAGACGGAGAAGACTCGGATGCGATCGCGATACGGGGGCTGACCCCTGGTATGGCCGTCCATTACGCAAATTGTTGCCATCCTCTGCCGGGCGACAAGATCGTCGGTATCCTGACGCCTGGCAAAGGCGTGACGGTTCATACAAAGGACTGCGAGACGCTCGAGAGTTTCGCGGATACGCCCGAGCGCTGGATGGAAGTTGCATGGGATCTGGGACCGCAACAGCCTGAGGGGCTTGTTGGCAGGATCAATCTGATCGTGAGCAACGAACGGGGCGCGCTCGGGACATTGACGACGGTGATCGCGCAGAACCTCGGAAACATTCATAACCTCAAGATCACGAGCCGTTCAGCCGATTTTTACGAGATGCTTGTCGATATCGAGGTTGAGAGCACAAAGCATCTCAATGACATTATCGCGGCACTCCGCGCTATGCGGGAAATCAGCTCCGTTACCAGGGCGCAAGCATAAGGACGGTGTCGGCATTTACCCCATGACAATGCCGGGTGGTGCGAAGTAGTGTCTTGTTCTCAATTGGAAATGCCCTGCGGGGTGATAAGGAAGTATCGGAGTTAATAGCCGATGGAAAAGCGATATCTGAGGCTCGGCGTCAATATCGATCATGTTGCGACCATCAGGAATGCGCGCGGCGGACAGCATCCTGATCCGGTCCGTGCAGCGCAGGCTGCGGCGGCAGCCGGTGCCGACGGTATCACGGCGCATCTGCGCGAAGACCGGCGCCATATGACCGATGACGACGTCGCCCGCCTGAGCGCCGGGATAGACCTGCCGCTGAACCTGGAGATGGCGGCGACCGATGAGATGCTTGCGATAGCGCTGCGTCATGCGCCGCATGCTGCCTGCATCGTGCCGGAAAAACGCCAGGAGCGGACGACCGAGGGCGGACTGGATGCCGCGGGTTCGCATAATCATCTCGCACCGTTCGTTGCAAAACTGAATGCAGCTGACATTCGCGTATCCTTGTTTATTGAACCCGATATGCGCCAGCTTGAAGCAGCGAAGTCCCTTGGTGCTCCCGTCGTCGAACTTCATACCGGTGCTTATTGCGAGGCCGAGGGCACGGAACGGGATCGTCAGTTCCGGCGGATATCGCGCGCTGCCGAATATGCCGAGGCCCTGGGGATCGAATGTCATGCAGGGCATGGACTGACTTTCGATACCGTTGCGCCGATCGCGGCAATCCCGACGCTCGTCGAGCTTAATATTGGGCATTTCCTGATCGGGGAGGCGATATTCGGCGGGCTCGAAAGTTCCATCAAACGCATGCGCTCGCTGATGGACAAGGCGCGGTCCGAAGCACATGGCGAGCGCAGCGCGTGACTGATTCTGGTAATCTGGGGTCATGATAATCGGTATCGGCAGTGACCTGATCGACATTCGGCGCGTGGAAAAGACGCTGGAACGTTTTGGTGAGCGTTTCACCAACCGGTGTTTTACGGAGACCGAACGCGCGAAGAGCGACCGTCGCAGGCTAAGGGCGGCAAGCTACGCAAAGCGGTATGCGGCCAAGGAGGCATGCTCAAAGGCGCTGGGAACCGGTTTTCGCAAAGGTGTGTTCTGGCGGGACCTGGGCGTCGTTAATCTTCCCGGGGGAAAGCCCACGATGCAATTGACCGGCGGGGCCCTAAAAAGACTCGAATCCATGATACCCGACGGGATGGATGTACAGATTGATCTCACGATCACTGACGAGCCTCCAATTGCCGAAGCCATGGTGATAATATCGGCTATTCCCAAGGCTCCGACTTGACACCCGGCGGCTTGCATCCTTAAACCCGGAAGATCATTGGGCCGCATTGTTTGGCGGCCGGTCCACAAATCTCCATAATCCGAAGATAGACATTAATGGCAGCGAAAAAATCGGGCGGACTCTGGGATACGGTCAAGACGATTATCTATGCGATCGTGATTGCCCTGTTTATCCGCACATTCGCGTTTGAGCCGTTCAATATTCCTTCAGGCTCGATGATTCCTTCCCTGCTCGTCGGAGATTATCTTTTCGTCTCGAAATACTCCTATGGCTATAGCCGTCATTCATTGCCGCTGAGCCTGCCCCTGATACCGGGGCGAGTCCTCAGTTCCGAGCCCAAGCGCGGCGATGTGGCGGTCTTCAAGCTGCCGAAGGACAACAAGACCGATTACATAAAACGTATTATCGGACTTCCCGGGGATAAAATTCAGGTCCGCGAAGGCCGACTCTACCTGAATGGTGCGCTCGTCGAACGCAAGCCGCTGCCGGGATTTGCCTCACGTGGGCCGTTCGGCACCAACGTCTCTATTCCGCAGTTTGAGGAAACGCTGCCCAATGGCGTAAAGCATCTTATTTTGGAAAAAACCGACCGGGGGCAGCTCGATAATACGGCAGTCTACACGGTGCCGCCCGGCCACGTATTCGGCATGGGCGATAACCGTGACGATTCCCTCGACAGTCGTGTGCTGAACGAAGTCGGATATATCCCGATTGAAAACCTCGTCGGCCGTGCCGAGTTTATCTTCTTCTCATACGACCCTGAGGGGGCGTCCTGGCCTGTGACAGTGCGCTGGTCACGTCTCTTTCAGGCGATCCGCTAATCTTGTCTGTCCAGCGATGACACCGGTTTCCGATCCGGTCGCGGGACTGGAGAAAATCCTCCGCTACAGCTTTGCAGACAGGAGCCGTCTTCAACTGGCGTTGACCCATTCGAGCCTGAAGCAGTCCAGGAATGATCCGAGTTACGAGCGGCTCGAATTTCTGGGTGACAGGGTGCTTGGCCTGGTCATAGCGGAATTGATGCTCGAGAAATTTCCAAGCGCTGCGGAAGGCAAGCTTGCCCCCCGGCTGGCGGCTCTCGTCAGCGGTGCGACGCTTGCCGATGTCGCACGCTCGATCGACCTTGGCAGGTTTATCCTGATGACGGACGGGGAAGCTGCTGCCGGTACAAATGCGCGGGACTCTGTTCTCGCGGATTGCTGTGAGGCGGTTATTGGCGCACTGTACATTGACGGTGGGCTTGATGCCCCAAGGGACTTCATCCGGCGTGTCTGGGAACCGCTGGTTCAGGAAGTAGAGCCCCGGGTCGCAAAGTCCGAATTGCAGGAATGGCTTCAGGGCCGGGGCCTGCCACTGCCGGAATACAAAGTGGTCGAGTGCGAAGGGCCGTCTCATAACCCTGTGTTCACGGTTGAACTTAACGTAAGCGGCCAGGACCCGGTGCGAGCGACCGGGCCGTCCAAACGGGCGGCAGAACTTCGGGCAGCCGGCGAAATGCTGCAACTGATCGGTAAAGGCGCGAAATGACAGACACCTCAGGTGAAACAAGTTGCGGATTTGTTGCCTTGCTGGGGGCTCCCAATGCAGGCAAGTCGACGCTGATGAACAGCATGGTCGGGGCGAAGGTGTCGATCGTGACCCAGAAAGTGCAGACGACGCGAACACGCATTCTCGGTGTCACGGCGCTTGGCGACGCGCAGCTGGTTTTTGTCGATACACCCGGGATCTTCAAGCCGCGCCGGCGGCTCGACAGGGCGATGGTCGCGGCCGCCTGGAGCGGCGCGGCGGATGCGGATGTTGTGGCGCTGCTCATTGATGCGGGGATGCGCCTTGAGGGTGACACCCGGCGTATCATCGATGGGCTGAAGCAGAATGAGGCGCGCGCCGTATGTGTCCTGAACAAGATCGACACCGTGCCACGTGAAAATCTGTTGGCGCTGATCGAAGAACTGCGTGCCGAGGACCTGTTCACCGACTTTTTCATGGTGTCGGCCCTGAAAGGCGAGGGCGTTGAGGAACTGAAGAAGTTCTTTGCCGGGCGTTTGCCGAAGGGCCCCTGGCATTTTCCGGCAGACCAGCTGTCGGATATGAACGACCGCCTTTTCTCGGCCGAGATCACGCGTGAGAAGTTGTTCCTCAACCTGCACCAGGAACTGCCATATGCACTGACGGTCGAGACCGAAACCTGGGAGCCGTTCGATAACGGCGCCGTAAAAGTGGAACAGGTGATTTACGTTGAACGCGGGAGCCAGAAGGGGATCGTTCTCGGCAAGGCCGGAGAGCGGATCAAGCGTGTGAGAATGCTGGCGCAGGACGACCTGAAGGAACTTCTGGATCGCGACGTCCATCTGTTCCTGTTCGTGAAGGTTAGAGAGAACTGGGCCGACGACCCCGAACGATACCGTGACTGGGGACTGGACTTCAGCACATAGCGCAAGAAACAGGATTATGAACTGGTCGGACGAAGGCATCGTTTTATCGGCGCGCAAGCATGGCGAAAGCGCGGCCATCGTGACACTTTTGACCCGGACCAACGGGCGTTATTCCGGTCTTGTTCATGGCGGGTCCGGATCGCGGGCGCGGGGTATTTACCAGACCGGAAACCTCGTCAGCGCTGACTGGCGTGCACGCCTCAGTGAGCATCTCGGAACGATGAGCTGTGAATTGCTGCGCCCGTATTCGGCAGCGCTGATGACCGAAAGACTGCCGCTGCTGGCGCTGATATCCGCCGGAGCCATCCTCGAACGTCTCCTGCCTGAGCGTGAACCGCACCCGGAAACTTTCGAGAGATTCCAGGCGCTGATCGAATCGCTGGGCGACGGGCCTGACTGGGTGACCGGCTATGTGCACTGGGAGCGTCGATTGCTGGAGGATCTGGGCTATGGGCTCGATCTGACAGCCTGTGCCGCGACCGGTACGACCGACGATCTGATCTATGTTTCCCCCCGCACCGGGTGTGCCGTTTCCGCCGGTGCCGGTGGACCTTACAGTGACAAGTTATTGAAATTGCCTGCATTTTTTCTCGGCAGCACGGACCGTATGACGCGTGATGACATTCGGGATGGCCTGCGGGTGACCGGGCATTTCCTTGCCCGTTGCGCCAAGGATGCCAATGCGGGCGATTTACCGGCTGCACGTGCGCAATTTGTTGACCGTTTGCGGCGTGACGCTACTATATCTGGCAATCCCTGAGAGCAGAGTACCGTATCTATGACCGACCAGAACGTCGTCTCCCGCGTGGAGGAGGTGAATTTTTCCGATGCATTGGGTGAGCGTTATCTTGCCTATGCGCTGTCGACGATTACGTCCCGATCGCTGCCTGATGTGCGCGACGGGCTGAAGCCCGTGCATCGTCGGCTTTTGTTCGCGATGCGCCAATTGCGGCTTGAGCCTCAATCGGGTTTCAAGAAATGCGCGCGCGTTGTCGGCGATGTGATCGGTAAATACCATCCCCATGGCGATGTCGCGGTCTACGATGCGATGGTCCGTCTCGCCCAGGACTTCGCGGTGCGATATCCGCTGGTGGAAGGGCAGGGGAATTTCGGAAATATCGACGGCGATAATGCAGCCGCGATGAGATACACCGAAGCACGCCTGACCGATTACGCGATTGCGATGCTGGAAGGCATCGACGAGGACGCCGTCGGCTTTCGTGAAAACTACGACGGGTCCGAAGAAGAGCCGGTATTGTTGCCGGCAAGTGTGCCGAACCTGCTATGCAACGGCTCGGCCGGCATTGCCGTTGGCATGGCAACGAATATTCCGCCGCACAACCTGGATGAAGTCAGCGCCGCGTTGCTTCACCTTCTGAAATTTCCCAACGCAACGAACACGAAACTCGTCGAGCTGGTGCCGGGACCGGATTTTCCGACGGGCGGCGTTCTGGTTGAAGGCCGCGAGGCGGTTGCCGAGGCCTATGCCACGGGCCGCGGTTCATTCCGTTTGCGTGCGCGCTGGGAGGTCGAGAAGCTCAGCCACGGCCAGTACCAGATTGTTATTACTGAAATACCCTATCAGGTTCAGAAGGGGCGGCTGGTCGAGAAGATGGCCGACCTGCTCAATGAAAAGAAGCTTCCTCTTCTGGGGGACCTGCGCGACGAGAGCGCCGAGGATGTCCGGCTGATCCTGGAGCCGCGCAACCGGAGCATCGAGCCCGAGGTCCTGATGGAACAGATGTTCCGGGCGACCGACCTGGAAACCCGGGTCGGGCTGAACATGAACGTGCTCGACGCAAACATGGTGCCGCAGGTGATGAACCTGCGTGATGTCCTGCGGGCTTTCCTTGAGCATCGCGAAGTGGTGCTTGTCCGTCGCACCACGCACCGGCTCGGCAAGATCGAGCACCGGCTCGAAGTTCTCGAAGGCTACCTGATCGCGTATCTCAATATCGACGAGGTGATCAGGATCATTCGGGAGGAAGACGAGCCGAAGCCGGTCATGATCAAGAAATGGAAACTGACCGACGTTCAGGCCGAGGCGATCCTCAATATGCGTCTTCGGGCCCTCCGCAAGCTGGAGGAATTCGCGATCCGCGATGAACACGCGTCGCTGACGTCCGAACAGAAAGAGCTGAAAGCGCTCCTGAAAAACAAGACGAAACGCGAAGAAATTATTGCTGACCAGATCAAGGATATCCGGAAGCGCTTCGGTAAGAAGACGGAACTTGGCGCGCGCCGGACGGAAATCGGCGATGCGCCGGATGAGATTATCGTACCGATCGATATCCTGATCGACAGAGAACCGATTACCGTGATCTGCTCGCAGAAAGGCTGGATCCGGGCGGCAAAGGGGCACCTGACCGAACACGGCGACCTTAAATACAAGGATGGTGACCGTGGGCGTTTTGTCTTCAATGCTCAGACGACCGACAAGATTCTGATTTTTGCCACTAATGGCAGGTTCTACACGCTCGGTGGCGACAAGCTTCCCAGCGGTCGGGGGCACGGCGAACCGGTACGCCTGATGGTGGACCTGCCGAACGATCAGGATATCGTGGCCCTGTTCGTTCACCGGCCGGGAGAGAAAATTCTGGTCGCATCATCAGATGGCCGAGGTTTTATCGTGCCTGAAGACGCAGTGATCGCCCAGACCAAGAGCGGAAAGCAGGCGCTTAATGTCGGCAAGGATGGCGAGGCCCAGGCCTGCGCGCCCGTGTCGGGCGATATGGTGGCCGTCATTGGCGAGAACCGGAAAATCATTCTGTTCCCGCTCGAAGAACTGCCGGAAATGACCCGCGGTCGCGGTGTGAAGCTTCAGAGCTACAAGGATGGCGGCCTGTGCGATGTGTCGACCTTTACGCTTAAAGACGGCCTTTCGTGGAAGACCGGGGCCGGCGTTCGGACCGACACAGACATCAAGACGTATCTCGGCAAGCGGGCTCAGGCCGGTCGTGTTGTCATGCGGGGCTTCCCGAGAAACGGGCGCTTCGGTAACTACGAATAGGTCATCGGCAGGGCGCTGCCACCCTAGAAGTTCAGGGATATATCCCGGTGTATAGATAAACACCGCGCTACTTCAATTGCCTGATCGCTGTTGAGACGCGGCTGCGACCGTAGCCCGATCGTGTCGCGGATTGCCGTGTCGTATGTGACGAGGCCGGGCAGGAGGTCTGTCCGGGCCCGTTGGCGCCAAGCCAGTTCCGCCGCATAACGTTCCAGCCCCTGGGCAAGAGACTGTCTTGCGCGATCGAGATTGGGTTTGCGCCGGGTGAGATCACGCCGTGCACGGGAGAACCGGGATTTTACGTGGCCCGCGCCCTTGATGGTATTGAACAGCTTTTCGGCATCGCGGAAGGCCAGAACAGCTTCTTCCAGCGGTTTCGAGGCAAGTGTTGCCTCCAGGCCTTTCAACCTGTCGCCGATTGCCACCAGCGCATCGGTACCCCGGATGATCTGAATCATTTCCGCAACGGGCTCATAGGCCTCGTCGACGGTCCGGCGATATTGGAACCGTGCTTTTTTCGCCGCCGTAGACAGTGCGACGTATTGTTTGCGTTGCTCTGCCCAGTCGGCGGGCAGGGTCGCGCGCAGGGCATCGGCTTCCCGGTTGAGTTCTGCGATGTCGGCGCGGATATCACGCGCAATTGCATCGTCAGCGCTACCGTCTCGTGTCGCGCGGCGGAGATCGTCGTCTCGCTTTGTTGCTTTCGCCCCGATACGCCGGATTTCTGCTTCAATTCGGCGTGCGCGATGATGGATCGGCGTGTAGTCGGGGGTAAAGGCGGCCACCGCTGTGTCGGTTGTCTTCACATCTTCAACGCGGGCGAAAGTACTCTCGGCGTTTTTCAGCCCGTTCTCCAGTTTCCGACGCTGGCTGCTCGGCAGGTAGGTGATGTCGAGTGCTTTGCCAGCGGCAATAGCGCTACGCAGTGTATCGCCCTGAACCGCATAGGATTCAAAAAGCATGTCTTCGATGCACAGCGACAGGCGCGGGTTTTTCGGTGGCGGCGCCGTTTCCGATGTCAGGTACACACGGTTGGGGAGGTAGTTCACCAGGGATGGCCACAGACCGACAATCGCAAGCCCGGTCAGCTGCAACAGAATAAACGGCACCACGCCGGCATACATCTGGATGGTCTTGACCGTGGGCGGCGCGACCCCGCGCAGATAAAACAGGGCAAACCCGAATGGCGGGGTCAGGAACGAGGTCTGCATGTTCACGCCGATCATCACGCCTAGCCATACGGCGGTGATGTTTGCGGTCGTATCGGCGAGCAGGATCGGCGCGATGATCGGCACGACCACAACCGCGATTTCGATAAAATCGAGGAAAAACCCGAGAACGAAGATCACCGCCATCACGACGATAAACTTGGTGATAAATCCGCCCGGCAGGCCCTGCAGGAAGTCACGGACGATGTCTTCTCCGCCGAACGCGCGGAAAGCAGCGGTAAGCATGGCGGCACCCAGCAGGATGATGAATACCAGCGACGTTGTCTTCGCGGTTTCCACCATGACACCGGTCAGCGTGTCGTCGATCTTGTAGGCGCGCCAGAAGCTCCAGCAGACCGCAAAAAGCAGAACGACAACTGCGATCGCCGCGAGGGCGACGCCGAGCCACTCGGCCGATGTACGGGTGTTCTTGATGTTGATGTCGTAGATGTTCACGAGGACGAGGATCGCGGCGATTGCCACGAGGGCGAGCGTCGCCGGCAGGTAAGCGCCTTTTTTGCCTTCCATAAGGCGGTAGCTCGCCATGATCGCAGCACCGATTGCGCCGATCGCGCCGGCCTGGTTGACCGTGGCAACGCCCATGATGATCGAGCCCAGCACGGCAAAAATCAACGCGAGGGGCGGTACGAGTGCCAGGGTCACCTTGATCAGGAACTGGGTATCGTACTTGCTTTCAAAGCGCACCGGCGGCGCCATTTTCGGCCGGACGAGGGCGATGATCAGGATGTACGACATGTACAGCAGAACGAGGATCAGGCCGGGGATCAGTGCGCCCAGGAACATGTCGCCGGCGCTGGTCGATGTCAGGCCGAATTCGGACGGCATCGAGAATTGTCCGGTCGCCTGTTTGTAATCGACCTGGCGAAGCGTGCTTGCCTGGTCGGTCGCGCTGGAGAGCTGATCTGCCAGGATGATGAGGACGATCGACGGGGGGATGATCTGGCCGAGGGTACCTGACGCGGCAATCGTGCCGGTTGCCAGTGCCTTGGAATAGTTTGCCCGCAACATGACCGGCAGCGAAATGAGGCCCATCGCAACGACGGTGGCACCAACGATGCCGGTCGTCGCAGCAAGCAATGCGCCGACGAATACGACAGCGATGCCCAGCCCGCCGGGGATCGGGCCGAATAGTTGCGCCATGGTGACAAGCAGGTCTTCTGCAACCTTCGACCGCTCGAGCATGATGCCCATGAAGATGAAAAGCGGAATCGCGATTAGTGTGTCGCGTTCAGGTTCCCAATAGACGCCCCTGAAATTTGTAACACCGGCGTCCAGCCATTGGCGCGGTCCGCCATGCAGGAAATAAGCATCAGGATTGTCGGCGAACAGGTAGCCGCAAAGCGCTGCCAGACCGATGGCGATGATCGCGGAGCCGGGCAGGGCGAACGCGACGGGGTAGCCTGACGCCAGAGCGACGGCCATCGTGATGACGAGGATGAGGAGAAAGATGACTTCCATTTTGCTTCCGTACTTTCTCCCGCGGTCCTATGGCGCGCCGTGGGATGCGCCGATCGGGCGCGCATCAGGGTCGCGGTTGAGGACTGCGGCATTGCGCAGCAGGTACCCAAGGAATGCCATGAGCATCGTCAATGCATAGACCAGCAGGAACCCGGCCATCAGGTATTTGACGTACAGGCCGTATCCGCTTTGTGTCACTTCGAAACTCAGGAGCGGGGCGTTGATCAGGTTCGATTTGTCCCACATGCCGGATACAAGGATAATCCAGCACAGCGGCACGCCGAGAAAGAGCGACCCTAAAACGTTCGTCCATGCCTTTTTGCGTTCGGCCATGCCTGCGTAAAGGATATCGACCCGAACATGGCCCTCTTCGATCAGTGTGTAGGCACTGGCGAACAGGAAAAGGGCGGCGTACCAGAACCGGACAAGGTCGCCCATAAAGGCCTGTTCGTATGAAAAAATGAAGCGCGCCAGCACGATCTGGAATTCTGCCAGTACGATGAGCAGCGCGAGCCACGTGAACCCGAGGGAGCGGCTGAACCAGGCGATGACGAGCGATACGCCGATCAACGGATAATGGATATAGGTACCGCGGTAGATCGCACGTCCAAGCTGCGTCGACAGGCTTTCACCCAGAAGGGATGCCAGAACGCCTTCGACGCGCAGGAATGAAATAACCATGTCCGTGAGTCCCACCAGCAGCACGGCCCAGAAGGCGGCGCGGGCGATATAGGCGGCGATCGATATCAGTAAATCGGCGTCGGTCGTCATGGTCCGGCCGGCGCGACGCAGCGTCAGGCCGATAACAATCAGGATGGTCAGGGCATATGACGCCAGCTGGAGGAAGCCAAGCGTAACGGCCGATGACGCCAGCGGGGCGCGAAGGGGTTCCGCACCGAACCAGCCGAGATGAGATACAAGGCTGGTGAGTCCCGGCCAGCCCTGCCAGAAAATCAGGTAGTTGTTCAGGGTAAAGGCGAGAGCCACCATACCGGTGGATACTGCGACGATGCGCAGGGTGTTGCTGACGGAAGAACCGTTGCTTTCAGTGACTGAGGAGACGGATACCATCGGCGTTCGTGTTTTCGGGAAGTCTGATGCCGCCCGTCAGGTGGGAGCGGCGTGGAAGGCGGGGCATGGATGCCCCGCCTTCACGTCAGTTTCCGGGTTTTGCTCAGACGCCGAGAACGCGGTTACGCTGCTGGACGTAGGCCTGGTCCGAAATCTTGGTCCAGGCGCCCAGTTCTTTACGTGCGCCGATGAAGCTGTCGTGGATTTTCTTCGCAAGCGGGCTGTGCTGCTGCACCGTCTCGAAGACATCCTGCGAAGCATCACCAAAGGCGTCATAGATGTCGTCATTGAACCGGCGAAGCTGGACGCCGTTCTCGGTAACGAGCTTGTTCAGCGATGCACCGTTCTTGGCGTTGTATTCCGACATCATCACATCGTTTTCCATTGATGCTGCGGCTTCAATCAGAAGCTGATCGGATTTCGTCAGTTTGCCCCACCAGGATGCGTTCATGCCGAGCGACAGCATTGCCGCCGGTTCGTGCATGCCCGGATAGTAGTAGTACTTGGCGGCTTCATAGAACTTCATGAAGCTGTCGTTCCAGGGGCCAACCCACTCGGTGGCGTCAATCGCGCCGGAGACAAGGTTTTCGTATATCTGACCGCCGGGAAGCGAAACCGGGGAAGCGCCGAGTTTGGCCATGACGTCTCCGCCGAGACCGGGGATGCGCATCTTCAGGCCTTTGAGGTCGTCAGCGGAATTGATTTCCTTGCGGAACCAACCGCCCATCTGGACGCCCGTGTTGCCGCACATCAGGCACTTCAGGCCGTAGTTTCCGGCAAGTTCGTCCCAAAGCTGCTGACCGCCGCCAAAGCGGATCCAGGCATTCATTTCGGTATAGGTGAATCCGAACGGCACGGCGGTGAAATACGCCCAGCCCGGATGCTTGCCTTTCCAGTAGTAATCAGCGGCGTGGTAGGCCTGTGCATTGCCGGAAGCGACAGCGTCGAACGAATCGAATGCGCCGACCCGTTCACCGGCAGCGAAATACTGAACCTTGATGCGGCCCTCCGACAGGTCTTCGATCCGTTTGGCTGCGCGCTGAGCACCTGTTCCCAGACCCGGGAAGTCGCGCGGCCATGTGGTGACCATTGTCATCTCGATACGCTTCTGAGCGACCGCGGGGGCCGGGAAGCTTGATGCTGCGGCTACAGTCGCGCCGGCACCGGCGAGAGCGGCTCCCTTGATAAATGACCGGCGATCAGCGGTCTTCGCTTTGCCAGCCTTCTTTGTGATTGATTTTGTCATTTGTGTTTATCTCCCTAAGTTGGATTTTTTCAGTTCCCACCCAAAAGGATCAATAGGATCCATATCTTCATAATAGATTTGTTATGCGGCTGGTGCAACGGACGATGCGCAAGGTGCATGGCAACTTTCAGAGCTTTTTGACTGTCCAGCCATCGTTGCCAAGGACCTCAAGCGGTTGGAAACGGGCCTTGTAGGCCATCTTGTCGGAACCATTGATCCAGTACCCGAGATAGACATAGGGCAACCCAAGTGTGCGGGCGTATTCGACCATCCAGAGGATCATGAATGTCCCGAGGCTGCGCCGCCCCATATTGCCGTCGAAGAAGCTGTAGACGGCTGAGAGCGAGTCTTCCATTCGGTCCATCAGCATGACGGCAAGAAGGCTGCCTTCGTCATCGCGGAATTCGACCGTCCTTGATTTGACCGGGGTGTCTTCCACCATCGAGCGATAGTCATTGAAGGCCATTCCCGACATATCGCCACCTTCGTGACGCGCCTGTTGATAGGCGGAGAACAGCCGGTATTGTTCGACGGTCGCGATCGCGTCCATGTCGTCGACCGTGATGTTCGAATTGGTGGCCATAACCCGGCGGAAAGACTTGGTCATTTCAAAATCGTGGGCAGCAATACGTGCAGGTATACACGCGTTGCAGGTTGGGCAGGCGGGCCGATAGGCAAGGTTATGGCTGCGCCTGAAGCCCGCGCGTGAGAGACGCTCGTACAATTCTTCAGCATTATTTCCGGTAAGGTCTGTAACGACCTTCCTTTCCGTCTGCCCTGCGATGTAGGGGCACGGGAGCGATCGCGTACCGAAGAAAAACCTGTCGGGACGGGTAAGTTGCTGGTTCATTGATAAATCGAGCGCCGGGAAATATTCATACCGCGCAAATATAGAACTTTATGGCATCAGGGAAAAGTTTTCCGCGAATATTGGTAAAAATCGCGGTGTTATCGTCGACTGTTATTCCGGGAAAGAACGCGCCTATTTAAGTCGTGGGCCGCTCCAGTCGCGCCGAAAAGACGGATCTGGTGCAGGACCTTTTGCCGGCGCGGGAGCCTTCGCCTCCGCGGCACCCTTGGATCCTGGAACTTTCAGGTCCTTGCCGGCTTCTCTGAGGACGACAATTGCGATCCGCCGGTTGCGGGCGTCTTTTGGGTCGTCTTTGATCAACGGTTCGGTGGCTTCCTTACCGGTGACATGAGAAATTTTTTCCTTTTTCAGGCCGCTTTCGACCATAACGCGACGGCTTGCCAGGGCGCGATTCGACGATAACTCCCAGTTGCCGTATCCGCGCCGGCTGCCGCGAAACGGTGTTGCGTCGGTATGACCGGACAGCGATATCTTGTTTGGCAACTTCTGGACGACCTGGGAGATTTTCGCCAGCAGCTTGCGCGTCGTTTCCGGCATCCTGGAACTGCCGCTCGCGAACATCGGTTTGCCCTCCTGGTCCACAATCTGGATGCGAAGCCCTTCGGGTGTCTGGTCTATCACCAGGTGTTTCTGAAGATCTTTAAGCTCGGGTGTATCCTGAATAGCCTGTTTGATCTCGGCTTCCGCCTTCTCGAAATTTTCCGCTTCGAGCTTGGCGATTTCTTCCTTTAATTCTTCTTCGGAAAGGTTGGCGGTTTTGTCGGGGTCGTCGTCTTCAACGGCACCGCCACCTTCATCTTCGGCTTCACCGTCTTGCGCACCACTGGTGGGCCGCAACTCCAGGGAGACACTGGGAACCGCTGTTCGCGATGTCATGGCGCCGGGAGATGATACGGCTGCGCCGCCGAGAAGTCCGCCCGCGCCACCGGTGGTGTTGGAAACGGTGGAGGGGGAAAAGTATTCGGAGATTCCCTGCTTCTGATCTTCGGTGGTCGCGTTTAGCAGCCACATCAGCAGAAAGAAGGCCATCATCGCCGTCACAAAGTCGGCATAGGCCACTTTCCAGGCACCGCCATGATGACCGTGGCCGCCTTTTACGACCTTCTTGATGATGATCGGCGCGAGTTCGTTTGCTGCTGCCATGAGGGGCTCTTATCTCCCGGAAGCCTATGCGGGAGCCGGTAGAGCAGAGGTTGCTTCTTCTACCTCGTAGAACGTCGGACGAACGTCGGATTCCAAGGATTTGCGCGCAAATTCGACGCACACGGCGGGAGCATATCCATTGAGATAGGCGAGTATACCGGACTTCATGCACTGATAATATTTGGTTTCCGCTTCGTGAACGGTACCCAGGACCTGAGCAATAGGTCCGACCATGCCATACGCGACGAATACGCCGAGGAACGTTCCCACAAGCGCGCCACCGATCAGCTTGCCGAGAACTTCCGGCGGTTCACTGATGGAGCCCATGGTTTTGATAACGCCGAGCACGGCCGCAACAATACCCAGCGCGGGCAGGGCGTCCGCCATTGCTTGAATAGCTGCCGCAACCCGATGGTTTTCATGATGGTGCGTCTCGATTTCTTCATCCATCAACGCTTCCATTTCGTGCGCTGTCTCGCTGCCGAGGCTCATCATGCGGAGGTAATCACAAACGAACTCGACGGCATGATGGTTATTGTGAAAAGACGGAAACTGGTTAAAGAGGTCACTCTCATCGGGGTTTTCGATGTGCGATTCGAGCGTCAGCATCCCCTTGGAGCGCGCCATCTTGAATATCTGATACTGCACGCTGAGCAGTTCGATATAGTCTTCTTTTTTATAAGCGGGCCCCTTGGCGGCCTTGCCCACACCCTTGCCTAGCTTGCCGATAACGCTCTTCGGGTTACCGATGATGACGGCGCCAATCGCAGCGCCGACGATGATGACGACTTCGAAGGGTTGCCAGAGAACAGCTAGTTTCCCGCCCATCGCTACATAACCGCCGAGAACGCAAACGAAAACCGTTACGATGCCGATAATTACGAACATTGATTGCCTCAGGTTTCAGGTTCCCCTGCATCATGGCGGTGCTTAGTTAATTTCCTGTAAAATCATATGTGTCTGCCAAGGGGGCGACGGACCGTCACAAATCCGCTATGCATGTGGTCAATTCGTTTATTCAATAGAGGGTTCACTATGCCTGCCAATGTCGTCACCGTCGAAGCTCTTCAAGAACGCCTGAGTGCGAATCCGTTCAATGCCTGGATGGGACTGGAAATCCAGTCTCTGACAGAAGAAGAACTGGTTGTTTCCCTGAAATGGCGCGAGGAAATGGTGTCGAATCCCAAGGCGAAATATACCCATGGCGGTATTCTGGGCGCTCTGGTCGACACAGTCGCCGATTTCATGATTGCCGCGAAGGTAGGCATGCCGGTTCCGACAGTGGATATGCGGGTTGATTATCACCGTGCGGCGATGCCGGGTGATCTGAAATGCGTTGCGCGGGTCGTAAAATTGGGCGGAACCAATTCGGTTGCCGAAGCCTATGTCTACGATGGTGATGAAAAACTGATCGCCAGCGGACGTGGCACGTATTTTACGGCCGCGGCAAAACCCAAAGAGTAACCGTCCGGTGAAGCGCCTGCCATTAACTGTCTGCACGGGGGATTACGATCGGGTCCGCGCGCTGGCGGACGGGCGCATCGGGATTGAGGGTTGCGACGTCAACTACGTGACGATGAATCCCGAACAGGCATTCTATCGCGCCTGGCATAATCAGGAATTCGATGTCACGGAGTTGTCCGGCTCAAGCTATATCCTCGCGAAATCGACGGACTGGGACGACTATATCGCTGTGCCGGTTTTCCCGTCTCGCATGTTCCGTCATTCGGGCATCTATGTTCGCAAGGATGCCGGAATTCTGTCTCCCGAGGACCTGAAGGGCCGCGATGTCGGTATCCCGGTATATGCCATGACGGCAGCGTTATGGATTCGCGGGTTTCTGCAGGACGACTATGGCGTGGCGCCGGCGGATATCCATTGGCGCACGGGTGGGCTGGAGGAAGGTGGGCGGCGGCCGAAGTTTGCCCCCAATGTTCCGCCTGAAATCCGGGTCTCGCAGATAGGCGATGACGAGACGCTGTCGGCAATGCTCGATAGCGGCGAGATCACGGCGCTTGTATCCGCGCGCGAGCCATCCTGTTTTGGTCAGCATAACCCGGACATCGTTCGGCTTTTTCCGGATTTCAAGACTGCCGAGCGGGAGTGGTACGCGCGATCAGGGCTTTTCCCCATCATGCATGTCCTGGCGATCCGGCGCACACTTGCGGAACGTGAACCCTGGCTCGCCACGAGCGTTCTCAAGGCATTTATTCAGGCAAAAGACCAATGCCTGAAAGAGATGTCGGATGTGACCGCACTGGCGGTTTCCATGCCATGGATTGCAGCAGAACTGGCTGAGACGCGGGGCCTTATGGGCGACGATATATGGCCCTATGGTTTTAAGGAAAACTACAAAGAGCTGGAAACCATGTGTCGTTGGTCCTTTGCGCAGGGAATTTCCGCGCGTCAGATGGATCCAACGGAACTGTTTCATCCGGCCACGCTTGATCGGGCGAGGATTTAAGAAAGATGAGCAAGGATTTGATGCTGGTCGGCAGCATTCCCTACGAGACGACCGAACAGGTATTCGAGACGTTTGGCGCAGGGTTGGGACAACACCTTGCAGCCGTTCCGGATGGCGAGGTCGGCCCCCGCAGGCACTGGATCAGCAAGGTGCATTACCAGGTGATGGCCGGTCATCCGGAGTTCGAAATTCTGCGGCGGCCCGAATACGATAACGGGGCAGAGCGTCTCAATCCGCGCGGCCCCGGCGATAGCTGGCTGTTCAGGGTAAAAGAGGGCGTCGAGAGGGTACGTTTCGGCGATCCGGGCTGGCGGCTTGGCTATGCCCGGGACGCGCTCAACTCCTATTTTGTTTTTCGGACCCTCCGCGAGAAAGGCGTCCTCGCAGCCGATCTCCGTTTCCAGGTATCTATCCCGTCGGTGAACAGCGTGATCGCGCCGCGTGTGTTTCCGACACCGGGTGATCTCGACAAGATCAAGCCGGGATACCAGGAAGCCGTCCATGCCGAGCTCCGCACGATCGTCGATAATATTCCGGCGGAAGACCTCGCGATCCAGTGGGATTGTGCAACGGAAATGATGGACGGCTATGGTGCGCTCGAAGGCTTCGACCCGGAGACGGCAATCGACCGCAATGTCGCGCAGTTCGAGGCCATGTGTCCCGATATTCCGGAATATGCCGGGCTCGGGTTTCATCTGTGTTTCGGCACACTCGGCGGCTGGCCGCGCTTTGCGCCGGATGACCTCAGCGGTGCCGTGAAAATGGCCAATGCGTTCGTTGAACGTTCTGGGCGCCGGGTGGACTGGATCCATATTCCGGTTCTGGATCGAAGCGATGATGCTTTCTTTGCGCCGCTTGTCGATCTTCGTCCTGCGGGTGCCAAGATTTATCTCGGTATGATCCATAACATGGCCGGTTTCGCGGACAGGCTCGCAACGGCGCGCAAGTATCTGCCGGAATTCGGTCTCGGCGCGTTCTGCGGATTCGGGCGCGAAGCGCCCGATACTCTGCCGGGTATTCTTGGGGATCATCTGAAAGCGGCGGAGATCGCAGGGTTCTGAATATTTCCCCTCTTTGGAGTGCCCCCGTTTCCCAATGGCGGACAATCCATTAGTATCGACTGGCAGGCTGCTTTAGCGGCTAAAATCAAAAGGTAACGGACAGTTCTATGGCGATGGATCAGAGAGAATACCGCAACGCAGTGGGTTGTTTTGCGACAGGTGTAACAATTGTCACGACACTCGATCACGACGGAGAGAAAATCGGCATTACGGCCAATTCGTTTTCGTCTCTATCGCTTGACCCGCCTTTGGTTCTGTTCTGCGTCGATGCCAAGATCAACAGTTTCGAGGCCTTCGAATCCTGCCGTCATTTCAACATCAACGTGCTCGGCGAAGATCAGATGGACATGTCTAATAACTTCGCCCGCTCAAGCGAAGACAAGTGGGATGGCGTCGAGCATGGTTATGGCGAAAACGGATGCCCTGTGTTCGATGGTTCGGTGGCTGTTCTTGAATGCGACAAGCATGCCATGTACGAGGGCGGTGACCATCTGATAATGGTCGGTGAGGTCAAGAAGATGACCTATCAACAGGGCGAAAGCCGCCCGCTGCTGTATTTCAAGGGTGGATACGCCAAGCTGGCCTGATCGGTCAGGCCGA